>Ga0182793_1000683_pt1 | contig 24226 bp, 18 predicted proteins | sample Passage237A_FD_130498 | JGI IMG/M metagenome (GOLD analysis project Ga0182793, IMG submission 130498) | Cellulose adapted compost microbial communities from Newby Island Compost Facility, Milpitas, CA, USA - Passage2 37A (version 2) (version 2) ... | reverse complement strand
TTCGGGGGCGCCGCCGGCTCCCTGAAAACAGACGACCGGTGTTTCGTTCAGCGCGGCTTCCATTACCACCAGCGGGTAGGGGTCCTCGCGGGAACAGAGTAAAAGAATATCAAATCGGCTTATATAATCCAGGGCCTGGGGAGTCGGCGGAACCAGGATAACCCGGTCGCTGAGGCCCAGATGTGCGATATCGCGGCTAATGAGCTGGTATATATCATGCTGTTCTCCGGCTCCGACCCATACAAAATAGACGGGCAGAGGGGAGGTTTTGCGGATGACGAAACTGGCAATCCAGTTGAAAATGTCGTTTCCTTTCCGCCATTCGGCATTTCCACAACCCCCGACAACTATGGCGTCTTCGGGCAGCCCGTATTTTTCCTGGAGCAGGCGCCGGTTGGCCTTCCGGAAATTTTCGTCGATGTAATCGTGATCGATGAGGGTGAGGATACTCACCGATTCCCGGGGGAAATTGAATTCCCGGATATAGTAATCGGCTACCGCCTGGGATACGGCTATCAGGTGATCCGTTTTCTGAAGCAGGAATTCGAGTTCGTTACGCTTGGCATACATGTTTGCCGACATTTCCAGTTCGTGCGCGAATAGGACTACGGGCAGATCATGGAGGAATTCCAGTTCGTTGTAGTAAATGCCGGCGTTGGCGATGGAGTTAATGAATACCAGGCCGATTTCCCTGGCTTTGAGCTGTTGTTCGATGGCCTGTCGACGCTTGTTTTTCGTCCGGCGGTGAACGGTATCCGCAAAGCCCATCCGGCAAAGGAGCTTGTCCCCGAACGGACTGAGCATATAGTTGTTGGTCCGGTTTAACTGAATCGTCGGAAGTACCGCTTCAAAATCCGTTGTCACCACGCCACCGTCACACAGCAGCAGTTCCATCGGAACCTTCTTCTGCTTGAGAATCTTGAGGAGCTGCAGCAGTAGTAGCTGGCTGCCAGCCCTGTTGGCATCGTGACTGACAAAAAGAATTTTCTTTTTCATTATGCTTCCCGTTATCCCGGCACTACGTCTTAAATAGGATTAATAGGCTTCGTAACTGAGCTTTCCGGGAACTCGCTTGGCAGGTACCCCCACATAGATGCCCCATTCTTCCGAATCCTTATTAAGTGAGGAGGCCATCCCCAGCAGGGTTCCCTGAGCTATGTTGGTGTAATCTTTAATCGTAGCGTTAACCCCAAAGAAAGAGTAGGAATGAACGTGACAATGCCCCGAAAGGACTACCTGGGACGTAAAGAACACATGGTCATCGATTCGTCCGTGATGTCCGATATGATTGCCACTCCAAAGTACTACATTGTTGCCTATCGTTGTAAAAGGTTGAATCGTGTTATCTTCCAGTATGAAACAGTTTTCCCCGATTAATGATTTATCGTAAACCGTTGCTCTTGAGCTGATATAGGAAATAAAGGAGTAACCTTTGGCTTTCGCTTCCAGATATACCTTTTCCCGGTTCCGGTTCATGTTCCGGGCTGTCATGGGTGCGAAGAATGCATATTCAGACGGGGGGAAAAGCTGCTCCACTTCTTCAAAAGGTACTACCGGCAGGCCTTTGAACTGAGTTTCGGTGATGTAGTCTCTGTTCACGGTAAAAGCTACCACATTGTGTTCAGAGTCGTGTTCCAGATAGAAATGAGCCAGTTCTGCTGTGTCCAGAACACCGAAAATAATTACGTCTGCCATCCGGGTGGATATTTGTCAGTTAGGTAAAGTTCAATCAAACAAACTTGAAAAATTTCCTCTACAAAAGCAATTTTTATGCCAGTTCGTAGTCGTTGAGGAGCTCCCGGACTTCGTATACGGTATTAAACATCAGTACGTCGAGGATGGAGAGGGCAGAAACGAAGGGGGCTTTAAACTGGGGATAGGGAGTCAGTTTTGCCTTCAGGAAAGAAAGCTTAATACCGTTTTCCGCAAAGATATTCCGGTCGTACAGCTCCATACCTCCCTGTGGATTGATGTAATGGCTGGCTTTTTCCTGCCTGCAGATATCCAGTATCCGCTCCTGTGCCTTCAGATGGGTGTTCCTGTAAATGCTTGAGGTGGGAACTATCTCCGTACCGATTTCGAGGTAGTCACAGACTCTCTGGAGCGCATTCCGGCAGTAATCCCCTACATTTTCCGATTCGTAAGCCAGGATTTCGGTAAAGATGGGGTAAATTGTTTCGAAATGGGGAGCTTTCCGGTACGACTGTTCTACGGTTTTGAGGAGTCTTTTCTGCCAGGATTTGTCTTCGGTCAATGTTATTTCCCGAATCAGCCGGTTTTGACTGGCATTCTGCAGAGGGATCGTAAACAACAACGGTTTGCCGTTCATCAGCAGGTTGTTTCGATTGATATAGCCCCTGTTGATGAAATTGACGTCGTCGTACAGCACAAATTTGTCAACTGCATTGACCAGCTGAATGTACCCGATGTAGGGCAGAAAATAGGGTTGCATAATGGCCAGTACCATAGGAGTATCTTGCAGTCGAAGCCTATTTCAGTTTTCGCAAATAGTAGTCCTCGCCGGGGACAATCATGTTCTTCATGGTCGTATCCGTACCCAGGCGGATATCGCCAGGTTCGGGAGTAATCACGTTTTTGGAGAAGAACAGGTAGTCGGCTTCCGGGGGTATGGGTCGAAGGCCTTCTTCAAATGGATTAATTGAAATCAGCTTGCGGGTCAGTTTCCGGCCGTAGAGCGGGTACTCGAAATCGTCGTTGATAGTACCGAGGGCTACCGTAGCATCCTGTGGCACCAGGGAGTCAAATTTGGCATAGGCCGGGTAGGTATCAGGCCTTGCAAAGGTCTGCATTTTAATCCGGTCGGCTGTAAATGCTGATTCATACCCATAAGCAGGGAAGGGCAGACAGCGAATATTGAGGAAAACAGCCATGATAGCTGATACACAGGCCGTCAGCACAATAAACGCAATATAGCCTTTCCAGATCACCCGGTTGGGGCGTAATATAGACAGCGTTCGCGTGGAGAACAGGAGCATCAGGAAAAGGGCGCCAAAAACCCCCGTTTCGATGAAATATCTTCCCTTGAACGGATCGTAGGGGGCCGAATAGGACAAGGCCAGAAAATGCAGGATAAACGCTACCGAGAGAAACCAATGGGGTCTTGACCATACGACCCTGAAAAACACCAGCAGGATAATGGGTATGATCAGCGCGAAGCCATAGATTCCCCAGTAGGGATTGGCATTGTAGAATTCGAACCGTCGCTGAAAGCTGAAGGGTACGATGGAGAAATCCGTTTCCTCGTCGAGCCTCATTTTGAGCTTGTCTTCCAGCACCACCAGCGGTTTTCGCATGACTTTATTGAGGTCATAACCCCATTGGGCATTTCGCAGGCCGTCGAGGTTTGCGAAATCATAGGCATATCGTACTACATTCCGGCTGCCCTGTTCAAACAGGTTGCCCAGGCTGCCCGCCCGCTCAATGGACTGATGTTTCAGTGCGGTAGGTGGACCTATGGGGTGTCCGAATACCTGGATATTCTTTACATAGCCAGTGGGCAGGGTATAGATAAACAAGCCGATCAGGATGGCAGCGGCCAGCTTGATAAACCGGTTTCTGAAGGTCGTGAAATCGGGAGACAGAAATACCGTGTACAGCATCACGAAGAAGATCGACGGGAACAACAGCACGAAGGTAATCTTGTGTCCGAGTGCCACGGTAAATGCCATCCCGGCGAGGTAGAGATAGTGGTTCGAGCGGGTAGCGTGAAAGGAAAAGAGGAAAAACAACAGGGATGACATGTAGGCCGTCAGCACGATGTCGGTTTCGGTAGTCACCGCCTGCATCAGGAAGTTCAGGAACATGCTGTACGAGAGCGCACAGAAAAGACTGGCGGTAAAGTTGCGTCCGATGCGCTGGGCGATCCCGAATACGGCGACAATGGTCAGCCAGTAGGAGGCATGATGCATCAGCTTGAAGGCATTTTCGATTTTACCGCTGATGAGGAACGTAAAAATATGAATACCGGTAAGACTCTTCGGATAGGTATCCATGTTCCAGTTGGTCCCCCCGAAGTGCTTCATGTTGCCGTGCTGAATATAGCGAAGCGGCCGGTTCAGGTGACCGGTCATACTATCCCATTCGTTGGGAACGGTAAACAGAACCAGCGCCAGGTTGGTCACCCCGATCACGGCCAGGGTTCCGAGAAGTAAAACAAACAGGACTTTCAGGTAGGGAGAGAGGTCTTTAAACCAGCTTTTGAACCACCGGGCACGGTTGGCTATCAGCTCCCGCAGGGAGAAAGGCTGAGCCCGGTAAATTTTGCCCCAGAAGACATAATGGATTCCGATAGCAAGATACACCCCGACAATCCAGGCCCAGGTCTGGGCGACCAGATTCAGCGGGGACAGCAGAAAACCTACCGGTATGATACTGCCTGCAAATAGCAGGAAGGAAATGATCAGAAATTCAGAAAAAGAGGGGCCTGACAGACGCTTGGCGGTTGTTCCAACCAGAAATACAAAAACGCAAAAAGCCAGCCAATAGAGAATAATCATTATTACAACTACTTTACAGTATAGCGGAATGGATGGAGCTGTTGATGCCTGCTGCAATTTCCACTACTTGAGATTCTTCCAACCCTACGAACAGGGGTAGGGCCAGTACCCTCGAAGAGATGCTCTCCGATACCGGACAGGGGTTATAATGCGGCATAAAGGGCAACGTATTGAGAGAGGGGTGGAAATAGCGTCTGCACCCCACTCCGTGGGCCCATAGTGCCTGCTGTGCCTCCAGAAGCATCTTTTCATTCGGGAAAATGACCGGATAATAGGAGTAATTGTACTCCATATCATCAGCCAGTTTAGGTTTCTTCAGAATATCCCAGTCCAGTTCCCGGTCATACCAGGCGAATACCTGCCGGCGGTAGTCAATAATTTGGGACAGGTGAGGCAGGTTGCAAAGCCCCATGGCTGCATGGAACTCCGAGTTTTTCCCGTTGATACCTGCATAAAAATAGTGATCGTCGCCCTTATGGCCAAATGCTCTCAGCAGATGTAGCTGGTGGTCGAGTTCCTGGTGCGGGGTGACAATCAGGCCTCCCTCCACCGAATGGAATACTTTGGTCGCATGGAGGCTGCAGGTAGAAATATCTCCGTAAAGCAGGAGGGATTTTCCTTTATAATTCACGCCGAATCCGTGAGCCGCATCATAAATGACACGCAGGTTGTGCCGGCGGGCAATTTCCTCTATACGTTCAACTGCACAGGGATTGCCATAGACATGGGTAGCCAGAATCGCTGAGGTTGCCGGGGTAATGGCGTCTTCAATCAGATCCGGGTTAATATTGAGTGTTTGATGGTCAATGTCAACGAAGACGGGCGTGCAGTTGTTCCATATGATGACGTTGGAAGTTGCACAGTAGGAAAAGGGTGTTGTGATAACTTCGCCTGTAATATCGAGGGCTTTCAGCGCGATCTGCAGTACGATGGTGCCGTTGCTGCAATAGTACAGATATTCCGCTCCCGTCAAAGCCTTTAACCTGGCTTCCAGTTCCTGCAGTAAGGGACCGTTATTGGTCAGATGTACGCTTTCCCAGATTTGATCGATGTATTTCAGATATTCCTGCTTGTCCGGGAGAAACGACTTGGTTACGTTAATCATTTGTTACAGGCTCAGTTTGGGAAATGGTAAAATTCAGCTGAGGTCGGATATAACCCGGCCATTTCCCGTACCAGGTGACGCCCTCACGATAGTCCTGAATATCAAATGAAATAATCTCTTCCAGGTTGAAAAGTACATCACTAGTATCTTTTACGACCATTACTGAAATGACGTAACTACCGTCGTTCAGAAAGTTCCCGGGGATTTCACAAACGGCTTCCACCACTCCTTTGGAGAATGTCTGCGCCTTGGTACCGACGTTGAAAATACATTCTCCCGTGTAGGCATACAGGTGGATGCTGAGGTTCAGCATGGCGTTGTCCTGGTAGTTCCAGAACTCACAAACGAGTTTCATGGAAGTACGGACGTCGATATGCATGAGACCGTCCAGGTAGTCGGGTACGAGTCTGACCGATTTCATCCTGACCACATCGTTTCCCGGGGCTTTTGCAGGTTCCTCCCATACATGCTCCAGGCTTTTACGGGAAACCCGGCTCAGGTAGGTACTCACAATATGGGTGGTTTCGCCCTGTTCCAGCAAGCGTCCTTTTTCGAAATAGAAGGCTTTGTTGCAAAGTGACTGGACGGCCGTGAGGTTATGGCTGACGAAGAGGATGGTTCTTCCACTCTCCGACACGTCGCGCATCTTCCCGAGACTTTTCTTCTGAAACTCGGCGTCTCCAACGGCGAGCCCCTCGTCTACGATCAGGATTTCCGGTTCGAGGTGGGCCGCAATGGCAAATCCCAGCCTCACGTACATCCCTGAAGAATACCTTTTCACAGGGGTGTCGAGGAAACGTTCCACGCCTGCAAAATCGACGATAGCGTCGAACGATTTCTTGATTTCCTGTTTGGTCATCCCCAGTACGGAGCCATTCAGGTAAATGTTTTCACGGCCGGTCAGTTCGGGGTGGAAACCCGTGCCTACTTCCAGCAGACTGGCAACGCGCCCCCGTATGCGTACCTGACCGGTTGTCGGTTCGGTAATGCGGCTGAGTACTTTCAGCAGGGTAGATTTGCCGGCACCATTATGGCCGACGATCCCTACACGGTCACCGTGTTCTATTTCAAAATTCACATCCCGCAGTGCCCAGAACTCTTCCTTATTTTCCGTCAGATTGTCCTGGTTTTTCCTCGAGAAGAGCCGTCTGCCTGTGTCAGAGAACCAATCGCGGATCGTACCTCCGGACCGCTGTTGCTTGTGGTCAATGATGTACTTCTTACTGATATTTTCGGCTACAATAACAGACATACTGGCAATTTAGGTGACTCTGAATTAGAGATGATCCACAAAGCTGCTTTCTTTTTTGCGAAAGTAAGCGACCGACAGACACAAAGCTATTAAAGAAATGATTATTGTGCTGTAAAGGCTTCTGATGTCAAAATAAGCATTATCGCCCAGTAAACACCAGCGGAAACCGTCGACCAGGCTGACGATCGGGTTGAGAAGATGGTATTTGTAATACCAGGTGTCGGCAACCATGCGGCTGCTGTAGGCGATGGGACAGGCGTAAATACCGACCTGTACGATGAAGGGTATCAGCTGTGCAATATCCCTGAACCGTACATTAACTGCAGCAAAAAACAGACCAAAGCCAAAAGCAGTGGCAAAAGTGAGCAGGATGAAGAAGGGCAGAAAAACAATGTTGGGACTTGGCCAGTAATTGTACCCTACGATACTGATCAGCAGGTACAGTACGAAGGCAATCAGGAAGTCCATCAGACCCACCGAAACCGCGCTCAGCGGCATGATCAACCTCGGGAAATATACCTTGGCCACCAGGTTCGAATTGAGGGTAATACTGTTGCTGATCTGTACGAACGTATTGGAAAAGAAAGTCCAGATGGTGATACCTCCCAATACCATCAGGGGATAGGGTACTCCTTCGTCAGGCCGCAGTTTGGCTACCACACTGAACGCAATCGTCATCACGATCATGGTGGCCAGCGGCCTGATCACGCTCCATGCGATCCCCAGTAAGGTCTGTTTGTACCGGACTGAAATATCTCTTTTGGAGAGAATCCACAGGAGTTGTCTGTGTTCCCATAAATCTTTCCAGTACTCCATGGCGCTGCCGCCAGGTTTGATGGTAATGTTTCTTGCCATCTTATTGATTTAATTCCACTAATTTAAGTTCTGCCTTTCGTTTTTTCTCCCTGACGGCTTCTTCATAAACCGACTTGAAGTAGACGAACACGAGGGCAAAAAGTAATCCCAGCAGCGCTCCGATTTTTTTGCGTTGGCCGGGATCATACGTTAGGTCAAGCGGCTTTTTGATGGGCTCCACAATGGTGAAAAGCGGGGCTTCCCTTACCAGCGAAACCCGGGTTTGTTCAGCGCCCGAAAGGGCTTCGAGGTAGAGCCGCTGGATAAATTCGTTATCCCGATTCAGTTTGGAAAGACGTGCGGGGGTTTCCACCTCTACCGAATACAGGCTCTGGTCAGTAGCCCTGGCCAGCATGGTTTCCGACCCCGAAAGTTTGCGGCCCAGTGAGTCGGCCCTTCTTTCGAGCAGAGACAGCGTCTTGCGGGTTTTGGTCGTCTGGATTTCCGCATAAAACTCGTCCACGGTTTCGAGCAGGGTATTTGCCCAGGTCGTCGACAGGGTTTCATTGATGGTGGTTACCGTCAGCATCATAAAGGAAGATTTCTTCCCGTATTCCTCGATGGTGGTAGCTTCGGAAATATCTTCGATGACGTCGTTAAGTACGCGTCTTTCTTCAATATTCATGCTATCCACTTTATTCGTGGTGAACTTGAAATCGTGCCAGTGGGTGGCTTTCTCCCAGCGATCATTCTTGATATCGCTGGAATCGATATAGTAATTGGCCATCAGGTACTCCTTCCCATCAACGGTCACGGTTTTCATCAGGGCTCTTTCGAGTACGGGACTCGATTTGACCCAAATGAAGAAGTTCTCCCCCGTGAAAATGTTGGCGTCGGCCGTACTTCCCATTCCGAAAAAGCTTCCCAGACCGGCGGGCATACCTCCGCTGGACCCGGCGGTGCCGAGATTAAATACCACTTCGGCCACATAGGATGGTGGTTTTTTCAGATAGATATCCAGTCCCCAACCTATGACAAGTCCGAGTAACGTGATTCCTACGACATATTTCCAGTTACGAATGATCGCATCTTTGGCTGCCAGAAGGCCGATTATCACGTCCTTCAGCGTAAATTGTTCTTCCGTTGTTCCCTGATATTGACTGGACATAGAAGACAGATTAGTTTGTAATATTACGGAATGCTAGAATCGACAGGATGAGCGTCATCAAGGTAGATGTTACCTGAATACTCATGTTCAGCAGCTGCATAGGTGTCAATTCGTTACCCACTTTCTCCGGTACATAGATTTCAGAACCGGGCTGAACTTTCGGATAAATGTTGAATACAAGGAATCTCCTGGTCCGGTCGACCGACCCGTTGGGGTATTTCACCCAGGATGAGCGTCGGAGTGAGGCCTTGGTAAACCCGCCCGACTGAGAAATGAAGTCCAGGAAGGACATTCCATCATTGTATTTTACCGTGGTCGGATAAAGAACCTCCCCGATGACCTGCACCGTTTCCAAACGTTTCGGAATACGGATGACATCACCTGCCTGCACGATCAGGTCTTCCTTCGAGCCGGGGTTTTTCAGGATGCGGGTCATGTTAATCCCGATGCTTTCCTGTTTGGATGTTCCCTCCACGGCGCCGATTTCATTGCCTATCAACGTATTCTGCAATATGTTGTCTTCTGCCTCGGCAGCTTCCACGGAGTTTGCATCGGCCAGTACGGAAGTGCGGATCAGGGTGGCGCCAGGCAGGAAGGCCAGTTCGGTCAGACCGCCAGCACGTTTTACAATATCGCTGATTTTGTCGTTACGGTTGATGATCGGATAGGTACCCTCCCGCAATACACCGTCACCTTCTATACGGACGTACTGCTGCTCCTTGTAGGCAGGGGATTTTCCTACGATAACTTCGTCGAAAGGCCATAGGATGATCTCATTCGCGCGCAGGCTGAGATCCTTATTAAGGCTTACGGTAAATACTTCGGCGATCTGTGCATCGGCGAATTTGGCATCTACGTCACGCTTCCGGCGGGAGATCTGAATGTTGTTGAGATCGGCTGACTCCTTGAATCCGTCGGCCATCACGACCAGGTCTTCGAGCGTCATATTGGCGATATAGGGGAAGGTACCGTTGTTTTCACCGAATTTACGGTTATTGACCTCGCCGGTAATGGTTACGGAAGCCTGTTCGGTCATTTCGTAGATGGATGGAACCCGTACGATGTCCAGACGGGTTAAGGGGATGTCACTTGCTTCCCCATTGATCACGCTGGCCAGGTTGACTGACAGGTTTTCAATACTTTGGTCGGCCCGGGTGCGACTGATCTGTACACGACCCGCAAAAGCGTCTTCCCGCAGTCCCTGCGCTGATTCCAGCAGTTTTTTCAGGGTTGGATTGCTCTCCAGGGAATAGTCTCCGGGACGCATTACCGCTCCGTCGATGGTTACAATATTTTCAAAGCGGTCGAGTACCGCACTGACGGTAACCAGATCTCCTGATTTCAATTCAAAACTGTCGGCCTCATTTTCGCTTACATCGAGGATCTTCCTTTCGCGGGAAGTAAAGCGAAGTACCTTATACTGAGCACGATAGGCGTCGTCGGTAAATCCGCCGGCGAACCGGAAAAGGTCGGCTAGGGTTTCCCCGGACTTCAGTTCATAAATACCCGGTTTTTTCACATTCCCTTCCACTTCAACCCGGGTTTTATAATAACCTACCACAATTCGGTCATTGTCCTGAATCAACACATTGTTTGACAGTTTGCCGGTCAGAAAATACTCATAGGTATCAATGGTAGCGATCTCCTCATTGTTACGGATCACCTTGATATCCCGGAAAGCACCGATCTCATTCGGACCACCTGCCAGATACAGGGCATTGAAGGCCGTATGGAGGGAAGTGAGTTCATAGGTAGCCGGATACATAACTTCCCCGGTTACATAAACCTGTACCGCACGTACTTCCGTAAGTGAAACCTTCAGGGTCGACCGGGGAGGCGCACCGCCCTGGCCAAGCAGATAGGGGTTGAACTGTGCATAGCGCCCGATCAGAATCTTGGTGATTTCATCGATATTTTTACCCAGTACATAAACATTACCTACTCTGGGAAGAGAAATATAGCCGTCCCGGTTTACCGTCACCTTCTGGGGAGGTTGCTGGGTATTTCCGTAAATGGAGATTTCGAGTTCATCGCCGGGGCCTACGACATAGCTTACCGGAGTAGCGATAGGCTGGTTGGCCAAGGGGTTAAAGGCAGTCTGGGAAAACTGTTTATGGCCGAAAATCTTGTTTCGTAAGGTCTGTAAGGCAGCCTGTGTGGAGTCGAGCGGAGCACCCTGATCATTGCCAGCAATATTGGTATTGTTTTTGTTTTGCTGGTTATTGATATTGTTCTGCTGGTTGTTGTCAAGGGTTTGGTTCCCGGATGTTTTATTGTTGCCCTGCTGATTGCCGACGGCACCAGTATCAGCTCCGGTCTGCGGAACTGAGCCTGTGGGAGCCGTTTGTCCGCCCGGCAGCCCCGAGGGAGGAGCCGGTTGTCCTGTTGGCGCACCGCCCGGTATACCACCCTGCCCGGATACCGGAGTAACGGTAAAGAGATTCAAACAGATTAATCCGGAACAAAACAGGAGGAAACTTCGCTTTATTGCTGCTGACATAACAAATGATTAGAATCGTATCTAAACAATTTAAGAGATAAGTGTGGTTATAAGAATCGGCCTCTGCTATTAACGAAATGAATAAATATCCCTGTATATTTGAAGTCTAAGCTATTTATCGGTTTGACAAAGTAAATTAGATTTTTCCTATTTTTAAAGGATTCCTTTGTTTTCCGGGGCGTACTCCTTATTATCTGGTCTTCCTTATAACTCACAAGGGAACGTTTTGTACCAACAGGGAGGTTCGAAAATTTGTAAGGCACTTATATTCAGTTATGGCAGAAAGCAAGCAGGTTAGATACGATGACGACAGTATTCGATCGCTGGATTGGAAGGAGCATATCAGGCTTCGTCCGGGTATGTACATCGGAAAGCTCGGTGACGGAACTTCCGTAGACGACGGTATCTATGTACTTGTTAAGGAAATAATAGACAACTCCATCGATGAACACATGATGGGCTACGGCCGGACGATCGATCTCAAGATCTCCGAGCATCGGGTGGAAGTGAGGGATTACGGACGGGGTATACCGCTGGGAAAAGTTATCGACTGTGTATCTAAAATCAACACCGGTGGTAAATATGATTCCGGAGCCTTCCAGAAATCGGTAGGACTCAACGGGGTAGGTACCAAGGCCGTGAACGCCCTCTCCAGCTATTTCAGGGTTCAGTCGGTGAGGGATGGAAAAATGAAATGGGCCGAGTTTTCCCAGGGGGAGCTTGTCCGGGAGTCGGACGAAGAGACTACATCCCAGCGTAACGGGACCCAGATCATTTTCGAACCCGATAACAGCATCTTCAAAAATTACCGGTTCATTCCGCAGTATCTCCAGAATATGATCTGGAACTATTGTTACCTGAATGCCGGTCTTACCATCAATTTCAACGGGCAGAAGTTCTTTTCACAAAACGGTCTGCTCGACCTGATGCTCAATAAGACTGATGCAGAATCGATCCGTTACCCGATCATTCATTTGAAAGGAGAAGATATCGAGATTGCCGTAACGCACGGAAACCAGTACGGAGAAGAGTACTATTCTTTTGTGAACGGACAGTATACGACGCAGGGTGGTACCCACCTGGCCGCGTTCCGGGAGGCTATGGTAAAGACCGTCCGGGAGCACTTCGGAAAAGACTATGCCCCGGAGGACGTCCGCTCTTCGATTGTAGCTGCCATTGCCATCCGGGTGCAGGAGCCGGTATTCGAATCCCAGACCAAGACCAAGCTGGGTTCGACCACCATCAGTCCGGATCCCAACAGTACGACCGTCCGGAGCTTCGTCAGCGATTTTCTCAAGGAGCGCCTCGACAACTACCTGCACATGCATCCGGATGTACGGGATGCCATCAAGAAAAGAATTGAGCAGTCGGAGCGCGAACGTAAGGAGCTGGCGGGAATTAAGAAACTGGCCAATGAACGGGCCAAAAAGGCCAACCTGCACAACCGTAAGCTGCGCGACTGCCGCGTACATTTTACCGACGAGAAGAACGAACTGCACAAGCTCACGACCCTATTTCTTACGGAGGGGGACTCCGCCAGCGGATCCATTACCAAATCGAGGGATGTCAACACCCAGGCGGTATTCAGTTTGAGAGGGAAGCCTTTGAACTGTTACGGCCTTACCAAAAAGGTGGTGTACGAAAACGAAGAGTTCAACCTGCTGCAGCACGCCCTCGATATTGAAAACGGTATGGACGGACTTCGATACAACCGCATCGTCATCGCGACCGATGCGGATGTGGACGGAATGCATATCCGGCTGCTGCTGATGACATTCTTCCTGCAGTTCTTCCCGGATCTGGTGAGAAACGGACACCTGTTTATACTCGAAACACCCCTGTTCCGGGTTCGTAATAAGAGTGAAACAATCTATTGTTACTCCGAAACCGAGAAAAAGGCCGCCATTGAAAAGCTGGGCGGGAAACCCGAAATCACCCGATTCAAGGGGCTTGGTGAGATTTCTCCCGATGAGTTCGGCAAGTTTATCGGAGAAGACATGCGCCTCGAACCCATCCTTCTCGACAAGGTAGACTCCATTCCCAAGATTCTGGAATATTATATGGGTAAGAATACTCCGAATCGTCAACGCAACATTATTGAAAACCTTCGCATCGAACGTAACCCGGATGAGATCCCGGGTGCCGCCTGAGGAATAGAAGGAACGGAAATTAAAAAAGTACAGTAGAACGTGGATTTGAATAAAATCAGAGAGAAGATCGATGCCATCGATGACGAGTTGCTGATCTTACTCAACAAGAGAATGGAGCTGGTAAAGGAAGTGGGGCTGCTGAAACAGGCGGAGAAAAGTGTAATCTACAGGCCGGAGCGGGAGAAAAACATACTGGAAAGGCTTATTCGGAATAACAAGGGTTTACTGACACCCCAGGCTATTGAAGCCATTTTCCTGGAAATATTTTCAGTTTCGCGGAATCTGGAGCTTCCACAGCGGGTGGCCTATCTCGGACCCGAAGGAAGCTTTACCCACCAGGCTGCAGAAAGCCGGTTTGGAGGGATGGGTGAATACCTGGTACTGCCGACCATCCGCTCCGTTTTCGACAGTGTGGAAACCGGCCGGGCTGCCTTCGGCGTAGTGCCCATCGAAAACAACCAGGAGGGAATTGTCCCCGAAACCGTCGATCTGCTGCGGGAAAAGGAACTGATGATCGCTGCGGAAATTTACCTGAGTATCCACTTTACCCTGGTATCGCGCTGCGATTCCCTTAAGGATATCAAGCGTATCTATTCAAAAGACATCGCCTTCCGTCAGTGCAGTACCTTTATCCGTGAATATTTTGACGCAAATCAGGTAGAGCTCGTGTCGGTAGATTCGACATCGAGAGCCGCCCATATGGCTGCGGAGGATCCTCAGTCTGCCGCCATCTGCTCGAGTATTTCCGCCAAGCTGATGAGGCTGCCGGTGCTGTATGACAATATCGAAAACAGCGATCAGAACCGGACACGCTTCCTGATACTGAGCAAGGATTTTATCAATCAACGTACCGAAAACGATAAGACCACCATCATCGCCAACCTGCCGCACACCAATACTCCGGGGGTACTGTATCGTTTTCTGAAAGATTTCAATGACCGGGGGGTCAACCTCACCAAGATAGAGAGCCGGCCATCCCGGAACGGGTCGGATTTCGGATTCTGGTTTTTTGTGGAATTTGAAGGTAACCGCTTTGATCCGCCTATTGCTGAGATCATGGACAAACATGAAGGAGACTTAAAATGGTTAGGAAGCTACGTTCGAATGGGATAAATTTTGGATCAATACCCTTAAGACGCGGTTTCGTCTCTCTGTTGATCCTAAACCTTTTTCACCATACCAATTACGGACAGTCCGACTCCCTCAGGGTACTTGCGTTGGACCAGGTGACCGTCAGTGCCTATGGGAGCACCAAAAATATCCTCGAGAGTACTGCTCCAGTAGGTGTGGTAACGCCTGCTGTCATAAACCGCTTTGCTCCTGTTACGTGGACCAACGCGGTTAATACCGTGCCAGGCGTTCGTATGGAGGAGAGGTCTCCGGGCAGTTACCGGTTTTCAGTCAGGGGAAGCACCATTCGCTCTCCCTTCGGAATCCGTAACGTGAAATTTTACTGGAACGGAATTCCGTTCACCGATGTGAACGGCAACACCGCGCTCAACGTCCTCGATTACGAGGCCATCAACCGGATGGAGATTATTAAAGGTCCGGGGAGCAGTCTCTACGGAGCCGGTACCGGTGGCGTAGTGCTGATGTACAGTCAGCCTGGGGAGACAGGCAGGGGAGAGGTGAGCCAGAGTGTCGGCGTGGGCGATTACGGACTGCTGCATTACAACACAACGGTTCAGGCTGGCCGGACCCGCATTCAGTATGGGCACCAGCAGGCAGACGGTTACCGGGACCAGAGTGCCATGCAGCGCGATGGCTTCAGTTTTACCACCCAGGAGCGTATAGGGGAGAAGGGTACGATTTCCGTCCTCGGATCCTATTCTGATTTATGGTACCAGACACCGGGAGGCCTGAACAAGGCCCAGCTGGATGCCAATCCCAGGGCAGCCCGGCAACCGACGGCCACAGTGCCCGGCAGCCAGGCCCAGAATGCCCGCATCATGTCGCGATACTTTTTCCTGGGCGGAGCCTATTCGCTGCGGCTGTCAGACAGGTGGTCGCAGGAAACCAGCCTGTATGTGTCGACCAACAACTTTGCCAATCCTTTCATATCCAATTACGAAAAGAGGGAGGAACACGGTACAGGGGGACGCAGCAGCTGGAATTATCAGTCGGCTGGACGTTCTGTAAAGCTCATCAGCATCAGTGGGGTGGAATGGCAGACCGGCCGCTCCGTGCAGCGGAACTATGACAACCTCGGAGGCACGCCAGGTTCACAGCAGACCTCAGAAGACATTTCAGCCTGGCAGGGTTCGGTATTTACGCAAATGGAAGCGGCATTCCCGGGACAGTGGACAGTTACCGGCGGGCTCAGCTATTCCCTCCTGAAATTCCAGCACGAAAATTATTTCCCGGGCGACTATGAAAAAATAACCAAGACCTTTGACGGAGCGGTAATGCCGAGGTTGGCCATTAATAAGGTAATTGGAAACAACTGGTCCGTAACCGCCTCCGTGAGCCGGGGCTTTTCTCCGCCCACGCTACAGGAGGTACGGCCTTCGGCGGGAGGATTCCGCCGGGAACTGGAAGCGGAGAAAGGACTCAATCAGGAACTCACGTTCCGGTACCTTGCACACCGCCTGCTGGTCGAACTCACAGCTTATCATTTCGGTTTGAGCCAGACTATTGTCCGTCGGACCAATGAACAGGGGTCGGAGTATTTTATCAATGCGGGAAAGACGAGGCAGAACGGTATCGAATGGCGTGCGGAATACCCCATCGGCGAAAACCGAAATAGGGAAGAGCTCATACGCCTTTGGCATGCCGGTACCTATGCACATTATACTTTCCGGGATTATCAGTCCGGAGACAGCGACCTTACCGGAAATTTCCTTCCGGGGGTGCCCAAATTTGAGCAGAGCACCGGAGTGGATGTCAATGTACTCCCGGGACTTAGGTTATCCGGCGTATACCAGCATGGGGGCAGTTTTTATCTGAATGATTTAAATACGGTAGAAAGCAGTCCCTACCATCGTATACATGTGAGAGGCACCTGGCGGAAGAACTGGGGGCGGCACTGGTACACCGAAGTGAATGCGGCAGCAGAGCGGGTATTTGCCGATGTATATTCCCTGGGCTTCGACCTCAATGCATTTGGCAACCGCTTCTATAACCCTGCACCGAAAGAAAACTGGTATGGGGGAGTGAAGCTGGGCTGGAAATGGTAACAGAGTATATAAAGGAAAAAGAAAAGCCACCGATCCCGTTGAGATCAGTGGCTTTTCTTTTTTATGACCAGTCTGTCAGGCAGAAGCCTTGGTTTCTTTCTTCCCCGTATAGGGAACAAAGATGGTCAGCCAGGATCTTCTCGCCAGCCTGAATATCACGGGGGTCAGAATGATAAACACTGGAATTAACCAGAGAATCAATTCCGTAATATCGAGTTTCAGCCATCTTAAACCGATAGGTAGGGAAACAACGACGATCCCTACATAAAAAGCATAGCTCATATACATGGCACCGTAATAGAAGCCTGGTTCGGGCATGAAGCTTTGTCCGCAGTGAGAGCATTTATCGTTCATCTTGTCAAACTCTCTCACCGGGAAATAGGCGCTCTGATGCTTGAAGAACTGACCTTCGTGACAACGTGGACAACGGTTGAAGAACACGCTGTAAAGACGACTTCTTTTTAACATGACGATTTGGTTTTCATGGTTTGTTTTCTGTCACAGCGGTAGTCTGAAATTCGCTGATTCAGGTGCGGGATCTTCGTAATAGCGTCCCGGGGGGACATTACAAAGGCGCTTGGAAGGTATTTTCGCCCTAAGGAGGAATTGCCTTTTCGTCGGATTCCACCGCCGCATTTTGAGCAGCTGAACCGGCTGCCTGCCTGCTTGCGCAGGGGGCATAGCGTCTGTAAAACCCGGAGCAGAATGGCTGCTCCACCCGATTCTGTTAGTCTCTGTCAACTACAGCTTTACCGCAAATGTACAAATCCCTCCATTCAAAAAGAATAGAGGGATCCGCGAATAGTTTGTAATAAAGTATGGAGGTTACTGCCCTATCGTTTTGATAAGCATTCCCTTCGTCACCCGGTCACTGAGTTCCATCCCGTTAAGGATGGCAAGTTCTTCCAGACGGTTGGACGGCATTTTAAAAGACTGGAGTGCCTGCTGGAGCGTTCCGTCACTGGGTACGCTTTTGATGACAATTCTTTCCGGTTTGCGGTTGAGTTTGGATTGGTCGGTCAGAGCCCTGAATCCGTTGGCTACCGTCTTAAAGGTATTGAACGCATTGTTGAAGTTAGCCTGATAGGCCATACCGTTCAGGACGTACATGGTCCCGCCATATTGAATGATCCAGGTAGCAATCTGCACGACCGTATTGCTTCCCGTAGACTGGTCCTGCGACTGTTGGGTGCTGATCATAACCAGCGCCGGATTTCCATTGATGGTCTGCTTGGCGCTTTCCGACACGGTCAGATTATACTGTTTAACCATATTCTGTGCAGCCTCTTCCAGGGAATTGCCCGAGCCCAGGGTCAGCGACATGAGGGATTTTCCGTCGCTGGGGGCCATCTGAAACTGGATGGGTGAGTTTTCATACTGCCAGCCTTTGGGAACCGGGAACTGAAACCTGAGTTCGGGATGGTAGAAGTTATTGTTTTCAACATAACCCTGGCGGGGGTCTTCTCCATAGACAATGCCGTCGATCATCCGCAGATAGTTGTCCCGGTTGACATTGTAATTGCCTGGGTACTGGCTCTGGTATTGCTGTGCCAACTGATGTACCTTCTGGTAACGGTCGCCCGGGTCGGGGTGGGTCGATTGGAAAGTAGGGATAGCCTGACCGCTCTTGTCGCTTAGCCTTTTGAGGGTCCCGAAGAACTGGGCCATCTGATTGGCGTCGTAGCCGATTTTACTGGAATAGGTAACCCCGATTTCGTCCGATTCGGTTTCATGGGCCCGGCTGTAACTCAGCATCAGCATCTGCAGTCCCTGAATGGCACTTTCCCCCATAGCCCGTACCTGCGGAGAAAGAATCATTCCTGCCATCAGCGCGCCCTGGCCAAGGATCTGGGAGGTCTGCTGCCGGGCGGAGTGACGTGCGGTAATGTGGCCGATTTCATGACCAAGTACTCCTGCGAACTCCGCCTCGTTGTTAAAGTGAGCCATGATTCCCCGGGTAAAATATACGTAGCCGCCCGGAACGGCAAAGGCATTTACAATAGGCGAGTCAACAATATAGAATTGATATGGCAGGTCGGGGCGGTGTGAAATTTTGGCCATGGCCATTCCCTTTTCGGAGATAAAGGCCTGAAGCTTCTTGTCTTCATAGAGCCCCATGGTAGCTACGATGGAAGGATGAGATTCGGCACCCAGTGCAATCTCCTTTTCTTCCGACATGAAAATGATTTCTTTTTTCCCTGTGACAGGGTTGACCGAACAGCTGTAAAAGCTGAAGGTGGTCGCAGCAAAGAAAGCAGTAGCGATAAAATGAAATAGCCTTTTCATTAGACGAGAATCGGTTGGAATCAGTTCAAATTAGTCTTGGATATTCAATCGGTCATCCTAATTAATACGAAATTAACTGAAAATAGTAACCAATTTGTTTGTTGTTACCGGTAATTGAATGTAAATCTGAATATGAAAAATCAGCAGTAAGGGTAGCGGATTGTTTTAAGGCCCTTTACAGGGTTAGCCTGAAATCCTGTAATTTGCGCCGGGTTTAGCGGTAAGTGCTAATAAAATACAGTGTGTATGGTAAACGTGTCGACCAGGAAAAAGGTATACAGCTTCCTGCCGGGTTTTCTGCAAAAGCTCGATTTTCTGGGATTGTTTGAAAAGGATCCCTTCGGGAATTCCTTGCTTTTGAAGCGGGTGATGATCTTCGTGCTGGGCTGGTTCACCTATTACCGGCTGACGGCCGTCAACCGGCTGAAGGTAGAGGGGATGGAGCATCTGGCCAACCTGCCCGATCACGGGGTATTGTTTCTTTCCAATCACCAGACCTATTTCGCCGACGTAATGTCGTTTTACCATGTCTTCTGTGCTGCGAAATGGGGGTATCAGAATACCGTATCCCCGCCTTTTTATCTTTTTTCTCCCCGGGCGAGGATGTATTACGTGGCGGCGGCCGAAACGATGAAGGAAGGCGGATTGCTCCCCCGCATATTTACGACGGTCGGAGCAATTCTGGTAGAGCGTTCCTGGCGGGCTAAGGGTGAAAACGTAAGACGGGAGCTCGACAATCAGGGGCAGTCCAATATCACCCGCGGTCTCGATCATGGCTGGGTGATCAGTTTCCCCCAGGGGACGACCAAGCCCTACGCGCCGGTACGGAAAGGTACTGCGTATATAATAAAGGAGAACAAGCCGATTGTAATCCCGATCGTGATTAACGGATTCCGAAGAGCCTTCGATAAAAAGGGCCTTCGGTTCAAAAAACGGAATACCTTACTGACCGTAAAGATCCAGCCCCCGCTTCAGTATTCGGCCGACGACAGCGTGGAGGAACTCGTTGAAAAAGTGACAGTAGCCATTCAGCAGACGCCTCCAGACTTCGTTCAGGGATCCGGCGAATCCTCCCGACGCCCTGAATAAAAAAAATATTGAGAAATAATGTATTACATTTTGTTTTAAAAAATTCTACTAGTACTTTTGCGCTCTGTTTTCTAAAAACCAATAAATTAAGCCACAAGCCAATGGCACGCGATCTAAGACTAGTAAGAAATATTGGTATTGCAGCGCATATTGATGCGGGTAAAACTACAACTACTGAACGTATACTTTATTATGCGGGGGTGAACCACAAAATTGGTGAAACCCACGAGGGTGGTGCGACCACTGACTGGATGGAACAGGAGCAGGAGCGGGGTATTACCATCACTTCGGCCGCTGTTACTGTAGACTGGCCCTATCGCGATGAAAAGTATCATGTAAACATCATCGATACTCCTGGTCACGTAGACTTTACAGTAGAAGTAAACCGTTCGCTGCGTGTACTTGACGGGTTGGTGTTCTTGTTTAGTGCCGTTGACGGTGTAGAACCTCAGTCGGAAACTAACTGGCGTCTGGCTAATAACTATAATGTGCCCCGTATCGGTTTCGTCAACAAGATGGACCGTTCAGGAGCTGACTTCCTGAATGTTTGCCGTCAGGTGAAGGAAATGCTGGGTTCGTATGCCGTGCCTTTGCAATTGCCTATCGGTTCGGAAGAGAATTTCAAAGGGGTAGTTGACCTGATCAACAACCGGGGTATGATCTGGAACGAGCACGACAAGGGAATGACCTATGAAGTAGTGCCTATTCCGGACGATATGGTTGACGAAGTGGCCGAGTGGCGTGAGAAGCTTCTCGAAGCGGTTGCCGAATACGACGAATCGCTGATGGAGAAGTATTTCGAGGATCCAGACTCGATCACTGAAGATGAAATCCTTGCTGCGCTTAGAGCTGCAGTAATCGATATGAAAATCGTTCCTATGGTTTGCGGTTCTTCCTTCAAGAACAAAGGTGTGCAAACCATGCTCGACCTGGTGATGGCCCTGCTGCCTTCTCCGCTCGACAGAGAGAACATCAAAGGTACAGATCCCCGTACCGGCGAAGAAATTACCCGGAGACCTTCAACCGAGGCTCCTTTCACTGCACTTGCATTCAAAATCGCTACCGACCCCTACGTTGGACGTCTCTGTTTCGTACGGGTATACGCCGGCGCCCTTGAGTCCGGTTCATACGTTCTCAACAACCGTTCAGGTAACAAGGAGCGTATCTCCCGTATCTTCCAGATGCATGCCAACAAGCAGAACCAGATCGAACGTCTGGAGGCAGGAGATATCGGTGCGGTAGTAGGTTTTAAGGATATCAAAACAGGGGATACCCTTTCGGACGAGAAGACGCCAATCGTACTCGAATCGATGGAGTTCCCAGAGCCTGTAATCGGGTATGCGGTTGAGCCTAAGAAAACTGCCGATCAGGACAAATTCAGCAACGCTATCGCGAAACTGGTGGAAGAAGACCCCACCCTTACCGTTAACACGGATCAGGAAACCGGTCAGACCATTCTGAAAGGTATGGGTGAGCTTCACCTGGAGATCATCATCGACCGTCTGCGTCGCGAGTTCAAGGTGGAAGTTAACCAGGGTGCTCCTCAGGTTGCTTACAAGGAAGCCCTTACCCGTAACTTCGAACACCGTGAAGTTTATAAGAAACAGACCGGTGGTCGTGGTAAGTTTGCGGATATCGTATTCGAGATCGGACCACGTGATGACGAAGAGGAAGGAAAGGAAAAGAAAACCGGTCTGCAGTTTGTCAACCAGATCGTGGGTGGTGTGATTCCAAGAGAATTTATCCCTGCTATCCAGAAAGGTTTCGAAGAAGCGATGTCTACCGGACCGCTTGCCGGCTATCCAGTGGATTCCTGCAAAGTTCGTCTCTTTCACGGATCGTTCCACGATGTGGACTCTGATTCGTTCTCATTCGAAATGGCAGCCCGTTTAGGTTTCCGTGAGGCAGCACGTCAGGCAGGTGCGAAACTTCTTGAGCCTATCATGGCGGTAGAAATCGTAACTCCTGATGAGTATACAGGTCCGATCACCGGTGACCTGAACCGTAGAAGAGGTATCATGAAAGGTATGGATACCAAAGCTGGTTCGCAGGTGATCAAGGCTGACGTACCTCTGGCTGAGCTGTTCGGTTACGTAACTGACCTTCGGACGATCAGTTCAGGTCGTGCGACTGCCAACCTTACCTTCTCGCACTATGATTTCGTTCCCCAAAACCTGGCGGAAGCTGTCATCGAGAAAGCGAAAGGAAAAGTTAACGCTTAAGCATTGTTCCGGCCTCAGGGCCGCTTAAATACGGCAGTGTGGAATAAATGATCCTTTCACACTGCCGCTAATCATGTCGGATCAACTATTTAAACACGATGAACCAAAAAATCAGAATCAAGCTTAAGTCTTTCGACCATAACTTGGTTGATAAGTCAGCTGAGAAGATCGTAAAAGCTGTTAAAGCTACCGGAGCCGTTGTAAGCGGACCCATCCCCCTTCCCACGCAGAAAGAGAAGTTTACTGTACTTCGCTCTCCGCACGTAAACAAGAAGTCACGCGAGCAGTTCCAGCTCTGTACTTACAAGCGACTGGTGGACATTTACTCATCGAGCGCCAAAACCGTAGACGCGCTGATGAAACTCGATCTGCCCAGCGGGGTTGACGTTGAGATCAAAGTATAATCCGTAAGGATTTTGACATAAATCAGGTGAAGGTCCAGGCCGGAAACCGCATCTGATCTCTGACAGCTAAGCGTTGCAAAACGTTTACTGTCTCTCAAAAAGAGATCAGATATTGTGTCTGATCTCTTTTTTTTGCGAAAAACAGAGAAAAAGACACGGAAAACTGTGAAATAGAGGGCAATACAGGTTGATAAAAGGAAATTCTTTTTCTAACTTTGCGCTCCAATTTAATTTTTAGGTTATAACCTGCTGTTTTTTAAACAATTATTCGAATGTCTGGTTTAATAGGTAAGAAGATCGGGATGACCAGCTTGTACGACGCTGATGGGCAGGCTCTGGCGTGTACGGTTATTCAGGCGGGACCATGTGTGGTTACACAGGTCAAGACCAAGGAAAGCGATGGTTATAAGGCCATCCAACTGGGTTTCGGTGAGCGTAAGCCGAAGCACACCACTAAGCCGCTTCTGGGGCATTTCCAGAAGGCGGGCACAACTCCCAAGCAAAAGGTTGTAGAGTTCAAGCATTTTGAAAAGGAACTTTCCCTGGGAGAAGTATTATCCGTAAAGGATGTGTTTGAAGAAGGTGAATTTGTTGACGTGGTTGGTAAAACCAAGGGTCGCGGATTCCAGGGTGTTGTAAAGCGCCATGGTTTCGGTGGTGTGGGTGGCCAGACACACGGTCAGCACAACAGACAGCGTCACCCAGGTTCTATCGGTGCATGTTCATTCCCTTCCCGTGTATTCAAAGGCCTTCGCATGGCTGGCAGAATGGGTGGTAACAGGGTAACCATCCAAAACCTTCGTGTTTTGAAAGTGATCCCTGAGCAGAATCTTCTGGTGGTAAGCGGTTCAATCCCAGGAGCGAAAAACTCTTTTGTAATCATTGAAAAATAATACCGATGGAACTGTCAGTTTTGAATATAGAAGGTAAAGAGAGCGGTAAGAAGGTGACTTTACCGGAGGAGATCTTCGGCATTGAGCCAAACGAACACGTCGTATACCTTGATGTGAAGCATTACCTGGCCAACCAGCGTCAGGGTACACATAAAGCGAAAGAGCGGGGCGAAGTTTCCTACTCTACACGCAAGATCAAACGTCAGAAAGGAACAGGAGGTGCCCGTGCGGGTAGCATCAAGTCACCGGTCTTCGTAGGTGGAGGTCGTGTGTTTGGACCTCGTCCGAGAGACTACGATTTCAAATTGAACAAGAAGGTAAAAGATCTGGCGCGCAAGTCGGTCCTTTCGGCAAGAGCGAAGGAAAATGCGATTGCGGTTCTGGAGTCTTTCACTTTCGAGCAGCCAAAAACAAAGTCGTACCTGAATCTGCTGAACGCCTTGTCGGTATCTGACAAGAAGACGCTGCTTATTCTGGACGGATACGACAAGAATGTATATCTGTCGGGTCGGAATTTGCCAAAAGCGAAAGTTACAACTGCCGATTCGGTCAATACTTACGACCTGATTAACGCCGAAACTGTAATCATCACAGAAACGGCGCTGCCTAAAATTGAAAACTTATTGTCTGAAAAATCATGAGTGTACTAAAGAGACCCATTGTTACCGA
>Ga0182793_1000679_pt1 | contig 24431 bp, 24 predicted proteins | sample Passage237A_FD_130498 | JGI IMG/M metagenome (GOLD analysis project Ga0182793, IMG submission 130498) | Cellulose adapted compost microbial communities from Newby Island Compost Facility, Milpitas, CA, USA - Passage2 37A (version 2) (version 2) ... | reverse complement strand
GCCCTCCCCAATCGTGGAACTTAACCGCGCCGTGGCCGTGGCCATGCGCGATGGGCCCCAGACTGGCCTCACTCTAGTGGATAACCTGCTGGAGCGCGGCGACCTGCGGCAGTACCACTTGGCCCACGCGGCCAAGGCCGATCTGCATCGCCGCCTGCGCCAATATCCAGAAGCCCATAGCGCCTACAAAGAAGCCCTTCAGCTCGCGCAGCAGCAGGTGGAAAAGCGCTTCTTGCAAAAGCGCTTGGAGGAGATCAAAGCGAATTTGTCTTCGCGTTAGAAATTTTTTGTACGGCTGTCGATTCGCCAGGATGCCGCTCGACTAAATCGCAAGAACGCCAACTACAAACACAGGGTACCGCCATGAAATATATGATGCTGATTTACAGCGACGAATCCATCTGGACTGAATCCGAGCGCGCCAAATGTATGGCCGAATCTGTCGAGCTGTGTCACCAGCTCAACGTGGAAGGTAAATACCTGAGCGCATCGCCGCTGCACTATGTTGAAACCGCCACCAGCGTGCGCGTGCGCGATGGCAAAGCTTTGGTGACCGATGGTCCATTTGCGGAAACTCGCGAACAACTCGGCGGCTATTACCTGGTGGATGCAGCGAATTTGGATGAGGCCATCGACATCGCCAGCCGCATTCCCGGCGCGCGCATGGGCACGGTGGAAATCCGACCGATTTTTGAACTCGATAATCTCCCAGTTCCAGGGAATAATCGATAAGGAGCTCCGTTATGAAAGTAATCGTTTTTGTGAAAGCCACAAAAAGCTCAGAGGCGGGCGCAATGCCCAGCACGGAATTAATTACCGCCATGATGGAATACAACCAACAATTGGTGGACGCCGGCATTATGTTAGGTGGTGAAGGTCTGCACCCCAGCAGCAAAGGCGTGCGGGTTTTATTTTCCGGCAAAGAGCGCACCGTGACACAGGGCCCATTTCCCCACACCAATGAGATCGTCTCCGGCTATTGGATCTGGCAAGTGAAATCTATGGAAGAAGCCATCGAGTGGGTAAAACGCTGTCCCAATCCCATGCCGCAAAATTCCGAAATTGAAATTCGCCCGTTATTTACCGCAGAAGATTTTGGTGAAGCGCTGACACCGGAATTGCGCGAGCAGGAAGATCTGATGCGCAACCAAGTGCCGGAACCTGATCGCTGGGAGAAAAAACCCGCGCGCCTGTTTGCCGGCATCAGCCGCACCTACACCTTCAGCGAGCGCGGAAAAATTCCAGCGCATTGGCAGGAGTTTGTGCAGTATTTTGGCAAAATCGACAAGCAGGTGGGTGAGGATAGCTATGGCATTTGCTGGAGCGCCAACGCAGAAACATTTGATTATTTGACGGCGGTGGAAATTAGTGAGCTAGGCCCCCTGCCCGAAGGCTTCACCACTCTGGAACTTGTCCCGCAACACTACGCGGTTTTTATCCATTACGGGCACTCGTCAGGCATTCCGCAGACCATCGCCGCAATCTGGGAAAAATGGCTGCCGGCTTCCGGTTTAAAAGCAGCAAATGCTCCCTGCTACGAGCGTTATACCTCCGAATACAACCCGGAAACGGGCACAGGCGGAACAGAAATCTGGGTTCCGATTCAACAATAATCACTGAGATTTAAATTATGAGCCGCAAAATATTCGTTAATCTTCCAGTAAAAGATCTGGAAAAAGCCAAGGCCTTCTACGCCGGCCTGGGCTTTACCTGCAACCCACACTTCACCGATGAAACAGCAGCCAGCATGGTGATCAGTGAAGAGATTTATGTGATGCTGCTGACGCAGGAAAAATTCGAATCTTTTTCTCCACATCCGATAAGTGACGCGAATAAAAACACTGAGGTTTTATTGTGCCTGAGCTGCGATAGTAGAGCGGAAGTGGACGCCACCGCAAAACTCGCTTTAGCCAACGGCGGCACGGTATATCACGAGCCGATGGACTATGGTTTTATGTACGGACACAGTTTTAAAGACCCGGATGGTCACGCGTGGGAGCTGGCGTATATGGATCCGGCGGCAATACCGGGTTAATGCCAGTTTTCTTCCCAAACACTAATAACGCAAATCGGAGGATTTATGGCACAAAAAGGTAGTTGTCACTGTGGTCGCATCGCGTTCGAAGTCGAAGGCGCGCCGGGCGATGTGATTGAATGCAATTGTTCCCATTGTCAACGCAAAGGTTATTTGCTGTGGTTTACCGGGCGGGCGCAGGTCAAACTGCTTACACCGGAAAGCGACATGGCGACCTATAAATTCAATCGCCATGTTATCGAACACAAGTTTTGTCCCACTTGTGGTTGCGCGCCCTTCGGTTTCGGTGTCGATCCCAACGGCAACGCCACAGCCGCCATTAATGTGCGCTGCCTTGAAACCGTTGACATCGAAACCCTTAAGCGTATTCCTTACAACGGCCGCGACAGTTGATTTATTCCTGCCAGGGAATCGGCGGGGGCGATAAGCGTTTGGTCGCGCCGGGCACATCGGCAAAACGGCTTTTATTGTCCGCTTCCCAATCGCGCTGAGCCTGAATAATGACGGCACGACTGTGGCTGACAAAATTCCACCAGATCAAAACTTCGTGTTTTAAGGGCGCGCCACCGACGAGAAGCGCGCGCCCATTCGCCGGGCTTTCCACACGCAAATGTGTGCGTCCGCAACCGAGATAAGCCAAATCATTTTCCGCAAAAATCTCGCCTTCGATTTTCCAATCGCCCTGCAGCGGCAACAATCCATATTCAAAATCGCTGCGCAAGTCCAAATTTGTCTGCCCTGCCTGCACCACTTGTAAATCCACACCCACCAGTGGCGAGAATGATTTGGTGGGTGCGGTATGCGCACCATAGCCGCCGATCAGCAGCGTCATATCCACATTTTGCTCGCGCCAGTGCGGCAAATCCGGGTAGTGATCGAAGCTCGGCTCGGTGTCCGCGTGCTCTTTCGGCAAGGCAATCCATAATTGCGCCGCATGAATAGCGCTCTGCCCCGCCACACTGTCTTCGGTGTGGGCGATGCCACGGCCCGCTGTCATTAAATTCACTTGCCCCGGGCGGATCACTTGCTCGGTGCCGAGGCTGTCGCGATGCAGAATCTCGCCTTGCATCATCCAGGTAAACGTCTGCAAACCTATATGCGGATGCGCGCCCACGTGCAAATCAATCTCGCGGCCGCTCACCGGTCCAATATGATCGAGGAAACACCAAGCGCCGATCACACGCCGCTGCCGGCGCGGCAAAACGCGGTTGACCTCAATGCCGCCCACATCGGTGTTGTGCGGCGTTACCCGCTCCAATACCGGTGTGCCTGCAACAGCGGGACAATCAAGGGAGGACGCCAACTGATGGGGATTTTCGGTATTGCTCATGACCGGGCTCCTGGCTGCAACGATCCGTTACAACGTCAATTCTGCGAATGGATTTTCAGAAATTGCTTTTTGATGATGACCATCATAATTACCGCTGCGCGCTCGACAACTTTTCCGTCCGCATCCTTTTGCGCGCAGGCGCTTATGGTCTCCTGGATTCGAGCAAATGCATTTTGCTCCGCGCTGAGCTGCGGCACCACTCGCGTCACTGCGGCTAGCACCTGCGCATAATCTGCGCCGATTTTCTTGAGCAGTTTGGTTGCGTGACGCTCGAGTTCTTTGGTCTTCATTTCCCGCAATTGCGGCACAAGTTCGGCCTCACTGGCCGACAATAATTCATTGGTTTTCATACATTCTTTACCAGCAGCATTTAGATCCTAATTGATACTCCTGCGCCAGCGCGCGGCTGTAGCGGAACAATTGCTGCAATACGATTTTTTGATCTTTATTCAGTTCTTGCTGTTCATCAATAAGGCGGATTTTTTCCTGCAGCTGCGCCACAGACAAAATGCCTTCGTCGCCGTTTTCCAAACGATACCGGCAAAATTCCAGCCATTGGCCGCGCTCGGCAGTGGATAAACTCTCGGGGAAATTGCGTGCTTTGTAGCGCCACAACATTTCCCGCAGACGCTTATCGCGGAACACATAATTGTGCTGAGTGAGATCGTGCGGCGTTGCGGCGCGCACTTGCGCCATCACGGCTTTATCTTCATCGGAAATAAAACCATCGTAGAGCTGCCGCTCCGGATCGCGACGCGGCGCAAAGTCGTTTCGGCCCATCACCTGCTGTACTTTGTTTTTAAGATCCACCTGCAGCAATTGGTGCCAATGTTTTTCGCACAGGGAGCGGTCAATCTGCAAACGCGTTGCCGTTTTGTCATCCAGCATTTTCGGGGTGACCACCACCGGGCATTTATTCAGATGGATTAATTTCAGGGGAATTCGCTCTTCGCCTTCAGGCAAATCGCTCTGCGCGGTAAATACCCGCTCGGCGATCTGTTCCGCGTCCAGGCGAATCAAATCCGTGGGATCAGCGGAGAGATTGACCACAATCACTGCATTTTTATTGGTGGGGTGCATCGCCAGCGGCATCACCAAACCAGCACAGCCGCTATCGGCGGAGAATTTCGAGGAAATATGCAAAAGCGGTTTGCGGTTAACGAGATCGAACAAGCTGCCCACTTTGCTTTTGTGTTTGTGCTGCAACACATAATCGTAAAGTGCGGGCTGCTTTGCTCGGATCAAACGGGCGAGATGAATAGTCGCTTCCACGTCGGAGTACGCATCGTGCGCGGCCTGGTGGCAAATGCCGTTTGCAGCAGTGAGCAACTCCAGGCGAAAACTCACGCGGCCGTCCACCTCCGGCCATTCGATTCCCTCCGGCCTTAATGCGTAACACAAGCGCACCATATCGATAATGTCCCAGCGGCTGTTGCCGTTGGCCCATTCGCGTTCGTAAGGATCGAAAAAATTGCGGTAAAGGGTGTAGCGTGTGACTTCGTCGTCGAAGCGGATGGAGTTGTAACCTACGCCGCAGGTTCCGGGTTGTGCCAACTCTGCATGAATGCGCGCAATAAAATCCGCTTCGTTAATACCTTCGTTGAGGGCTTTTTGCGGTGCAATGCCAGTGACCAGACACGCTTCAGGATGGGGCAATACATCCGGTGCGGGGCGACAGTACAAACGCAGCGGCTCGCCGATGATATTCAGATCTTCATCCGTGCGCACGCCTGCAAATTGGGCAGGCCGATCCACCGACGGATCTATGCCCCAGGTTTCATAGTCATGCCAATAGAAGGTGCCCATAAACTTGGCTCAGCTTTTGCGAGGCGCAGAGCTTAACATGCCGAGACCGATTTCGTTATACTGCCCGGCCCGCCAATTCGGCGGAAGCCAAATCGAGGCTGACGGTTATGACTGACTTGCGCTTTCTCTTCGACAACAATGCCCAATGGGCAGAGCACATCAAAGCAGACGATCCCAATTTTTTTAAAAAGCTCGCCGCACAACAGGCACCAGAATTTCTCTGGATCGGCTGCTCCGACAGCCGTGTGCCCGCGAACGAAATTGTCGGCCTGCTCCCCGGCGAGTTATTCGTCCATCGCAACATCGCCAACGCCGTTGTTCACACAGACCTTAATTGTTTGTCCGTCCTCCATTACGCCGTGTCCGTTCTGAAAATCAAACACATCATTGTTTGTGGGCACTACGGCTGCGGCGGCGTGCAAGCCGCCCTCGGTGATCGCCAATATGGTTTGGTGGACAATTGGCTGCGCAACATCCGCGATGTCTATTACAACAACCGCGACCAATTCAGTGAGTCTCTCAGCCTGAGAGAGAAAGTCAATTTGTTGTGCGAATTAAATGTCACCCAACAAGTCGCCAATGTTTCTCACACGAATATTGTGCAAAATGCCTGGGACGCAGGGCAGGAATTATCCATTCACGGCTGGATTTACGACATTAACGACGGCCTGCTGAAACAGGTGACGCCGATTATTAATTCGGTGGAGCAGATTCCAGAGCAGTATCGGGCGAAAAAGCCTTAATCTGGTTTGCGCATTTCAAAAAGGTTTACGCGGTTTTGACCGCGTAAACCATATTCAACAAAACCACCATATGGCACGCCAGCACCGTCCAGATAAAACGCTGGTGCTGCTTTAATATTTCTTTGTCCAAGCTACCTGTTTTTTGCAACCACCACAGATGCAGCCAGTGGAGCACTGTCAAAATGGTTGCCGCAAGAAAAGCTTTTTTGGTTTGCAATGCGAGAAAAGCGCCGACAGCAAAACCGGAGATTACCAACCCGACAAACGTATGCAGTGGCGCATGACGAGCACGCGCGCCTATGCTGAAACCCATCCAACCGGCGCTGCAGAAAAGCAGCACGGTGAACGACCAAAGCAAAAAAATGGGGACTTCTGCGCTGGCGGACGGCCCAGTGATCCAAGGCGCTATGGCGCCGCCGAAAAATGGAATGACCGCAACAAAATAAATACGGCCGAGCAATTGGGCACTGTTAATCCGCGTTTTGTCCACAGCGCGTCAACTCAGGTTTTTGGCAAGGTCACGCCGCGCTGACCTTGATATTTGCCGCCGCGGTCTTTGTAAGACGTTTCACAAATTTCGTCGCTTTCAAAAAACAACATTTGCGCCACGCCTTCATTCGCGTAAATTTTGGCGGGCAAAGGTGTGGTGTTGGAAAACTCCAGTGTTACATGCCCTTCCCACTCCGGCTCAAGCGGCGTCACATTGACGATAATGCCGCAGCGCGCATAAGTGGATTTGCCCAAACACACGGTCAACACACTGCGCGGAATGCGGAAATATTCCACGGTGCGCGCGAGAGCAAAAGAATTCGGAGGGATAATACAAACATCGCTTTGCACATCGACGAAACTGTTTTCGTCAAAATGTTTCGGGTCCACGGTCACCGAGCGCACATTGGTGAAAATTTTGAATTCGTTGGCACAGCGGACATCGTAGCCATAACTCGAGGTACCGTAGGAAATCAAACGCTGGCCGGAATTGTCGTAACGCACTTGGCCTGGCTCGAAGGGCTCGATCATGCCGTGCTGTTCAGCCATGCGGCGAATCCACTTATCGGATTTGATGGACATAAAAACTCCGTAATTAACTGACGCGAGATATCGCCAGTATCAATCATCACTTATTGAAATGGTCGGCGCAGCTGCGCCGCTCAAGGATTTTTGCCACAGCAGCGCCGCTATTTTCAGGGCAATAGCGCGGTATTTCTCCGCGATCGGCGACGCCGGCTCCGCCACCACGGGCGGGTTGCCACTATCCGTCTGCTCGCAAATGCTCATCTGCAGGGGCAAGCGTCCGAGCAATTCCACCTGATATTGCGCCGCCAGACGCTCGCCCCCTGCCGTACCAAAAATCGCTTCTTCATGGCCACAATTGGAACAGACGTGCAGAGACATGTTTTCCACTACACCGAGAACCGGAATATTCACTTTGCGGAACATTTCGATGCCTTTGCGGGCATCCAGCAGGGCTATGTCCTGGGGTGTGGTGACAATGACAGCCCCGGAAACCGGGACGGCCTGGGAGAGAGTGAGTTGGATATCGCCAGTGCCCGGTGGCATATCGACGATCAGATAATCCACCTCGTCCCACTGGGTTTGATTCAGCAGTTGCTGCAGCGCGCCACTGACCATGGGACCGCGCCAGACCACTGGGGTGCTTTCCGTCACCAAGTTGCCCATGCTGATCATCTGCACGCCGTGGGCCTGGATCGGTTTCATTTTGTTAGGACTGTGCATCTCAGGGCGGCGGTCAGCGACGCCCAGCATCAGCGCTTGGCTTGGACCATAGATGTCCGCATCCAGAATGCCCACCCGCGCCCCGGTAGCGGCAAGGGAGAGAGCGATATTAACTGCGGTGGTCGATTTGCCGACGCCACCTTTGCCGGAGGCCACCGCCACTATATTGCGCACCCCGGCAACAGTGTTCTGGTTGTTGATGGTGGCCACTTTTGCCGCATGCCAGTGTATCTGCACATCAACAATTGGGTATTCGGCGCGGAACAGCTCGCGGATTTGCGCGGTGATGGCCTCGGCACGTTCGCCGCAGGGGTAGCCGAAATCCAGCTGTACCTGTAAGGCTGTACCAACGGCCTGAGCGTCCACCAGCGCATGAGCACAGGTCAATTCGGGTAGATCGGGGATTGGCACTTGCTGCAGGCGCGCCCGCACGGTTTCCCGGAGTGAATTAGCCTCTGTCATCTCTGCCCCCAGCTACCTGAAATAAGGGCGGCATTCTACCCGCGAATGCCGTCAGTGCCCAGAAGTACCGGCCGGCGGCGCCATGCAAGGCCGGGCCTGAACTGGTATGATCGCGGCCTTTACCCGCACGCATCTGGCGTGTAATCCACTCACCTGCCATATCAGCCTCATCTATGACCGAACAACGCAAAATTCTCGTTACCAGCGCCCTGCCTTACGCCAACGGCTCAATTCATCTCGGCCACATGGTGGAAACCGTGCAAACCGACATCTGGGTACGTTTTCAGAAAATGCGCGGTCACGATTGCGTCTACGTCTGCGCCGATGACGCCCACGGCACTGCGATCATGTTGACTGCGGAAAAGCTGGGCATCACACCGGAACAACAGATCGCCAATATGCAGGCGGAACATCAAAGAGATTTCGCGGACTTCCTGATCGGCTTCGACAATTACCACAGCACCCACTCGGCAGAAAACAAAACCCTGTCAGAGCAGATTTATAACAGCCTCAAAGCCAATGGCCATATCGCCGAGCGCATGATCACCCAGGCATACGACCCAGAGAAGGGTCTGTTCCTCGCCGACCGCTATATAAAAGGCACCTGTCCCAAATGCAAAACACCAGACCAGTACGGCGATAACTGCGAAGCTTGCGGCGCGACCTATTCCCCGATGGATCTGATCGATCCCAAATCCGCCATTTCCGGCGCGACGCCGGTGGCGAAAGAATCCAAGCACCTGTTTTTCAAATTGCCGGAGTTCACCGACTATCTGCGCGACTGGACCCGCGCTGGCCATCTGCAAGAAGAAGTGGCGAACAAATTGGCGGAGTGGCTGGACGGCGGCTTACAGGAGTGGGATATCTCCCGCGACGCACCTTATTTCGGCTTTGAAATACCGGGTGAAAAAGACAAGTACTTTTATGTCTGGCTGGATGCACCTATCGGCTATATGGCGAGCCATCTGCAATATTGTGAGCGCGAAGGTAAGGATTTTAATGCCTACTGGGCGCAGGATTCCAAAGCGGAGCTCTATCACTTTATCGGCAAGGACATCATCAATTTCCACGCGCTCTTCTGGCCGGCAATGCTCAGCTCCGCTCAGTACCGCACTCCAACCAAAGTCTGCGCCCACGGCTTTCTCACCGTTAATGGCAAAAAGATGTCGAAGTCTCGCGGTACCTTTATTAATGCGCGCACTTACCTGGAGCATTTGGATCCGGAATATCTGCGTTATTACTACGCCAGCAAACTCACAGCAGGCGTGGACGATCTGGATTTGAATCTCGAAGATTTTGTTGCACGGGTGAATTCCGACTTGGTCGGCAAAGTCGTCAATATCGCCAGTCGCACCGCCAAATTTGTGCAGCAACAAGGCGGCGTGCTCGCGCCAGAAATTGCGGACACGGCGCTGTGGCAAAGATTCGTCGATGCCAGCGAAAGCATCGCCCAATTATATGAAGCACGAGAGTTCGGCCGAGCCATGCGCGACATTATGGCCCTCGCCGACGCCGCCAATGAATATATAGCTGCACAGGCCCCCTGGAGCATGGCAAAAGAACCGGGGCGGGAAAAAGAAGTCCTCGCCGTCTGCACCCTCGGCATCAATATGTTCGCTGCCTTGATGACCTGGCTGAAGCCGGTGCTGCCGAAAACAGCAGAAGCTGCGGAGCAGTTCCTTGACACCGAACTGACCTGGCGCAACGCTACGGTCTATCTCGGTGGGCATAAAATCAACGCATTCAAGCCGCTGATGCAGCGTGTGGAGATGGACAAGGTCAATCAAATGATCGAAGCAGGTAAAACCGCATCCCCCGCACCAGCCCCAAGCCCAACAGGCTGGCTGGCGAAGGATCCTGTGGCAGCGGAAATCGAATACGCGGATTTCGCCAAAGTGGATCTGCGCGTAGCCAAAATTGTCGCGGCAGAACCCGTAGCAGGCGCCGATAAATTGCTCCAGCTTACCTTGAATCTCGGCGGTGAGACGCGAAATGTTTTTGCTGGCATCAAAAGCGCCTATGATCCAGCAACTCTTGTAGGCAAACATACGGTGATGGTCGCCAACCTGAAGCCGCGAAAAATGAAATTCGGCATGTCGGAGGGAATGGTATTAGCCGCGGGACCTGGCGGAAAGGATTTGTTTTTGTTGGAACCAGATACCGGGGCGGAACCCGGTATGAAGGTGATGTAAGACAATCCCTACGCTGCGCTAGCGAACTTGAAGAGCACAAAGTTCGCTAACGCACATCCTCGCCCCGCAATATTTCCCGCAAATGCCTCTGGTTATCGCAAAGTTTAACAAAAGCGACGCCAACGGATTTTTTTTCGAAATAGATAGAGAAAAATTTTCCTAAAAAATCGATTTTTTTAATTTTTGGCATGTAGATCAACTCACTAAAAAGACCCGACTCTACACTCAAAACATTGCAAGATGCGATAGACGATCCGTTTTCATCACGGACGGCAATACCGTTCAATTTCCAGAGGCTCAACTATGTCTTATCGGCTTTTCAAGAAAAACATCGGAAAGTTCATTTTCCCGCTCTCGGTTTTTCTTTTCACCCCAATTTTGGGCCACAGTCAAAGTTACACAGATAACGGCTTCACTGTTATCAAACCTTCCAAAGATTCCAAGCTTATTTACGTCTCCAATTCTAAAGGAAACGACAAAAACACTTGCTTAACTGAAGCAGCCCCGTGCAAAACCATTGCGGCAGGGGTGAAGAAAATGCGCAACGGTTACCCAGACCACCTTTACCTCAAACGAGGCGATGTCTGGCGTGATCAGTCATTGAGCAATCTGACATCCGGAAGGAGTTCCAAAGAACCCGCTGTTATCTCGTTCTACGGCAACTCAGGGAAACGCCCGAAACTCGAAGTCTCAGCAACCTCAAATATTCACAAAAAGGGAATCCAGTTTGTACATTTTATAGGTCTCGAAATTTCGGCTTATAAAATGGATCCCAAAAATTCTGCATTTACCGGCACAAACAGAGGCAATGTCGTTATGCTGGGCGCGAAAGAAAACCTTTTGTTTGAAGACAATGTCTTTAATTATGTCGAAGTCGTTATTCAGTCCTGGGAGGGCGGAACACCCAAGAATTTAACGTTCCGGCGGAATATTTGGACTGGATCCTACTACAACAAGTCATCACTTGATCGAAATACAAGACCATCAAATATGTATATAGATGGTGTAGATGGTATAACGATTGAAGAAAACGTGTTTGATCATGGTGGATGGAACGCGAGCGTCCCCAACGCGGGCGCTAACATGTTCAATCACAATATTTATATACAGCACAACGTGAATGGGGACAAAGTTGCCTTGCGCAGAAATATTATTACCCGCGCATCGAGTCACGGCGCTCAGCTCAGAGCAGGGGGATTGGCAGAAGACAATTTCTTTGGCAGAAATGCAGTAGGATTCTTGATTGGCTATGGCTCTGAACCGCTGAAAACTGGAGTTAAGGCTCATGCTATCAATAATGTTATCTCCGAGGGGCACTCGATGGTGAAAGGGTTGGATGCATGTAAAGGTACCAACTTGTGCACACCCGCTGTATGGGGCATTGAATTTAATGTGAATGGAGCAGCCGATTGGCAAGCGCACGGAAACATTGTGTCTTTGTTGTCGCCGGAGGATAAGCAATGGTCAACGAAATATAAGAGCCTGGTAAAGAAATCGCTGCCAGGTTTAGAAAATCCGGCCACCAAATCAAGCAACAACATTTCTTGGAAATGGGAATCTACAACGCAAGGAACTAATCAGAAATATCCGGCACCTGACCGAACCCTTGCTGATTACAATGCCAGTTTGGGAGGAAAGAAGAGTTTCGACGCGTTTATGACAGTAGTTCTCAATCGGCAACCGCAAACCTGGGATGAGCGCTATACCGCTACCGCCATCAACAACTACATCCGCGCAGGATTCGGCAAGTAAGCGCAGCCTAAATTCCTATAGTTATCCTCAGTTACGTCGCGACATGGAAGTCGCTCTCTTCTAGACAATCCCTCTCCATAATTGAATCCCCCATCTTCCACCTTCTCATCCAAACCAAAACCGGCATTTATTTCAATTTTCTCATTTTTTTACAAATTCAATGCTTTTAAATTCTTATTTATTATAAAAGTGGCACACAAGACAACACGATGCACATCTGAACGGCCAGACTGAACCTCGAAGACAGCCGAGCTGCTGCTTCAATTCAGCGAGTGCTATAGAGGGTCGTGGCCCGGCACTCAGGTTAACGTGAAGATTCATGGTGTTTTTTAATGGTTAAACCAATCCAATTCTGCGGTGCTTTTCTCCTGTCTCTTTCCGCCATTGCACACAGCCAAATTATCGCAGCCGCCCCGGCTGAAGCCGTGGCAATAACTTCCTTAAAGCTGGTTGGTTTTAACGATGCACAAGACATGATTGAGCTGCAGAGTCTGGCAAGCGGACAAACTCTTGATCTCGCTCAATTCAGCGTGGACAAGCTCAATGTTATGGCCGATGTCGCGGACGAGGAAAAAACGGGTAGTGTGCATTTCGCGCTGAGCGGACCTGTTACTGTTGACCGTGGGGAAAACAACGGCATGTACACCATGGAGAGCAGCAATCTGGACATTCAGCGACAGGAACTTCCCGTCGGAAATTACACGCTCACCGCAACGCCTTATGAATTGCCAGATATGGAAGGTCAAAAAGGCGCGGCGAAAACAGTTACGTTTGCTGTCGTCGATAGCAAAACCATTGCGCCAGCGGTTCCGCCTATATCCGCAGCGGAACTTGTCGTTGTGGATGAAGCAACTGGCATGCTGAACACAGTTCAACGCATTACCGATGGCAGCATTATCAAAACGAGCGACTTGAATTTCGACCAGGTCAATATCGTTGCTATCAGCCAAAATCCAAGTAAAACCGGCAGCGTGTTATTCGACCTTGATGGCCCAATAAAAATAAGCCATTACGAAAACGAACAAACTTTCACACTGGCCGACAAATCCGAACATTTGCAACCATCCGAAGGCGGTTTGCCGGAGGGGGATTACACCCTGATTATTACGCCGTTTGCCGAAGCCGATGCTCAAGGCGAAGCCGGTGTGCCGTTGATGATTAATTTCACCATTGGTGAAGATGATCAAGCAGAAGAAACCGTCATTGCAACCGAGCCCCGGGTAAACGATTCATCTGCCACAGTAAAAACAACCAGCGGCTTTACGGCTATTCGCCCCTCCATTGACTCCAAGCTGATTTATGTCAGCAGCTCGCAGGGCGATGACCAGAACTCCTGCCTGAACGAAGCGTCGCCCTGCAAAACCATCAAAGCCGGCATGGAAAAAATGCGTGCGGGCTATCCGGACCATATTTATCTCAAACGCGGCGATATCTGGCGCAATGAAACTCTGCTCGGCTTGAATTCCGGCCGCAGTGCTGAGGAGCCGGCCGTGCTCGCCTACTATGGCATCAACGGTGCGCGCCCCAAACTCATCAGCTCCGGCAGCGCCCTGCATATTTTTCAGGACAAACTCGCGAATGTGCAGATCATGGGCTTGGAATTTTCTGCTGAAAAAACCACTGATAACCCATCTCGTGCGGATATCGTCCTGTGGGGCGCCAATCAGAACATTCTTTTTGAAGACAATAAATTTTCTCGCATGACGGTCGTCATCAAAGCTCGCAATAACGCCAAGCCCGAAAATATTCGCCTACGCCGCAATATCTGGGTTGATGACTCTGCCGTTGCCAGCCTCGCCAAACTACATATCGAAGCAACCAACGGTCTTTTGATCGAGGAAAATGTCTTTAATTACGGTGCTGGCAAAAATGAGCGCAATGAAGATATACGCCCACGCGCGCTGAGCATATCCAACCTCAATGCCACCGCGATTCTGCGCCGCAATATTATCGTGGGCAGCTCGAGCCGGGAGGCGCAGTTGTTTCCGGGCGCGATCACACAAGACAATTTCATCACCACAGAAATCAAATCCAACCGCTTCCAGGCATTTATGGATGCAGTATCAAATCGCCCGCTGGGTTTCTGGAATGATCGTTACTCCAGCGCGGCCATCGACATTTATATGCAGGCTGGCTGAGTAAAAATAAAAAAGGGGCCTCAGCCCCTTTTTTATTTCCGTTCTCACGCGAGTGTTACAACACCAATTTCGTTCCCACAAAAATCAGCATGATGGCCAGTGCAGGCCGCAGATAATGATCGGCAACACGGTGGGCGAGATGGCTGCCGATGTAAATACCGGGCAGCGAGCCGATCAGCAGATTGAGCAGCAGCGACCAGTCGACATTGCCGAGGCCAGCGTGGCCCATACCCGCGACGAGGGTCAATGGCACAGCGTGGGCGATCTCAGTGCCGACCAAGCGTACCGTCGGCAGCAATGGATAAAGCAGAAACAATGCGACCGTGCCGAGAGCGCCTGCGCCGATCGAGGTGATGGTCACCACAGCACCGAGCACAACACCCGTCGCGACTGTGGCATAGAGCTGTTGCTTAGGGTTCATACGGGTAAACCAGCTGTCGTTGCGACGGCCGTAGTCCATTAGCTGGCTTTTGAAGAGAATGGCCACGGCGGTGAAGATCAGTGCGTAACCCAAGGTAGTGCGGATCAGCGCGTTCATACGATCGGTTTCCATGCTCATGCCGTGCAACAGCCACAACGTCAGAGCAGCAGCAGGGAGGCTTCCCAGAGCAAGGGCGCCAGTAATGCGCCAATCAATATTGCCCTTCTTATGATGTACGTGGACGCCGCCCGCTTTGGTTACGGCGGCGTAGAGCAAATCTGTGCCCACAGCACTGGCCGGGGAAACGCCGAAGTACAGCAGAATCGGTGTCATTAGTGAGCCGCCGCCTACGCCGGTCATGCCTACAACAAACCCCACGACTAACCCGGCCACCACGTAGCCTATTTCCAGATCCATAAACCCGCCAACTGTTGAAATCACCACAAAAAGCCTGTCGAAATGTTGAAATTTCAACAGGTCGCGCAGGCTAGCAGCGTTGCGGCGGGGGTTTCAAATGCTTATTAGTTTTGAACTTATAGCCAGAAGTTTTAAAAACAACTTCCCCAATATCAGTCAACGGCAAAACCGGTAGGCCTTATTCATAAAGACAGCTTTTATTTTTCCTTCGAATGCGGTTAACTGCGCCCGCTTGCAAGCGCACTACCTGTGTAAAGGTCTATGGAATTCTTCGTTATTCTGCTCAGCACCGTACTGGTGAACAATTTTGTGCTGGTCCAATTTTTGGGCCTGTGCCCGTTCATGGGTGTCTCTAATAAGTTGGAGACCGCCATAGGCATGGGAGCGGCCACCACTTTCGTTCTGACCCTCGCCAGCATCTGCAGCTATATGGTGCATGCTTGGCTACTTACCCCTCTCGGGCTGACGTTTCTGCGCACCATCTCCTTTATTCTGGTGATCGCCGCGGTGGTGCAGTTCGCCAAAATGTTTATCGAAAAGACCAGCCCCCTCCTGTATCGCGTCCTCGGCGTGTTTCTGCCGCTGATCACCACCAATTGCGCGGTGCTCGGTGTCGCCCTGCAGAACACCAACAAAGCCCACAGTTTCACCCAGTCTGCTCTCTACGGTTTTGGCGCGGCGGTGGGTTTCAGTCTGGTGCTGGTGCTGTTTTCCGCCCTGCGCGAGCGCTTGGCGGCGGCGGATGTGCCGGTGCCATTCAAAGGTGCCGCCGTGGGCATGATTACTGCCGGCCTTATGTCCCTCGCCTTTATGGGCTTTGCTGGACTGGTGTAAGCCAATGATCGACTTGCTGTTGACCTACCCCATCATCTCCGCGCTCGTCGCTCTCGGCGGGCTATCTGTATTTTTCGGCGCAGTGCTCGGTTTTGCCGCCGTGAAATTCAAAGTTGAAGGCGACCCCTTAGTGGAACGCATCGACGAACTGCTGCCGCAAACCCAGTGTGGCCAGTGCGGTTATCCCGGTTGCCGCCCCTACGCCGAGGCCATAGCCAATGGCGATGCGATTAATAAGTGCCCGCCGGGCGGCCAAGCGACGGTAAACAATCTCGCCGATCTTCTCGGCGTCTCCGCCCCCACGCTCGACACCGAGGAAGGCGCGGACACCGACGTAAAAAAAGTGGCCTTCATTCGCGAAGACGAATGTATCGGCTGCACCAAATGCCTGCAGGCCTGTCCGGTGGACGCCATCGTCGGCGCCGCCAAGCAGATGCACACGGTGATTGCTGATGAGTGCACTGGCTGCGATCTCTGCGTCGAGCCCTGCCCCGTCGACTGTATCGATATGCTTCCCGTCGCTACCACAGTCAAGGATTGGGGCTGGCAAATGCCCAAGCCCGCCAAAGGCCCGCATATCATCGCCACCGACAAATCGGTCCCGCAGGATCACGCCGCATGAGACAGATCTGGGACATCCACGGCGGCGTGCATCCGCCGGAAAACAAACATCAATCGCTGCGCAGACCATTGGCGACGATTCCTTTAGCGCCCGAGTTGGTGCTGCCCCTCAACCAGCATATCGGCAATCCAGCCGTGCCTGCTGTGCAGATCGGTCAGAAGGTCTTAAAGGGCCAATTGATCGCCGACGCCCAGGGAATTTTTAGCGCCTGCATTCACGCGCCGACCTCTGGCGAAATCATCGCAATCGAAGACCGCCCCATCGCTCACCCTTCCGGTTTGAGCGCGCCTTGTATTGTGCTGCGCCCGGATGGTGAGGACCGCTGGACTGCATTACAGCCTTGTGAAGATCCGGCTAGCCTCGATCATGTCGCTCTGGTGGAAAAAATCCGCGCAGCCGGCTTGGCAGGTATGGGCGGCGCCGGTTTCCCTACTGCAGTCAAACTCAACCCCCGCTCCACCGACCGGGTGGAAACACTGATTCTCAACGGCACCGAGTGCGAGCCCTATATCACCGCCGACGATGTGCTGATGCGGGTATACGCTGACGAAATCATTCAGGGCGCGCTGCTGCTGGCGCGCATCGTCGGCACCCCCAAAGAAATTCTGGTGGGCATCGAGGACAACAAACCCGAAGCCATAGCGGCCATGCAGAAAGCTGCCCAGGGCACGCCGGTGGAAGTGGTGGTATTCCCAACCAAATACCCGTCCGGCGGCGAGAAGCAGCTGATCCAGATTCTCACCGGCAAAGAAGTCCCGAGCGGCAAGATTCCCGCGCAGATCGGCGTGCTGGTGCAAAACGTCGGCACCGCTTACGCCGCCTGGCGCGCTGTGCGCTACGGCGAACCCTTGATCGAACGCATTACCACTGTGGTCGGTGAGGCCCTGGGCGTGCAGCGCAATATTCACGTTCCCATCGGCCCCCCGGTTGCCCATGTACTGGAACAGCACGGCTTCGCCGCCAGCCGCTGCGCCCGCATCATTATCGGCGGGCCGATGATGGGTTACAGCATCGAAGACCCTCAGGTGCCGGTAGTGAAAACCACCAACTGCATCATGGCGCCCAGCATCGAGGAAATGCCGCCCGCACCACCAGCTCAGGCCTGTATTCGCTGTGGCATGTGTGCGGAGGCCTGTCCGGCGAGCTTGCTGCCGCAACAGTTGTATTGGTACGCCCAGGCGGAGGATCACCAGCGCCTGCAGAATCACAACCTGTTCGACTGTATCGAATGCGGTGCCTGCTCCTTCGTCTGCCCCAGTGCAATTCCCCTGGTGCAGTACTACCGCGCGGCGAAAACCACGATTCGCCGTATCGATGCAGAAAAACAAAAAGCCGATCGCGCCCGCGAGCGTTTTGAGCAGCGCAAAGAGCGCATTGCTAAAGCAGAGGCGGAAAAAGAAGCCAAACGCTTAGCCCGCAAAAAAGCCGCGGAAGAAGTGAAATCCCGTCTGGAAGAACCGAAACCCGTTGTCGTCACCGTAGATCCGGTGGCGAGCGCCCAGGAAAAAGCGCAGACAGCGCCCGAGGACGCGGATTCGCAACACAAAAAGCTGGCGCGCCAGCTGGAAAGTGCGCAAATCCGGGTGCAACACCTGCAACAACAAATTGCCGAATGTGACGATGCCACACGCCGCGACGCCCTCACTGCACAACTACGCCAAGCGGAGTTGAAGCTCGAGGAAACGCGCAAAAAGCTGGATGACCTGGAGCGCGGCGTCAGCCTGCCCCTTGAACAGCGCTTGCAGAATGTCGCCCAGAAGGTTCAAGCCTCACCACTCGACACCCAAAGAAACGCGGTGGCGACCATCGAAAAACGCCTAGCGGTTGCGATAGAAAAGATGGAAGAGGCCGGGCGAGAAGGCAAACCCACCCTCGCTGCCTTCACCCAAGGCGTGGAAAAACTCCGCGCAAAACTGGCTGAAGCTCAGGCGGAACTCGCCGAGTTGGAAAAGCAGCCACAATCCCCCGCCGACACCGCTGCCGATCCGCAAAACGATGCCGCCGCAGCAGCCATCGCCCGGGCACAAGCCAAAGCGGCCGCCGCCGCAACTATGTCGCCCGAGGAAAAACATGCGGAGCAATTGCGATCGCTGCGCGACCGGGTGGAAAAAGCCCGCGCCAAGCTGGCGGAAGCCGAGACCAGTGGCAGCGAACACGTAGCCGCTCTGCGCACCGGTTTGGAAAAGCTGGAAGCCAAATTGGCCGACCTGGAACAGCAGGGAAAATAATGACCAACCTTACTCTCCATTCGCGGGCCTAATCATGTCGTTTATCCGCGTCACTTCCCCCCATGCTCACAGCGCCAACACCACTGCAGGCGTTATGCGCCAAGTGCTGCTCGCCACTCTTCCCGGCGTGGTAGCGCTGACCCTGTATTTTGGTCCCGGCACGCTGATGAATCTGTTGCTTGCCTGCACAACCGCTGTGGCGTTTGAAGCAGCGGTGTTGAAATTGCGGCAACGGCCGGTGATGTTTTATCTGCGCGATTACAGCGCCCTGGTGACTGCGGTGTTACTGGGACTGGCGCTCCCGCCCTACTGCCCATGGTGGGTGGTAGTGGTAGGCATATTCTTTGCAGTTGTGGTCGCCAAACACTTGTACGGTGGCCTTGGTTATAACCCGTTCAATCCGGCCATGGTCGGCTATGTAGTGCTGCTGATCTCCTTCCCGTTGGAAATGAGCCAGTGGGCCACCCCAGTTGGCGCCTTGGCGGACGGTCAGACCCTGCCGAGTATTGCTGACGCCCTCGCCAATGTGTTCGGGGCAGCTGAGCTCGACGGCTACAGCTCTGCCACTCCGCTGGACACGTTGCGTCAGAGCGGCGGCTTGACCATGGCGGATCTGTACAGCAGCGCTGCTATTTTCAACAGCGGACGCTGGGCGGGTAACGGCTGGGAGTGGGTGAATATCGGCTTCCTGCTGGGTGGCGCCTACCTGCTGTACAAGCGAATTTTTACCTGGCACGCACCAGTGGCCATGCTTACCAGCCTGGGTGTGCTGGCGATTGCGTTTTATGACAGCGGCAGTTCCAACAGCGCCGGCTCGCCGATATTTCACTGGCTGTCCGGCGCAACCATGTTGGGTGCGTTTTTTATTGTGACCGACCCGGTGACCTCGGCGGTGAGCAATAAGGGCCGACTGATCTATGGCGCCGGCGTAGGCATTTTGGTGTTCGTCATCCGCACCTGGGGCAACTATCCGGATGCGGTGGCTTTTGCGGTGTTGCTGATGAATTTCGCGGCACCATTTATTGATTACTACACGGTGCCGCGCACCTACGGGCACAGCAAAGCCCCGCGCGCGACAGCGAAGAAGGTGGAGTGACGCATGCTGGGTCAGTCCATCCGTAAAAACAGCGCCATACTCGCCGGCTTCGCCGCCCTTACTGCAGGGCTCATTGCGCTGACGTTTCAGGCTACCGCAGGACGCATCACCGATGCCGAACGCCGCGCTGCGCAAAAGGCGCTGTTTGAAGTGGTGCCGCCGACGCGGCACAACAATGATTTGCTCGCCGATACCCTGGTGGTGCCGGCGGAAGATGCAGCTGCACTGCATATGGACCAGCCCGCGCTGATCCATGTGGCGCGGCAGGATGGTGAACCCGTCGCTTTGATCGTGCCAAGCACCGCCCCCGATGGATACAGCGGCGCGATCAAGCTGCTGATCGGCGTCAACCTGGACGGCACGGTTGCCGGTGTGCGGGTGTTGCGCCACGGCGAAACCCCCGGTCTGGGCGACAAAATTGAGTTGGCCAAGAGCGCTTGGATTCTCGCCTTTGATGGCAAATCCTTGAGCAATCCGAGCGCCGAGGACTGGGCCGTTAAAAAAGACGGCGGCGACTTCGACCAGTTTGCCGGCGCCACCATCACGCCACGGGCGGTGGTGCGCCAGATCAAGCGGGTTTTGCAATACGTGCAGGATCACCGCGAAGAACTTTTGCAGCAGATTCGGGCCAACCCGGAAATTGCTCCCTAACAGAGACCGACCATGAGTCAGACGGATTATCGCGACATCGCCCTACAAGGGCTGTGGAAAAACAACCCGGGACTGGTGCAACTGCTCGGCCTGTGCCCGCTGCTCGCGGTCACCGGTTCTGTCGTCAATGCCCTGGGATTAGGGTTTGCCACCCTGTTGGTATTGGCTGGGTCTAATCTGGCCGTTTCGCTGATTCGTAACGCGGTAAGTGACGCCGTGCGTCTGCCGGCGTTTGTCATGATCATCGCTGCCTTCACCACCTGCACGGAGTTGTTGATGCAGGCGTTTACCTACGAGCTGTATCAGATCCTCGGTATTTTCATTCCGCTGATCGTAACCAACTGCGTCATCCTCGGCCGGGCGGATGCCTTTGCCAGCAAAAACTCACCACTGCCAGCGGTTGTGGATGGTGTGATGATGGGCGCTGGTTTTCTGCTGGTGCTGCTGGCCATTGGTTCTATCCGGGAAATCATTGGCAGCGGCACTTGGCTCGCCAATATGCACCTGCTGTTTGGCGAGAGCGCGCGCAGCTGGCAGATCAACGTGTTTGGCGAGAATTACCGCGGTTTCCTGGTTGCCATCCTGCCCCCGGGAGCGTTCTTGGTGGCGGGACTGTTGATCGCGCTGAAAAATATTGTGGATGCGCGCATCCAAAAACGTCAGGCAGCGCGCGCCAACCAGACACCCAAAGCCAGCCGCCGCGTGCGTACAACCGGCCAAATTGCCTGACCTATTCCGTGCCGAGGTGTTGTCCGGCACGGCCACTGAAAACTGAATCCAAATAAAAACCCGTGCATCTGCGGCGCATTCCCGGCCGCGGTTAGGGACCTTTTGTCTTTAAATTTCAGGCGCACGTAACGCGCCGGGAACAACCATTCTCACGGAGAAGTGCTTCATGCTCCCACGTATTGCTCTACTGCTCACCTCGATGACATTTGCCTTGAGTGTCTGGGCGGCATCCCGCCCTGCGGTGCCGGTCATTTATAAAACCCTGCAACTCGAGCCTTTTGCCGACGGCATTGAAGCACTCGGCACCCTGCGGGCAAATGAGGCTGTGGTGCTTTCAGCGACCGTGACCGATACCGTGCGCGCAGTGCATTTTGAAGACAGCCAGCGTGTGAAAAAAGGCGATGTGCTGGTGGAGATCCTGGACGACGAAGAACACGCGCTGCTGCAACAGGCGCGCACCGCCGCCGCTGAAGCCCAGCGCCAATATGAACGGGTTAAATCTCTGGCCGCCACCAATCTGGCCACGGCGGCACTGCTGGATGAGCGCCGCCAAGCCTACGACTTCGCTCAGGCGCAATTAAAAGCCACCGAGTCGCGCCTCGCTGACCGCGTCATCATTGCGCCCTTCGACGGCGTCGTGGGCCTGCGCAATATCAGCGCCGGCACCCTGGTAACCCCGGGCACCCCGCTCACCACCCTGGACGATGACAGCGTGATGAAGCTGGATATCTCCATCCCGGCGGTATTTCTCAACGCCGTACAGCCCGGTCTGACTGTGGTCGCTAGAACCCGCGAGCGCACCGGTGAATTCGCCGGACGCGTCAGTGCCATCGACTCCCGCATTGATCCGGTCACCCGCTCGATCACCGTGCGCGCGCTTATCAATAACCCTGAACGTGTTCTGCGCCCCGGCATGCTGATGACTGTGGACCTGCAAATGGCCGAGAGCATGAGTTTGCTGCTGCCGGAGGAAGCCTTGTTACAAGAGGGCTACCGCAGTTTCGTCTACCGCATCAACCGCGACAGCGAGCCTGTGACCGTGACCAAACACGAAGTCAAAACTGGGCCGCGCCGCCCCGGCTCCATTGTGATTACCGCAGGACTCAATCCCGGCGATCAGGTGGTTACCCACGGCGTTCTGCGCCTGCGCGACGGTTTTCCGGTGAGCTTAATGGCGGAGCAGAAAGGGGCGGAAAGTTTGGCAGATCTACTGTCGCGCTTTGAAAACATCAGGAACACGCCATGATTATTTCCGACGTCTGCATCAAGAGGCCGGTATTCGCCTCGGTTATTTCGCTTCTACTCATCGCGTTTGGCGTGCTCGCGTTTCAGCGCCTGCCCCTGCGCGAATATCCGGACATAGATGCGCCGGTAGTATCCATACGCACCGATTATCCCGGTGCCGCTGCGAGCGTGGTGGAAACCCGCATCACTGAAATTATCGAAGACCGGATCTCCGGTATCGAAGGCATACGTTTTGTCCAATCGTCGAGCCAAGACGGTCGCTCAGAAATCACCATCGAATTCGACGTGTCCCGCGATATCGACGCCGCCGCCAACGACGTGCGCGATCGCGTATCGCGGGTGCTCGACAGCCTGCCCGATGAAGCCAATCTGCCTGACGTGGCCAAGGTGGACGCCAACGAAGATGTGATCATGTGGCTGAACCTCACCAGCGACAAAATGACCACGCCACAGCTCACCGATTACGCTGAACGCTATCTGGTCGACCGATTTTCCGTTATCAACGGCGTGGCGCAGATTCGCATTGGCGGTGGCCAGAGCTACGCCATGCGCATCTGGGTTGATCGGGTACAGCTGGCCGCGCATGAACTCACCGTGGGCGATATCGAACAGGCGCTGCGCGCGGAAAACGTGGAATTGCCTGCGGGCAGCATCGAGTCGCGCCAACAGCAACTCAGCGTGCGCCTCGACCGTGTGTTCGTCGACCCGGAAAACTTCGCCCAGTTGGTACTAAAACGCGGTAAAGACGGTCACTTAGTGCGTCTCGGCGATGTGGCCACGGTAGTCAAAGGCACCACCGAATACCGCCTGGATTACCGCGGCAACGGCCAGCCCATGGTCGGTCTCGGCATCACAAAACAGTCCACCGCCAATACCATCGACGTCGCCCGCGCCGCCAAGGAAATCGCCGCGCGGATTAATCCCACTCTGCCCCAGGGTATGGAAATCAAACAGAGTTTCGATTCCTCTGTGTTTATTGAGGAGTCCATCAGCGAGGTCTACTGGACCTTGGCTATCGCCATCGGTCTGGTGATCCTGGTGATCTACCTGTTTCTCGGCAGTGCCCGCGCCACCCTGGTGCCTGCCGTCACTGTTCCGGTGTCCGTGGTCGCCACGTTTATCGTGCTGTTGATCATGGGCTTTACCGTCAACCTGCTCACGCTGCTGGCCCTGGTGCTCGCCATTGGATTGGTAGTGGACGATGCGATTGTGGTGTTGGAAAACATCCACCGCCGCATGGATGAATACGGTGAATCCGCTCTGGTAGCGGCTTATCGCGGCACGCGCCAAGTGGGCTTCGCGGTGATCGCCACCACCGCTGTACTGATCGCGGTATTTGCCCCTATCGCCATGCTGGATGGCGACGTCGGCCGACTGTTTTCGGAATTCGCCCTCACCATGAGTGCCGCTGTGTTTTTCTCCAGTCTGGTCGCGCTCACCCTGTCTCCGGTTATGGCGGCGATGTTTCTCAAACCCAATACAAAAGAAACCGGCCTGACTGTCGGTATCGACCGATTTTTCCAAAGCTTCAGCCGGCGCTACCAAAACTGGTTGGGATTTTTCCTCGCGCGTCCGCTGTGGATCGTCGGCGCCTTTGTCGCATTGATGGGTTTTTCTTACTGGCTGTTTCAGAAAATTCCTGCGGAATACGTTCCCAAAGAAGACCGCGGTACTTTCTTCGTCATGATCGATGGCCCGCAAGGTGCGAGCTATTCCTACATGAAGGAATACATGGACGAAATCGAACGCCGCATGATGCCCTTTGTGGAGACCGGCGAAATTCAGCGCTTGCTCGTGCGCACGCCGCGAACGTTCGGCAGCACCGCCTCCTTCAACAGCGGAATGATCATCGCGGTGTTGAGCCATTGGGAAGAACGCCGCTCCGCGTGGACCATTATTGAGGAAGTGCGCAGCAAGCTCGCCGATCTGCCGGGCGTCACCGCATTTCCGGTAATGCGCCAAGGTATCGGCGGGGGCGTGGGGAAGGCGGGGG
>Ga0182793_1000678_pt1 | contig 24554 bp, 24 predicted proteins | sample Passage237A_FD_130498 | JGI IMG/M metagenome (GOLD analysis project Ga0182793, IMG submission 130498) | Cellulose adapted compost microbial communities from Newby Island Compost Facility, Milpitas, CA, USA - Passage2 37A (version 2) (version 2) ... | reverse complement strand
CCCCCCCCCCCCGCCAAAACCGCCCCCCCGGCCGGACCCGGCCCCGCCCCCGCCGGGGGTCGGCACGTCGACCGGGCCGGAGTGGAAGCCCGCCCCGGCGGAGGGGCTGTGGATCCCGGCCGGGTCGCCGGGCAGCAACTGGCAGCCGGAGCCGTCGGGCACCGAGTACGTCGGCAAGCGCCGCGCGCCCGAGGAACCCGAGGAACCGCGCCGCGGCCGGCATTCGGCGCCGTCGGACGACGAGTCGGGCCGGGCCGAATCGCGCAGGCCCAAGCACGCCAGCCCCGACGACGCGCAGACCGGCGGGCAGTCGGTGGCCGAACTGCTGGCCCGGCTGCAGGCCACCCCCAGCGGGGGCGGCCGTCGTAGGCGCCGCGAGGAGTGAGCTAGGCTGGGGCGACCGTCCGGTACCCGCGTGGCAGGACCGGAACGCACGTATCTCTAGACACTCAGTGAGGCCGTCTGCATGGGGACCCCCGACGGATTCCGTCCCGCGCGACTCACGATCGGCATCATCTCCGCCGGTCGGGTGGGTTCGGCGCTGGGCGTCGCGCTGGAGCGCGCCGAGCACGTCGTGGTGGCCGCCGCCGCGGTGTCGCACGCGTCGCTCGAACGGGCGCGGCGCCGGCTGCCCGACACCGCGGTCCTGCCCGTCGACCAGGTCGCCGAGCGCGCCGAGTTGGTGCTGCTGGCGGTGCCCGACGCGGTGCTGCCGGAGCTGGTCAGTGGGCTGGCGGCCACCGGGTCGGTGCGTCCGGGGGCGATCGTCGCGCACACCTCGGGCGCGAACGGCATCGGCGTGCTGGGCCCGCTGACCGAGCAGGGCTGCATCCCGCTGGCGATCCACCCGGCGATGACGTTCACCGGATCCGACGAGGACATCGAGCGGCTGCCGGACACCTGTTTCGGCATCACCGCCGCCGACGACGTGGGCTACGCGATCGCCCAGTCGCTGGTGCTCGAGATCGGCGGCGAACCGTTCCGGGTCCGCGAGGACGCCCGCACGCTGTATCACGCCGCGCTGGCCCACGCGAGCAATCACCTCGTCACAGTCGTGCTGGACGCGGTCGAGGCGCTGCGTGCGGCGCTGTGGGGGCAGGAACTGCTGGGCCAGGAACTCGTCGTCGACGCTCCGGGCGGGCTCGCCGAGCGGGTGGTCGCCCCGCTGGCGCGGGCCTCGCTGGAGAACGCGTTGGCGCGCGGGCAGGCCGCGCTGACCGGCCCGGTGGCCCGCGGCGACGCCGAAGCGGTGCAGCGCCACCTGCATGCCCTCGAAGAAGTGGATCCCCTGCTGGCGCAGGCGTATCGGGCCAACTCGCTGCGCACGGCGCAGCGCGCGAAGGCGCCCGACGACGTGTTCGCCGTGCTGGAAGGAGGGCGGCCGTGAGCGAGCGCAAGCCGCAGTTCACCGCGGGCCAGCTGAACGTGTTCACCCGGCCCCGCGACGTCTCCGACGTCACCCGCGCGCTGCGCGCAACCGGGCGGCGCATCATGCTGGTGCCGACCATGGGTGCGCTGCACGACGGCCACCTCGCGCTGGTGCGCGCCGCCAAGCGGGTGCAGGGCGCGGTGGTCGTGGTGTCGATCTTCGTCAACCCGTTGCAGTTCGGCGCCAACGAGGATCTGGACACCTACCCGCGCACGCTCGACGATGACCTCGCCGCGCTGCGGTCCGAGGGGGTGGAGATCGCGTTCACGCCTACCGTCGACGACATCTACCCCGATGGTCCGCGTACCTCGGTGCATCCCGGTCCGCTGGGTTCGGAGCTCGAAGGTGCGGCGCGCCCAACGCATTTCGCTGGTGTGCTGACGGTCGTACTCAAGCTCCTCAATATCGTGCGGCCGGACCGGGCGTTCTTCGGCGAGAAGGACTACCAGCAGCTGACGCTGATCCGGCAGATGGTGGCCGACCTCAATGTCGACACGCAGATCGTCGGCGTGCCGATCGTGCGCGAGGCCGACGGCCTGGCGATGTCGTCGCGCAACCGCTACCTGTCCGAGGCCGAACGCGAACAGGCCGGGGCACTTTCGGCGGCGCTGCTGGCGGGCATGTACGCCGCGGGTGAGGGCGTCGCGGCCGCGCTGGACGCCGCGCGCGCGGTGCTGGACGAGGTGAAGTCCATCGAACTCGACTACCTGGAGATCCGCGATCCGATGCTGGGCCCGCCGCCCACCGTCGGGCCGGCCCGGATGCTGATCGCCGCCAGGCTGGGACGCGCCCGGCTGCTCGACAACATCGCCATCGACATCGGGGTGCCGTCCGGGCCGGGCCCTGACGTCCCGTACGACGAACACGAACTTCCTTGGAGGAATTGATGTTACGGACCATGCTGAAGTCGAAGATCCACCGCGCCACCGTTACGGAGGCCAACCTGCACTACGTCGGGTCGGTCACCATCGACGCCGATCTGATGGACGCGGCGGATCTGCTCGAGGGCGAACAGGTCACCATCGTCGACATCGACAACGGGGCGCGCCTGGTCACGTATGCGATCACCGGTGAGCGCGGCAGCGGTGTCATCGGGATCAACGGCGCCGCAGCACACCTGGTGCATCCCGGTGACCTGGTGATTCTGATCGCCTACGGCACCATGGACGACGCCGAGGCCCGCAGCTACCGGCCGCGGATTGTGTTCGTCGACGCCGAGAACCGGCAGGTCGACCTCGGTCACGACCCCGCCCATGTGCCCGCCGATGCGGGTGAACTGGTCTCGCCGAGGTAGCCACCATGCTCTTGGCCATCGACGTCCGCAACACCCACACCGTCGTGGGACTGGTGTCTGGTTCGGGCGATCATGCGAAAGTGGTGCAGCACTGGCGGATTCGCACCGAGTCCGAGGTGACGGCCGACGAGCTGGCGCTGACGATCGACGGGTTGATCGGCGACGACTCCGAGCAGCTGACCGGCGCGGCTGGGCTGTCCACCGTGCCGTCGGTGCTGCACGAAGTCCGCGTCATGCTGGAGCAGTACTGGCCGTCGGTGCCGCACGTGCTCATCGAGCCGGGGGTGCGCACCGGCATTCCGCTGCTGGTCGACAATCCCAAGGAGGTCGGCGCGGATCGCATCGTGAACTGCCTGGCCGCCTATCACAAGTTCGGGACTGCGGCGATCGTCGTCGACTTCGGCTCGTCAATCTGCGTGGACGTCGTCTCCGCCAAGGGCGAATTCCTCGGCGGCGCAATCGCTCCCGGTATCCAGGTGTCCTCTGATGCGGCCGCCGCGCGGTCGGCGGCGCTGCGCCGGGTCGAGCTGACCCGGCCGCGGTCGGTGGTCGGCAAGAACACGGTCGAGTGCATGCAGTCCGGGGCGGTGTTCGGGTTCGCGGCGCTGGTCGACGGGCTGGTGAACCGGATCCGCGAGGACGTCGACGGTTTCGACGCCGATGACGTCACGGTCGTCGCGACCGGGCACGGCGCCCCGCTGGTGCTGCAGGATCTGCGCACCGTGCAGCACTACGACCGCTACCTCACCCTCGACGGGTTGCGGCTGGTGTTCGAGCGCAACCGCGACAGCAACCGCGGCCGGTTGAAGCAGGCCCGGTAGAAGGCGCGCTGGGGACAGGCGAATCAGAAGACCGCCTGGGACAGGCGAATCAGAAAAACGTCCGGATCAGGTCCACGACACGGCCCTGCTCGTCGACCATCGGGATCAGCTGCCACTTGTCGAAAGTGGTGCAGGGGTGGCTGATTCCGAACTCCAGCCAGTCCCCCACCTCGACCCGCTCGGCCGCGCCCAGCATCAGGTAGGCGTGCTGGTCGTTGAGCCGCGTGACGCGGCTGTCCGGCAGCCGGCGGGGCACCGGCAGCCCCTGGTCGAACGACACGTCGCGACGGCCCATGCCGACCAGCGCCAGGCCCGGCTCCGGGCAGGACAGCACCTGCGCCCACACCGAGAGCGCGGGGCGTAACTCGGCCCGCAGCGGTGATGTCCGGGCATAGAGCCCGACGTCGTGGGTGAGGTAGCAGCCGCTGCGCAGGATCGTGCGCCACGGTCCGGCCAGTTCCTCGGCGACGACGTCGAAGTAGCTGCTGCCACCCGCGGTCACGACGGGCCGGTCGATCTCGACCAGCGGCGCCAACCGCGCCGCGGCGGCGCGCACCGCCTTCAGATACGCCCTGGCCTCTCCCGGTTCGTCGTGGCTGAGGGCCGCCTCGTACCCCGCCACCCCGACCAGGCGCAGGCGCGGCGACGCCAGCACCGCGCGGGCGACCGCGTCGAGGTCCTCGGGCGTGCGGCACCCGGTTCGCCCACCGGCCATGCCGACCTCCACGCAGACGTCGACCGCCCGGTCGGCCCCGGCGTCGGTCAGCGCCCGGGTCATCGTCTCGACGCCGCGCGGCGAGTCCACCCAGCAGACGAACGAGAAGTCGGCGTCGGCGTCCAGTTCGACCGCCAGCCAGCCCAGCGCGACCGGGTCGACGAGCTGGTTGGCCAACACCACGTCGCGCACCCCGAACGCGCGCAGCGTCCGCACCTGGCTGATCGTCGCGACGGTCAGGGCGCACGCGCCCGCCGCCAGTTGGCGCGCCATCAGCTGCGGCGCCATGTGCGTCTTGACGTGCGGCGCCAGCTCCACGTCGTGCTCGCGACACCACCGCGCCATGGTGTCGAGGTTTCCGGTGAGCGCGTCGGCGCGCAGCACACCCAGCGGGCCGACCGCGCCGTCGGCGAGCCCCCGGTCGTGCAGCAGCCGCGGTGCCTGCGCGCACACCTCACGGGTCGAGCGGCCCCACCACGACGCCGGAATTCCCTTGAATCGCCAGTCGAGCGGCTCGTCCGACAGCGCGGCCACCGCCGCTGCGTTGATGGGCGCCGTCATGGGTTCATTTAAGCTGGCACGTCGTGACGACGACCCCGAAGCAGCCTGACCCCGATATCCCCGAGCAGTACCGGATTCGGCAGGCCAAGCGCGCGCGCTTGATCGCTGAGGGGCGCGACCCCTATCCGGTTGAGGTGGCCCGCACCCACACCCTCGCCGAGATCCGGCAGCGCTATCCGGATCTGGCCGCCGACACCGAGACCGGCGAGATCGTCGGCGTGGTCGGCCGGGTGATGTTTGCCCGCAACTCCGGCAAGCTGTGTTTCGCGACACTGCAGGAGGGCGATGGCACCCAGCTGCAGGCGATGATCAACCTGGCCCGGGTCGGTCAGGAGTCGCTGGACCGGTGGAAGTCCGACGTCGACCTTGGCGACATCGTGTTCGTGCACGGCGAGGTGGTCAGCTCGCGGCGCGGCGAACTGTCCGTGCTGGCCGACACCTGGCAAATCGTCTCCAAGGCGCTGCGCCCGCTGCCGGTGGTCTACAAAGAGATGAGCGAGGAGTCGCGGGTCCGGCAACGCTACGTGGATCTGATCGTGCGACCGGAGGCCCGCAGCATCGCCCGCACCCGCATCGCGGTGGTCCGCGCGGTGCGTTCGGCCTTGGAACGGCGCGGATTCCTCGAAGTCGAAACGCCAATGTTGCAGACGCTCGCCGGCGGCGCCGCCGCACGTCCATTCGTCACCCACTCGAACGCCCTCGATGCCGACCTCTACCTGCGCATCGCACCCGAACTGTTCCTGAAGCGATGCCTGGTCGGTGGATTCGAGAAGGTCTTCGAGTTGAATCGGGTGTTCCGAAACGAAGGCGCGGATTGGACGCATTCTCCGGAATTTTCGATGCTCGAGACTTATCAGGCGTACGGCACCTACGACGATTCCGCGATAGTGACGCGCGAGCTAATTCAAGAGGTGGCCGACGAGGCGATCGGCACCAGACAAGTGCCATTGCCGGATGGCAGTGTCTATGATCTCGACGGCGAATGGCAGACGATAGAAATGTATCCGTCGTTGTCGGAAGCCCTCGGCGAAGAGATCACCCCGCAGACGCCGGCCGAACGGTTGTGGGCGATCGCCGATCGACTCGGCGTGGAGATCCCCCGCGACCGGGGCTACGGTCACGGCAAATTGGTCGAGGAACTGTGGGAGCACCTGGTCGGCGACAAGCTTTGGGCGCCTACGTTTGTCAGGGATTTTCCCGAGGAGACCACGCCGTTGACCCGGTCGCACCGCAGCATCGACGGCGTGACCGAGAAGTGGGATCTGTACGTCCGCCGCATCGAGTTGGCGACCGGTTACTCCGAACTGATCGACCCGGTAATCCAACGTCAGCGATTTGAGGCGCAGGCGCGTGCGGCGGCCGCCGGAGATGATGAGGCAATGGCGCTGGACGAGGATTTTCTGGCGGCGTTGGAGTACGCGATGCCCCCCTCTACGGGGACCGGAATGGGAATCGATAGACTTCTGATGGCATTGACGGGGTTGTCGATTAGAGAGACCGTTTTGTTCCCGATTGTTCGTCGGCAAAGCAACTAACTGCGTCGATTGAGAAAGTTGTAGCCTCGCGTCTATTTATGGCACATTGTTTGTAGTCTTTACCAGGCATCGAGTGCTTCAAGCAGAGGGGCAGCGGGAGAGCCAATGGCGAAAAAAGTCACGGTTACCTTGGTCGACGATTTCGACGGCGAAGGTCCGGCCGATGAAACTGTCGAATTCGGCCTCGACGGCGTGACGTATGAGATCGACCTTTCGGCCAAGAATGCGGCCAAGCTGCGCGCGGATTTGAAGCCGTGGGTCGAGGCCGGCCGCCGGGTGGGTGGTCGGCGGCGTGGCCGATCCGCCAGTTCTGGCCGCGGGCGCGCGGCGATCGACCGCGAGCAAAGCGCGGCGATCCGCGAGTGGGCCCGCCGCAACGGGCACAACGTGTCGACCCGCGGGCGCATCCCCGCCGACGTCATCGACGCGTTCCACGCCGCCACCTGACGAGCGGCGCAGCCGGGCCGGGCGCGGCGTGTCCCGGCCCGGCTTTTTCCGCTCAGCGCGAATTTGGTGCGGGTAACGAACCGTTCTGGTTGAGCGTTGCTATCCGGTGGTACTGGAGTGGGTGCCCACGATTGCCCGCGACGCAGTCCACCGCCCGGTCGGGGCCGATCAGATGCCGGGCCGGACGGCGCGACTTGTCCGCGCACAGCTGACCGCCACGCGGCGCAGCAGGGACCGCCGCCCATTAGAGTGGATGGCAGGTGCGGTGTGTTTCCGGGACGTGCCCGGGGCATGTGGCACCACCTATGTGATGGAAGCAGGTAGCAACCGATGTTTGAGAGATTCACCGACCGTGCCCGCAGGGTCGTCGTCCTGGCTCAAGAAGAGGCCCGGATGCTCAACCACAACTACATCGGGACCGAGCACATCCTGTTGGGACTTATCCACGAGGGTGAGGGCGTAGCGGCCAAGTCGCTGGAGTCGCTGGGCATCTCGCTGGAAGGCGTGCGCAGCCAGGTCGAGGAGATCATCGGCCAGGGCCAGCAGGCGCCGTCGGGCCACATCCCGTTCACCCCGCGCGCCAAGAAGGTGCTGGAGCTGTCGCTGCGCGAGGCGCTGCAGCTGGGCCACAACTACATCGGCACCGAGCACATCCTGCTCGGCCTGATCCGCGAGGGCGAGGGCGTCGCGGCACAGGTTCTGGTGAAGCTGGGCGCCGAGCTGACCCGCGTGCGTCAGCAGGTCATCCAGCTGCTGAGCGGCTACCAGGGCAAGGAGACGGCCGAGGCCGGCACCGGCGGTCGTGGCGGGGAGGCGGGCAACCCGTCCACCTCGCTGGTGCTCGACCAGTTCGGCCGCAATCTGACCGCGGCGGCGATGGAGGGCAAGCTGGACCCGGTCATCGGCCGCGAGAAGGAAATCGAGCGGGTCATGCAGGTGCTGAGCCGGCGCACCAAGAACAACCCGGTGCTGATCGGCGAGCCCGGTGTCGGCAAGACCGCCGTCGTCGAGGGCCTGGCGCAGGCCATCGTGGCCGGCGAGGTGCCCGAGACGCTGAAGGACAAGCAGCTCTACACGCTGGACCTGGGCTCGCTGGTGGCCGGCAGCCGCTACCGCGGTGACTTCGAGGAACGCCTGAAGAAGGTGCTCAAGGAGATCAACACCCGCGGCGACATCATCCTGTTCATCGACGAGCTGCACACGCTCGTCGGCGCGGGTGCCGCCGAGGGCGCGATCGACGCGGCCAGCATCCTCAAGCCGAAGCTGGCCCGCGGTGAGCTGCAGACCATCGGCGCCACCACGCTCGATGAGTACCGCAAGTACATCGAGAAGGACGCCGCGCTGGAGCGCCGGTTCCAGCCGGTGCAGGTGGGCGAGCCGACGGTGGAGCACACCATCGAGATCCTCAAGGGTCTGCGCGACCGCTATGAGGCGCACCACCGCGTCTCGATCACCGACTCGGCGATGGTGGCCGCGGCCACGCTGGCCGACCGCTACATCAACGACCGGTTCCTGCCGGACAAGGCGATCGACCTGATCGACGAGGCCGGCGCCCGGATGCGGATCCGCCGGATGACCGCTCCGCCGGACCTGCGCGAGTTCGACGAGAAGATCGCCGAGGCGCGCCGCGAGAAGGAGTCCGCGATCGACGCGCAGGACTTCGAGAAGGCCGCCGCGTTGCGCGACAAGGAGAAGCAGCTCGTCGCGCAGCGTGCCGAGCGTGAGAAGCAGTGGCGCTCAGGCGATCTCGACGTGGTCGCGGAGGTCGACGACGAGCAGATCGCCGAGGTGCTGGGCAACTGGACCGGTATCCCCGTGTTCAAGCTGACCGAGGAGGAGACGACTCGGCTGCTGCGCATGGAGGAGGAGCTGCACAAGCGGATCATCGGCCAGGAAGATGCGGTGCGCGCCGTCAGCAAGGCGATCCGCCGCACCCGCGCCGGCCTGAAGGATCCGAAGCGCCCGTCGGGCTCGTTCATCTTCGCCGGCCCGTCCGGCGTCGGTAAGACCGAGCTGTCCAAGGCGCTGGCGGAGTTCCTGTTCGGCGACGACGACGCGCTCATCCAGATCGACATGGGCGAGTTCCACGACCGCTTCACCGCCTCGCGGCTGTTCGGCGCCCCTCCGGGCTACGTCGGCTACGAGGAGGGCGGCCAGCTCACCGAGAAGGTGCGCCGCAAGCCGTTCAGCGTCGTGCTGTTCGATGAGATCGAGAAGGCCCACCAGGAGATCTACAACAGCCTGTTGCAGGTCCTCGAGGACGGCCGGCTGACCGACGGTCAGGGCCGCACGGTGGACTTCAAGAACACCGTGCTGATCTTCACGTCGAACCTGGGCACGTCCGACATCTCCAAGGCGGTCGGCCTCGGCTTCACCCAGGGTGGCGGCGAGAACAACTACGAGCGGATGAAGCAGAAGGTCAACGACGAGCTGAAGAAGCACTTCCGCCCGGAGTTCCTCAACCGCATCGACGACATCATCGTCTTCCACCAGCTGACTCAGGACGAGATCATCCAGATGGTCGACCTGATGATCGAGCGGGTGTCCAAGCAGCTCAAGAGCAAGGACATGGCGCTGCAGCTGACCGACAAGGCCAAGGCCCTGCTGGCCAAGCGCGGCTTCGACCCGGTGCTGGGTGCCCGCCCGCTGCGGCGCACCATCCAGCGCGAGATCGAGGACCAGCTCTCGGAGAAGATCCTCTTCGAGGAGGTCGGTCCCGGTCAGCTGGTCATCGTCGACGTCGACAACTGGGACGGCGAAGGCCCCGGCGAGGACGCGGTGTTCACCTTCACCGGCACCAAGAAGCCGCCGGCCGAGGAGCCCGACCTGGCCCAGGCCGGCGCGGGCGGTGCGACCACCGCGACCGCGACCGAGTAGTCCGTTCGAGACGGGCGGTCACCTACGGGTGGCCGCCCGTTTTCGTGCGCGCAGGCGAGGGCTGGTCGGCACGAACACTGGACGCCCGCTTAGGATCCCTGTTGTAATCGGCGGGCGAAGGAATCTGGTGAGAATCCAGAACGGTCGCGCCACTGTGTCAAGTCAGACCCGACGCCCGCCGTCCAACCCGAACTGGGACGCGCAATCCCGGAAAGGATTACTCCATGACCTCTCCCGAGGCTCGTAAGACGGTCGCCGCACCGGTCGACTTGTCCGCCGTCAAGGCGGCGGCGTGGCTTTCGCTCACCGCGTTCTCCGCGCTGGTTCTGCTGTACTTCGTCGGGCTGGACCAGGGCGCCACATCGGTGTTCGGCGACAGCACCTACGTGCACGAGTTCGTGCACGACGCGCGTCATCTGCTCGGGTTCCCCTGTCACTGACGTCGGCAGCCGAATGGAAAAGCACATCATCGCCCGCGGTCTGCTGGCCGGGGCGGTCGGGGGCGTGGCGGCGTTCGTGTTCGCGCGCACCTTCGTCGAACCGGTGATCGCCGAGGCGATCGCGTTTGAAGAGACCCACGCGGGCGGCCACGACCACGGCATCGAATTGTTCAGCCGCGGCGTGCAGGCCAACATCGGGATGGGCTTCGGGGTGCTGGCGTTCAGCGTCGCGATGGGGGCGTTGTTCGCGGTGGCGTACTGCGTGGCCTACGGCCGGGTGGGCAACGTCTCACCGCGCGTGCTGGCGGTGCTGTTGGCGGGCGGAATGTTCGTGTCGCTGTATGTGATTCCGTTCCTGAAGTACCCGGCCAGTCCCCCGGCGCTGAGCCTGGACGAGACGATCCGACAACGCACCCTGCTGTACGTGTTGACCGTGGTGGTCTCCGTCGCCCTGTTCGCCGCGGCGATCTGGTTGGGCCGCACGCTGGTCACCCGGCTGGGCGCCTGGAGCGCGTCACTGGTCGCGGTGGCCGCGTACGTGGCGGCGGTGACCGTGCTGCTGTTGGCGCTGCCGACGATCAACGAGACCCCCACCGACTTCCCCGCCGACGTCCTCTACGAGTTCCGGCTGTACTCGCTGGGCACGCAGGTGGTGCTGTGGGCCGTCATCGCCGTGGTGTTCGCCTCCACGGTCGGCCGGCTGCTCGGGGAGACCAGTCGGCGCGAGCACATCGCCGCGTGAGCGAGGTCGTCCGGCTGACGCTCGTGTCGCACGCCATGACCGATGCGATGTCGGCCGGACGGTTTCCCACCGACGAGCCGCTGAACGCGGTCGGACACCGCCAGGTGGACACGTCGATCGAGCTCGGCGTCATCGACCGCGCGGTGTGCGGGCCGGAGAAGCGCACCCGGCAGACCGCCGAACTGCTGGGGCTGCGGGCCGACGTCGAACCCCGGCTGGCCGATCTGGACTTCGGTCGGTGGCGGGGCGACACCCTCGGCGGGGTGTCGCCGGCCGAATTGGCCATCTGGCTCACCGACCCGACCCAGGCCCCGCACGGCGGTGAGACCGTCGTCGACCTGATCGGCCGGGTGCGGGGCTGGTTGGAGTCGCTGACCACCCGCCGCACCCGGCTGGTGGCGGTCACCCATCCGGCGGTGATCCGGGCGGCGATCCTGGTGGCCCTCGATGCGCCCCCGAAGTCGTTCTGGCGTATCGACATCGCGCCGGTGAGCCGGACGGCGATGCATTTCCGCGGACACGCCTGGACGCTGCGCGGCTGACCGTCGGACGCCTCAGCCGACCGGGATCAGATCGAAGGTCTGCTTGACGATCGCCAGCAGCCAGGCCGCCGCGGTGGTGCTGCGGTACTGCGGCCAGTTGAGCTGGAAGCTGACCACCCACGGCTGCCCCGTGTGGTCGACGGCGTACCAGCTGAACGTCAGGTCCCCTGGCAGGTTTCCGCCCTTGGCGCCGATGTAGGGCCACCTGGTGCGGTCCAGGTCGATGCCCGGCACCGCCGACAGGATGTCCTTGACCGGAGCCGCCGCACCGACCGCGCCGCGCTGCAGGGCCGTGTGCACCCGGCAGATATCGGAGGCGCTGCCGTACCACTCGGCACCGTAGTCGGACGCCGGTACGTCCTTGCGCGCCGGATCGGGTTGGTACGGCCGGGAATTCGCCTGCTCCAGCAGCCGAACCCGGTCCTGCGGCGTGGCCTGCTTCCACTGCTCGCGCAGATCGGGCTGGCCCCAGCCGATGGAGAACAGCGCGTGCATGGTGGGGAACGGCGTCATGCTGGCCGGATCGTGGTGACCCGCGGCCACCAGCGCCCGCTCGACCGCCCCCTTGGGCAGCCGCGCGATCAGCAGGTCGGTGGCCATGTTGTCGCTCGCCGAGATCATCTCCTGCGCCGCCTTGCGCACGGAAATCTTTGTGCCGGAGGGAAGTTCGTCAAGACCCGCGGAGCCCACCGCCTTGGCCTCCTCGGTGACCGTGAGCTCATCGGTCCACCGCAGGGTGCCCGCCTTGACCGCATCGGCGACGGCCAACAGCACGTACAGCTTGAAGATCGACGCGAGCGGCAACGACTCCTCGGTGTTGGTACCGGCGATCGGCTCGCAGCGGCCATCCGGGCTGACCCTCGACACCTGATACGAGTAACGCGCCCCCGACTTCGTCAGCGCGGCATCGATGTCACCCCACGTGGTGATGGTCGGCGGTCGCAGCGTCACTTCGAACCGGTCGACCAGGCCCTCGGGGTTAGTGCGCAGTTCGATGTCCTGCGCGACGCCGTAGGACGTCTCCACGTGCAGCGTGGCCACCCCGGCGCCGATGTCGACGCCCGCCACGCGAATTGGGCGGTCCAGCCACAGATTGCCCATCGCCGAGGTGATGTGGTTGACCTGATCCGGATGCGCCATGGTGCGCACCCCGACGGTGCCGATCGGCCAGTTGGAGTTGAGCATGTCCAGGGTCTGCTTGGCGCGCAGACCCTGAGGGGTGTTGATCGGGATCGGCACCCCGTAGGGCGCGTCGACCACCGACGCGACTGGGGGGCTCTCGGCGCACCCGCCGACCGTGCCGACGAGCGCGCCGACGAGCGCGAGCGCCGCCAGGCGGCGCGCGGCGGGCCAGGACCTACTTGTCGCCGGCCGCAACGTCCAAGACGACCTCGAACTCGAGCAGCGACGCCCCGGTCGCGACGGGGTTGGCGGCCTGTCCCTTATGCGCCTCGATGGCCGGGCCCTGCGCCCACGCCTGGAACGCCTCGTCGGACTCCCACTGCGTCACGACGAAGTAGCGGTTTTCGCCCTTGACCGGGCGGAGCAGCTGGAACCCGAGGAAACCGGGCTGATTGTCGACGGCGTGGGCGCGGTGGGCGAACCGTTTCTCCAGTTCGGGACCTGCGCCGGGCGGAACCTCGATCGCGTTGATCTTCACCACCGGGGTCTTCTGGTCGGCCATGTGGTTCAGGCTACCCAATGGCCGGTGGGCATGATGTCGGCATGCAACCGCTGACCGCCCGGGGTGGCCCGCCAGGGGGCCGCGCACTGGTGCTGGTACACGGGCTGATGGGGCGCGGCAGTACCTGGTCGCGTCAGCTGCCGTGGCTGACCCGGCTCGGCGAGGTGTACACCTACGACGCGCCGTGGCACCGCGGTCGCGACGTCGCGGACCCGCATCCGATCAGCACCGAGCGGTTCGTCGCCGACCTCAGTGACGCGGTGGCGTCGTTGGGCCGTCCGGCGGTGATGATCGGCCACTCGATGGGGGCGCTGCACTCGTGGTGCCTGGCCGCGGCGCGACCGGACCTCGTCACCGCGCTGGTGGTCGAGGACATGGCGCCCGACTTCCGGGGCCGCACCACCGGGCCGTGGGAGCCGTGGTTGCATGCGCTGCCCGTGGAATTCCCTACCGCACAACGGGTTTACCACGAGTTCGGGCCGGTCGCCGGACAGTACTTCCTGGAAGCGTTCGACCGTACCGAAACCGGATGGCGGTTGCACGGACACACCTCGGTATGGATCGAGATCGCCGCCGAGTGGGGCACCCGTGACTACTGGGAGCAGTGGCAGGCGGTGCGGGCGCCGGCCCTGCTGCTGGAGGCGGGCAACTCCGTCACCCCGCCGGGCCAGATGCGAAAGATGGCCGAAATCGGTTACGACACAACGTATGTACATGTCCCCGATGCCGGCCATCTGATCCACGACGACGCGCCGCAGGTCTATCGCGACGCGGTCGAGGGGTTCCTAGCGACGCTCGCCCAACGCCCCTGACGACGGCCACGTCGGATGGCGCTCGAACCGCGTGCGGATCGCCTCCACCTCGTGGGCCACCCGCGGGTCGTCACCGATGCCCGACCCGGACAGCCGTCCGGTCATCGGCGCGGACCAGGTGAACTGATGCGTGCCGAACCGCAGGATGCCCGAACGCCTGGCGGCCCAACCGAGCTCCACCGCCACCGCGAACGGAGCGATCAGGATGAGGAAGGTCAGTGCAGTGCTCATGGCAGTTATGCTCCGCCCATAAAGATCCCGCCAACAGTGGCAGGAAAGACACCTTCGGATAAAATGCTGCCATGGCACTTAAGAGCGTATCGACGCTGGTGCTCGACGGTCTAGCGATTTTCGAGTTCGGCGTGCTGTGCGAGGTCTTCGGTATCGACCGGACCTCCGACGGCGTCCCCAACTTCGACTTCAAGGTCTGCGGCCCCGAACCGGGCCGGCCGCTGCGCACCAACGTCGGCGCGACGCTGATCCCGGACCACGGCCTGGACCACCTGGTGGGCGCCGATCTGGTTGCCATCCCTGCGATGCCGACCGAGGACTACCTGCCCGAGGCGTTGAAGGCGGTACGGGCCGCCGCCGACTCCGGGTCGATCATCCTGACGGTCTGTTCGGGGGCGTTCCTCGCCGGTGCGGCCGGCCTGCTCGACGGTCGGCCCTGCACCACGCACTGGATGCACGCCGACGAACTGGCCCGCCGCTATCCGCCGGCCAGGGTGGACCGCAACGTGCTGTTCGCCGACGACGGCAACCTGATCACGAGCGCGGGCACCGCCGCCGGTATCGACGCCTGCCTGCATCTGGTCCGCCGCGAACTCGGGGCCGAGATCACCAACAAGATCGCCCGCCGCATGGTGGTGCCGCCGCAGCGCGACGGCGGTCAGCGCCAGTACATCGACCAGCCGATCCCGGTGCGATGTTCGGAACGCTTTGCACCGCACCTGGATTGGATCCTGGCCAACCTGGACAAGCCGCACACCGTCGCGTCGCTGGCCGCGCGCGCACACATGTCCGCCCGCACGTTCGCCAGGCGCTTCGTGGAGGAGACCGGCCGCACCCCGATGCAGTGGGTCACCGATCAGCGGGTGCTCTACGCCCGCAGGCTTCTTGAGGAGACCGACCTCGACGTCGACCGGATCGCCGAGCGGTCCGGCTTCGGCACCGCGACGCTGCTGCGCCACCACTTCCGCCGGGTCATCGGCGTGACGCCGTCGGACTACCGGCGCCGGTTTGCCTGCGGCGGTGGTCGGTGCGAGGACACGGCGGCGTCGGCCTGACGGCGGAAAATCCCGGCTGACCTGCGACGCAAGAATCGCGCAAGGGTCGTCCTCCACCATCTGAAAAAGAGGTGATGCGCCCGGGTTTATTGACGCTCCGAGCAAATACCGACCGGTAGGGGCGTCAGGCCCACGCACATCCGATGGAACGCAGCAACGACGCTGGCAAATCGGCCTGGCGGCGGCGTAGATTGACGCTACGCCCGATTCGGGTCAGGGGAGGAGAAGCAAATGCGGTCAATCGCCACGCTCACCCGCGACGCCGTCGCTGTCGCTGTCGTGGTGCTCGCCGCCGCGACCGTTGCTGTGCCCGTGGTCGGCTGGGCCCAGATCGGGGGTGGGAACTCCGATTCCGGTTCGGACTCGGGCTCGGGCAGCGGTTCCGCGCCGCAGCGTGGGTACTCGGGCGGCAGTCTCGGCTCGATCGGCCGCAACCTGAGTGGAAGTTCGGGTTCCGGGGGGTCGAGTCCGGCTCGGATCAATCCCGATCGGCTGAGTCCCAGCCTCAATCGTCCGAACCTCGGCACACCAAACACGGATGTCCTGCACCGCCCGAGCTCAGAAAATCCGCAGCTCGTGCCGGTGGTGGAAGGCGGTGCGCGGGAGCCGCAGATCGGCCTGCCGCAGGAACCGCCGGACGTCAACAAGCCGCTGCCGCCGTTTGAGCCGCCGGTGAACCTGCCGAAGTTCCCGGTGACTCCCCTGCCGCGGCAGCCTCAGCCGCCGAACGTCCCGCCACCGGCGAATCCGCCCAGCGTTCCCCCGCCGGCGAATCCCGCGCCGGCGCCGCCCAACGGCGCACCCGTTCCGGTAAACGTCCACCAGGTCCCGGCCGCCGGTGCGCCAGCACCGGCCGCGGTGCCGAGTGTCGCGCCTGCCCCGGCTGCGCCGCCGGTGCCCGTCCCGATGTCGCGCGTCTCGTTCACCAGCAGCATGGACCCGGGCACCGAGGCGGTCACGGTGATCCTGCTGTTCACGGTGGTCGGTGTGTGGATCTACGCGAACCGCATCGTCACCCAGTGGAGCCTTCGGAAGAGGGCTGAGCACGGTGCGCACGCGTAATCCTGTCGCCGGTCTGATCGCCGCGCTGATCGTCGTCGCCGCATCGGTGTTGATCTCCGCACCCACGGCGGATGCGCAGCAGGTGCAGACCACGGTGAACGCTGAGGTCGACGGCCGCGACGTGAACATCGCCGTCAGCGGCGACCCGATTCCGTTGTACCCGGACAAGATCGCCGACATCACCGTCGAGATCACCAATAACGGCAGCGAACCCATCGAGATCGCCAGTGCGCAACTGGTCGGCAAGGTGCTGGGGCTGACGTTCTTCAAGTACACCACCGGGATGGAGTCGAAGGTGTCACCGGGCCAAACCGGCACGGTGCGTTACGAACTCGATCTGACCGACCTGCAACATCAGGCGGTCGGTCTGATGGACACCCAGCTGATCGTCCGCAACTCCGACAAGGACGTGGTGGCCACCGTCGACACCGTCGCCGACATCCGCGGCTCGCTGCTGTCGGTGTACGGCCTGCTGGGTCTGGCGTTGGTGGTGCTGACCGTGCTGGCGTTCATCAACGCGATCCTGGCGATCGCGCGACACAAGGGTTCACCCAACCGATTGCGCCGTGGCCTGCAACTGCTGTCCCCGGGCATCGGCGTGGGCCTGATCCTGGTCTTCACCGCCTCGGTGGCCAGGTGGTGGGTGCCGCGCACCGAATGGTGGATCCTCACCGCCGCCATCACCGGTGCGGTGTTCTTCGCGCTCGGCTACTTCTCCCCGACGCCCGATGCGGACGAAGGCGAAATCGCCGAGGTTACCGACGAATCGGAGGACGGCGTGGAGGCCGGCGTTGCTGCCGGGGAGGGGGCCGCCACCGTGCTGGCCGAATCCGATGTCGCCGACGACGACCCCACCATGGTGCAACCGCGCGACGACAGCGCTAGCGCGAAAACCACCTCCTGGCCTGCTGATTCGTAACCGAAAGCTATCTGCGGGACGATCGGCGGCCGCCGACCTGCCGCGCACCGATCGCCGCCGCCAACCCCGCCGCGGCGCCCAGTCCCGCCGACGTCGCAACCGTGGCGATGGTCGGCGGATTGCCAAGCAGGATCCACGCCGCGGCCACCACCGAGACCGCCAGCAGGGCGGCGAACAACACCGCGGCCACGACCGAGGCCGGGCTCTCCCGGCCGCGGCGCAGCACCCGGATGTTCGACTCCAGATACGCGGCTGCGATCAGGAACAACGCCAGCGTCGCGGCCGCGGTCACCGTCGTGAAAGCAGATTGGTTGCTGCTCAACGTGAATCGGTAAGTGCCGACCGGTGTCTCGCCGCGCATCACGGTGATCTCTGCGGGCAGTCGCCCGGCCATCACGTAGCGGTTCACCGGTGTCGGCAGGGTGGTGGTGCCACCCGTCGGGCCGGGTGCCAGCGGGGCATCACGGCCACCCATCGAGTTGCCAAGGATGTTGAGCGCCAACGAGACCGAGTCGGCGCCGGGCACCGTGACCGTGATCGGGATCGGCTTGGCGAGGTCGACAGGCACCTCGCCGGTGGCCGCCGGGTCGACGCCGGAAACGGTCACGGAGCCGGGCGGCAGGTCGCCGCCGGCCGCGGGGGAGCCGAGGCCGACGAGCGCGATGAAGATGGCCGCCAGCGCGAGCACCGCGGCGACGGCGAACGGCACCACCGCCGAATCCCGCTTAGCCGCGGCGGGCCGCTGGCGCGCCGGCGGCGCCGGTGTGGGCTGCGGGGGCGGCGTGGGGCGCGGCGCCGGCCGCGGCGGGGTCTGCGGCGGCGCGACGTTCGCGACCGTCGGGCCGTAGTGCGCCACGGTCGGGCCATCGGCGGCCGGGGCGGCGGCGCCGGGCGCGGCCATCGTCGGCGCGACTGTCGGCGCAGCCTGATGGTCGAGCGCGGCGCGCGCGGCGGCGGCCAGCTCCGACGCGGTCTGGTAGCGCTGCTCGGGGTCCTTGGCCATGCCGCGCGCGATAACGGTGTCGAAGCCCGCGGGCACGGCCGGGTTCGCCGACGACGGCCGGGGCGGGGCCTTGGTCATGTGCGAGGCCATCTGCTGCTCGAGGCTGTTGCTGGGATACGCGGCCTGCCCGGTCAGGCATTCGAACAGCACACATGCCAGCGCGTAGACGTCGGCGCGGCGGTCGGCCTCGCCGGTGGTGAATCGCTCGGGCGCCATGTAGGCCCAGGTGCCGATCATCGAACCCGTCTCGGTCAGCCGGGTCTCCGATGCGCCCCGCGCGATGCCGAAGTCGATCAGGTAGACGAACTCCTGAGGGGTGATCAGCACGTTGGAGGGTTTGACGTCGCGGTGCACCAGACCGTGCGCGTGCGCCTTGTCGAGTGCGGCGGCGACCTGCTCGACGACCTTCACCGCCGTCTCGGGGCGCAGCGCGCCGTCGCGGGACAGCAGCGAGGCCAGGTCGATGCCCTCGATGATCGGCATGGCCAGAAACAGCCGCCCGTCGATCTCGCCGGTGTCGTAGATCGGCACGATGTGCGGTTCGTTGAGCCGCGCGACGGTGTAGGCCTCGCGGCGGAACCGCTCGGCGTAGCCGGGTTCGCTGGCCAGTTCGGTGGGCAACACCTTGATCGCCACATCGCGGCCGATCACGGTGTCGTGGGCCTTGTAGACGCGGCCCATTCCGCCCTGACCGATCAGTTCGAGCAGCTGGTAGCGACCGAAAAGCTCTCCGCCCACCGCCGCTCCCCCGTCTGACACGCCCAAATGCTATCGACCCGGCCCCACCGATGTCAGCAAACGGGGGCCGGGTGCCAGAATCGAGGTGTGTCGCGCAACCGCGCCGCGGCGCTGGCACGGGCGCAGGTCGATCGGGTTCGCGACGACCCCCAGGGCCGTCTCGAGCTGCTGCGGGGGCTCTACCGGGTGCCGCGCGGGGCGGACCGCGGCTACCTCCCGTACCGGCGCGCGGCGTCGGCATTCATGCGCTGGCAGCTGCGTCGCGGGCTGCTCAACCCGGCCGGCCACCCGCGGCCGGGCAGCCCGTGGTGGCGGCAACTGAACGAAACCCTGTTGTGTGACACCGCCGAGGCGCGCGCCCTGGCGTTCGGGCACGCCGGGACACCGAGCGGGGCCGGCGTGGCCGCACATCTTCAGTTCATCGAGCGGCCCACCGCGCGCAACTGGTACCGCGCCCACAACATCAGCATCGTCGGCGGCTACCTGGCCAACGAGGAGCGCGCGGCGGCCGAACGCCGGGTGGAACGCTTCTTCATCAACGTGGTGCTGGTGCGGGTGTTGTTCGCGCACGCGCTGGTGGCGGCGCCGCGCATGGCGCTGGGCTGGCTGGCGCCGCTGGGTCCGCGGGTGGGCGATCCGCGGGTGGGCATGACGGGCATCTTCATGTCGCTGTCGCGCGTGCTGCCCGACGAATACCCGCTCGGCGACGACGTCGCACCCTTCATCGATGTCGAGCACGGCCTCGGCCATCTGCTCGACATCGGTGTCATCCAGCCCCGGATGGGTGTCCTGTACGCCTGGTCCGCGCGCGAACTCGGGATGCCTGGACTGGTCGACCTGCTAGACGGACACGTCCCGCGATACGCCTGGGATCCCGTCGACGCGGCGGTCTGGGACTTCCGTCCGTCGCCGCTGGCCCGGTTGGCTCGCCGTGTCGTTCCGGTCCGGTGAGCGCTCACCCTCACCCGCGAGCGCGAACCGGCCGTCGGGGGTCTGCTCGACGAGTCCGTCGACCAGCAGCGAGTCCAGCGCCCGGTCGCGTTGCGCCGGATCGGTCAGCCACGCCACGTCGAGTTGTGCACGGGTAACCGGAGAATCGTTGTCGCGTAACACATCCAGCAGCCGTCCACGCACCTGCCGGTCGGTGCCCGCGTAGCGCTGCACCCGCCGGGCGGGGGCGTTCGCGGTCGGATAGCCGGCCGCGCGCCACGCACAGTCGCTCAACGGGCACAGCCCGCATCGCGGCGCCCTCGCAGTGCACACCGTCGCACCGAGTTCCATCAGGGCGATCGAGAACTGTTGTGCATCAGGGCTGTTCGGCAGGAGCGCGGCCACGTCGTCGAGGTCGCGAGCCGACGGCACCGAGTCGGCGCGGCCGTGCACCACCCTTGCGACGACGCGGCGGACGTTGGTGTCGACCACCGGCACCCGCGCGCCGTAGGCGAAACATGCGACGGCCCTTGCGGTGTAGGCGCCGACGCCCGGCAGTGTCAGCAGCGTGTCGACGTCGGAGGGCACCACGTCGTCGTATTCGGTGGCGATCACGGTCGCACACTCGTGCAACCGTTTGGCGCGGCGCGGGTAACCCAGCTTGCCCCAGGCGCGCAGCACGTCGGCGGCGCTGGCGGCAGCGGTCGCCGACGGGGTCGGCCACCGCGCGATCCACGCCAGCCAGATCGGCTCGACCCGCGCCACCGGTGTCTGCTGCAGCATGAACTCGCTGACCAGGATCTGCCACGGGGTGACTCCGGGCTTGCGCCAAGGCAGATCACGCTGTTCGCGGCGGTACCAATCCACCAACTGAGGCACAATGTCGGTCATGCCCAACACCAGCCCCGTGACCGCGTGGAAAGCACTCAAGGAGGGTAACGAGCGCTTCGTCGCGGGAAAGCCGGAGCATCCGAGCCAGGGGGTGGCCCACCGGGCGAGCCTCGCCACCTTCCAGACGCCGACCGCGGTGGTGTTCGGCTGCGGCGACAGTCGGGTCGCCGCCGAGATCATCTTCGACCAGGGGCTGGGCGACATGTTCGTGGTGCGCACCGCCGGCCACGTCATCGACTCGGCGGTTCTCGGCTCCATCGAGTACGCGGTGACGGTGCTCGAGGTGCCGCTGGTGGTGGTGCTCGGTCACGACAGCTGCGGCGCGGTGCAGGCGACGCTGGCCGCGCTCGACGAGGGCACGGTGCCCGGCGGCTACGTGCGCGACATCGTGGAACGGGTGACGCCGTCGATCCTGGTGGGCCGCCGCGAGGGGCTGACCAGGGTCGATGAGTTCGAGGCGCGGCACGTCATCGAGACCGGTTCGCAGCTGATGGCCCGCTCCTCGGCGATCGCCGAGCGGGTCGACTCGGGCGCCCTGGCGATCGTGGGGCTCACCTATCAACTCTCCGACGGCCGGGTGGTGCTGCGCGGTCATCTGGGCGACATCGGCGAGGGCTGAGCACTTTTCGCTGCCGCGACACGCCGGGCGACCTCGGACAACTCCGCGTGACCTGGGCTTACGGTGTCTTTGTGTTGGATCTGCAACCGCAAGGCCCGCTACCGAGCCAGATTTACTGGCGGCGCAGGGCACTGGCATTGGGCATAGCGGTACTCGTGATCGCGGTGATCGCGGCCGTCGTGGTCGTGGTCGTCAAAAACACGGGTGGCACCGACACCACGAACGCCGAGCAGCCGGCCCCCACCGAGGCCGCCGCGCCGACCCCGTTGCCGGGGGAGAACCCCGAGGTCAAGACACCGGTGGTGCCGCCGGCGCAGGCCGCGCCACCGCCGACACCGACCCCCACCGCCGCGGTCACCCCGCCGCCGGTGCTCAACGAGGGCGACGACTGCCCCGACTCCACGCTCGCGGTCAAGGGCATCACCAACCAGCCGGAGTACGTCGTCGGCGACCAGCCGAAGTTCACCATGGTGGTGACGAACATTGGCCTGGTCGCGTGCAAGCGCGATGTGGGCGCCGCGGTGCTCGCCGCCTACGTGTACGGGCTCGACAACACCCGGCTGTGGTCGAACCTGGATTGCGCGCCGTCGAACGAAACCCTGGTCAAGACTTTCCAGCCCGGCGAGCAGGTGACCACCGAGGTCACCTGGACCGGTATGGGTTCGGCACCCGGTTGCCCCTTGCCGCGCCAACCCATCGGGCCGGGCACCTACAACCTCGTTGTCCAGTTGGGCAACCTGAGATCGGCGGCGGTGCCGTTCATCCTGGCCGCGCCGGCCGAACCGGCGCCGCCCGCCGAGGGCGCACCCGCACCCGCGGGCTGACGGACGGCTCAGGCCAGTTGGTCGGCGATCGTCGACTCGGCCAGGTGCGACAGCCCCTCGCGGATGTGCCTAGCCCACATCGACCCGATGCCCTCCACTGACTGCAGATCGCTCGCGCTGGCGGCCAGCAGACCCTGCAGTGAGCCGAACGAGCGCACCAGCAGATCCACATGGGCGAACTGCAGGCGGGGGATGGCCGCCATCGCACGGTAGCCGCGCGAGCTCATCGCCTGATCCTGGGCTTCAGCGGTGGACGGATATCCGAAAACCCTTGCCAGCGTTGTGAAGTCAAGCAGCTCGTTGTCGGAGAGCCGATCGAGCTCGTCGAGTGTGGCGGCGACCTGTTCGTCGGTCGGCGGATCCGGGTTCGCGTGGTAGTCGCGCACGATCAGCTCGCGCTGGATGTCGTTGTCGCCCACCAACTCCTCGAGTTGAAGCTTGAGCTGGCGGCCGTCGGTGCCGAGTTCGACGACGTCGGACTCGATCTCCTGGCTGATGCGTCGCACCATCTCCAGCCGCTGCACCACGGTCATCACATCGCGCAGCGTCACGAAATCCTCGATCTCAGCGGCCGACAGCTGTCGGTTGACCTCGTCGAGCCGGGACTTGTAGCGCTCCAGCGTGTCGATGGTCTGGTTGGCGCGCGACAGGATGGTCGCCGAGTCCGGCACGACGTGGCGCTCGCCGGCCACGTAGATCGTCACGATGCTCATCGAATGGCTCACCGAGATCACCGGATAGCCGGTCTGGATCGCGGTGCGTTCCGCGGAGCGGTGCCGGGTGCCGGACTCTTCGGTGGGGATCGACGGGTCGGGTACGAGTTGCACGTTGGCCCGCAGGATCCGGCTTCCGTCGCTGGAAAGTACAACGGCGCCATCCATTTTCGACAACTCGCGCAACCGGGTGGGAGCGTACGGGATGTCGAGGGAGAAACCGCCGTCACAGATCGCCTCGACACTGTCGTCGTAACCGATCACGATCAGGGCGCCGGTGCGGCCGCGCAGAATGCGTTCCAGGCCGTCGCGCAACGCGGTTCCGGGTGCCAGCCGGGCGATGGTCTCGCGCATGGTGGGTCGGGCCAGCTGGACCACCCTGCGGCCCCTCGTCCCGCTCCCCTTGACGGCCATGGCCCCCTCCTAGCTTCGGCCGCTCTCAGCGGTATCTTCGCTGATCTTGCGCAGCACCCGCAATGCCTCGCGTATGTTGTCCACCGGGATCGCGCGCAATCCAGCCGGCACCTTTGTCACCCCGGCCGGCAGCACGGCCGTGGTGAAGCCCAGGCGCGCCGCCTCACCGAGCCGGCGGTCCATCCCGGCGACCCGGCGCAGATCCCCGGCCAGCCCGACCTCGCCGATCGCCACGGCGGTGGCGGGCATCGGCAGGTCGGCGAACGAGGACGCGATCGCCATCGCCACCGCCAGATCGGACGACGGGTCGGTCAACCGCATGCCGCCGACCGTGGACAGGTAGATGTCGTAGGTGCCGACGGGCAGTTTGACGTGCTTCTCCAGCACCGCGGTGATCATCGCCGCGCGGGAGCTGTCGATACCGCTGACCGCCCGCCGCGGTGACCCGGTGGCCGGCGACCCGATCAGCGCCTGTACCTCACCGATCAACGGCCGCTTACCGTCCAGCGTCACTGTGACCGCGGTGCCGGGCACCGGTTTGGGTCGCTGATCTCGAAACAGTCCCGACGGATCGGCGACACATTTGATTCCGTTGTAGTGCAACAGAAAACAGCCGACCTCATCCGCCGCGCCGAATCGGTTCTTGATGCCGCGCACCATACGCAGCGACGTGTTCCGGTCGCCCTCGAAGTGCAGCACCACGTCGACCAGATGCTCCAGTGAGCGCGGGCCCGCGATGGCGCCGTCCTTGGTGACGTGGCCCACGAGGATCATCGCGACCCCGGCGACCTTGGCGTAGGACACCAGCGACGTGGTGACCGCGCGGACCTGGGTGACCCCGCCGGTGACGCCGTCGGCCTCGGTGGTGGACATGGTCTGCACGGAGTCGACGATCACCAGGCTGGGCCGCACCTGGTCGATGTGGCCCAGCGCGGTGTTCAGATCCGATTCGGCGGCCAGGTAGACCTCCTGGTGGGTGCAGCCGGTGCGCTCGGCGCGCATCCGGATCTGGCCCGCCGATTCCTCGCCCGACAGGTACAGCGCGCGCCGCCCGGCCCGCGCCCAGCGGTGGGCGACCTCCAGCAGCAGCGTGGACTTGCCGACACCCGGATCGCCGGCCAACAGGGTCACCGAGCCGGGCACCAGGCCGCCGCCGAGCACCCGGTCCAGTTCGGAGACACCGGTGTCGAAGTGGCGGGGGGGGCCGGGGGCGGTCGAGCGGGTTGGGACCGCGGGGGGGACCGGGGGGGCGGGGT
>Ga0182793_1000676_pt1 | contig 24585 bp, 18 predicted proteins | sample Passage237A_FD_130498 | JGI IMG/M metagenome (GOLD analysis project Ga0182793, IMG submission 130498) | Cellulose adapted compost microbial communities from Newby Island Compost Facility, Milpitas, CA, USA - Passage2 37A (version 2) (version 2) ... | reverse complement strand
TGCAGAGCGCGGCTATGTACGCATCTATCTGGATCATGTTGAACAGGCTCATCTGGGAGCGGATCTGGATGTGCTTGTCGGCAAATCCGGCTCGGTCGTCGATCGGGATTTGCACTGATACTTTCAGTTAATTGCGGCTGCAGGGAGGTGGCCGTTCACTATCGAGTCCGTAATAACAAGCGTCCATGCAGGATCGCAGGCCCGGCAATCAATAAGATAAGAACACTTCACTTACAAAAATAACTCAACGGAAATCGTCATGCTGGTCGTCTACTTGTTAGTCTGCGTTGCACTTATTGTGGTATTTACGTCGCGCTATGCCATACACCCCTTTGTGGTATTGCTGTTGGTGGCGCTGCTCTACGGCTTTTTGGCCGGCATGCCCCTCGATGTGATTATCGCTGCGGTGAATGAAGGTTTTGGTCGAACTTTGGGTGGCATAGGTCTGATCATTATTTTGGGGGTGATCATTGGTGCCTTTCTGGAAAATACCGGCGGCGCCTACACATTGGCGCAGGGCACACTGAAAATCTTTGGCAAAAAAAATGTGGTGCCCACCATGGGTGTCATGGGCTATGTGGTTTCCATTCCTGTATTTGCCGACAGTGGTTTCATGCTGTTGTCTGCGCTGAAAAAATCCTTGTGCAAGAATGCCGGTATCAGTGTTGCGGGAGCCACCATTGCATTGAGTCTTGGACTGACCGTTTCCCACACGCTGATTCCACCGACTCCCGGACCCATCGCGGCCGCCGCTTTGTTGAATGCTGATCTGGGTTGGGTATTGATTGTGGGAATTCCCATCAGCTTGGTGGCACTGGTTGTCAGTATTTTGTTCGCGCTTTATGTGGGACGCCGTTTTTACATTGATCCCTGTCCGGAACATACGGAAGAAGATTTGACAGCCAGAGCAAAAGCCGCCCCAGGTGCGTTCCATTCAACTCTGCCCATCATAGTGCCCATAGTGTTGATCCTGGCCAAGGCATTGCTCAAGGTGTTTGACCTGCCAAAATCCACCTGGGTTGATCTGGTGATGTTTATTGGTGAGCCCTTTGTGGCGCTGCTGATTGGTGTGCTTCTGGCGTTCACTCTGCCGAAAAAACTGGATCGCGCCATGTTTTCCAATGATGGATGGATAGGCACAGCCTTGGTCAGTTGCGCGTCCATTATCCTGATTACCGGTGCTGGCGGTATTTTTGGCAATGTGCTGCAAAAGTCCGGCATTGCAGACATTATCGGTTCAGTTGTGACTGAATGGAGTTTGGGTATCTGGTTGCCTTTCCTGCTGGCTGCGGCGATCAAATCCGCGCAGGGGTCCTCCACTGTGGCCTTGATTACAGCCGCTTCCATCATGGCGCCGTTGATGGAAACTCTGGGCTTTGTCAGTGAGTTTGACAAGGCGCTTATGGTGATCGCTCTGGGTGCAGGTTCTGCCGTTGTATCCCATGCGAATGACAGTTTCTTCTGGGTGGTGACGCAAATGTCCGGTATGGATGTGCGTACCGGTTATCGCACTCACACCCTGGGCACATTGGTTATGGGATCCAGTGCCGCTCTGGCTGTATTTATCACTCACCTGATTTTTTCGTGATTTTTTGTATCGAGAGGTTTTTACCATGACCAAAGTTTATAAATTGCTGGACGGTATCCTGATTGAAGATTCCGGAAAATTTTTTCATGTGCCCGGCATAGACTGGGATACCTATATCAACGACGATGATGTGCTGCAGAAAACCCGTCGCCATATTTCCGGTATGCAGTCGGTGGAAAATGCCCCGCAATTGCTGGCTGAGCAGCTGGATGCGCCGGTACAGGGGCAGGAACTCTGGGCCAGTGGCGTTACCTATTTGCGCAGCAAGGTGGGTCGTCAGGAAGAAAGTGAAAAATCCGGCGGTTCGGATTTTTATGCGCGGGTTTACGAAGCGGAAAGACCCGAGCTGTTTTTCAAGGCTAATCGTAATCGCATTGTGGGTCACGGCGGTGAGGTGCGCATTCGCCGCGACTCAACCTGGGATGTACCCGAACCCGAACTGGTACTGGTGCTCACCAGCAGCGGAAAAATTATTGGCTACACCATCGGCAACGATATGAGCTCACGCAGTATCGAAGGTGAAAACCCGCTCTATCTGCCTCAGGCCAAAACCTACGACGGCTGTGCCGCTGTGGGCCCTTGTGTGCTGCTGACCAACGAGCCGCTGCAGCCGGAAACGCTGATTCAATTGCGCATTAGTCGCAATGGCAAACTGGTATTTACCGGTGCCGTGGCGATCAATCAGATCAAGCGCCAATTTACCGAGTTGGCAGAGTTCCTGTTCCGCGAATGCAGCTTCCCCAAAGGGGCGTTGTTGATGACTGGAACAGGCATAGTGCCAGACAGCAGTTTTACCCTGCAGGCGGGAGATGAAATTGCGATTGAGGTAGGCGGTATAGGTTGTCTGGAAAATCGCGTTGCCGCCAACAAATAAGGCGGCAACACTTTTCCGGTCAGCTGAAGTATTCCGGATGTTCCTTGGGAATAACCTGAAGGATGTTGTAAACATCCTTCATGTGCACGCTCATGGCCTTGGCGGCTTTTTCCGGTGAGCCGCCCTTGATGGCCTTGATGATAGCCGCGTGCTGGGTGAGTATGCGTTTGTACTGGCCACTCATATGCAGGCTGAGACTGCGCACCCTGTCCATGTGGGCTTTTTCCGCTTCAATCAACTGAGCCACTCGACCATAGCTGGTGAAATTGGCCAGCGTCTGGTGAAACTTGTCATCCAGTTTCTGAAAGCTGAGCGCATCGTCGTCATCGGCGGCCATCTTTTGCTCGACAATAATTTTTTCACCGACACTCACTATTTCATCACTGACGTTTTCTGCCAGATAGGTCACCACGGACACTTCCAGTGCTTCGCGGATAAAACGCGCTTCGAGAATTTTGTCCATGCTGAATTTGGACACATAGGTGCCGCGCTGGGGCAGGACTTCCACAAAACCGATATTGGCCAGCTGAATCAGGGCTTCGCGCACCGGTGTGCGGCTTACGCCAAACTGCTCTGCCAGCGCGGTTTCGGAAATCATCTGGCCGGGCAGTAATTCCATGCTGACGATGGCATCGCGAATAAATCCGTAAATCTGGCTGGCAACTGGTCGATCGAAGGAGAGGCCGCGATTGTCCGGGCCTGTTTTGATCTGGAAGCTGATAGGCTGCTTGGCCAAGGTGTTGTCCTCGTATTCGCTCCTCTACATGGAGCTGGTTGTTATCTAGCCGCCGGGCGGTGGACTGCATCATAAAGCCAGCGGCGGGGGCCATGCCAGCCTTGTTCCGGCATCGGCCCGGTTTTTGTTGTTACTAACTGATGGATTTGGCCAGCGAAGCCATGAAACGGTTGAACAGTGAACTGTAACTGGCTTCATCTACTGCACCTATGCCCACCCATTCGATGGCGAGGTCCTCCAGAGTTTCCTCTTTCTTGCCCAGCCCCTGCTGCAACTGCTGCAGTTGATATTCCATACGCCGTGATTTGTCCTCCGCCGGTGTTTCGCGGCCGGAGAGAATCTCGGCGCGAATGCACAAAAGCTGCAAAGCCTCCTTGTTGCGCTGCTGATCTGCCGGGGTGAGCTTGGCTGCCGCCTTTGCTCTCGCCTGCAATTGCGCAAGACCTGCAGGTGGCAGCGAGGGTGGATTGTCCAGCAGCTGTGTCAGGGTTTCAGCAGCAATCTGGCCCTGCAGAAGTTTCACTTCCTCCTGACGCAACTGATTGGCCAGGGCGTAAAGATCTTGCCAGCGGCGAATCTCCGCCTGATTGTGTTGGGCAATTAGCTGGTTTTCCAATGCTTTGAACTGCTGATGGAATCGGGATTGCAGATCCTTGACCTTATCTTTCGGCAGATCATTCAGCGCCTGAAATGCCTGTTTGATATCGGCCATGAGTGCACGTGCCTGAGCTTCATCTGCTGCTTGATCATTGGCCAGATTTTGCAGCTGGGTAATCAATGACTCGGCAGACTCCGCCTGGGCTTCCTGTGCCTGTTGACGCTCGGCCTGCAGCGCGTTGCGGCGGGCAAAAACCGCATCGCACTCGCGGCGAAATGCCTGCCAGAGTTGCTGGTCGTCCTTGGGATAGGTTTTGCCCAGTGTCTTCCATTCCTGTTGCAGCTGTTTGACGCGCTCAATAGCGGCAGATAAATCGGTGTTGGCTGCACAGCTTTGCGCCTGGGCGATCAGCACCTGTTTGGCGGCTTTGATTTCCTGATAGTGGGCCTTGAGGCGCGCGTGGAGATCATCCATCAGGCCATTGAATCGGTTTTGCAATTCTTCGCCTGCCTTGCGTGGCACCGGCCAGTAGGCCTGCCATTCCTGCCGCGCCAGCTTCAGCGTTTGTTCTACATCGCTCCACACCGGAGTATCCCAGTGATAGTCGTTCAGATAAGTCGTCAGCTGATCGATCAACTGCTGGCGATGTACCAGATTTTCCTCGCGCGCCTTGGCCTGGGCATCAAAAAATTCGCGGCAGGGCAAATAGGCCGCCTGTGATGCCTGCTGAAATTTTTGCCAGAGACTTTCGTCGGCCTGCTGCACACCCTTGCTCAGACTTTTCCATTCGTCCTGCAGCTCATGAATACGCGCTGCCAGATCCTGGGGCGCGAGCGAGCTGTGTTGCAGAGCTTCCATCTGCACAATCAGCGCTTCTTTTTTGGGTGTAACTGCAAATTCGTGCCAGTCGCTCAAACGGGCTATGGCCTCGTCCAGTTCATCAAATTTGGTTTGCAGGGCAGGGGGAATATGGCTCAGACGAGCGCGTTTTTCGCCCGCTTCCTTGTGGATGCCGCGCGCTTTGCGCACCATGCCGTCGCGCGCAGCCCAGAGTCCGCGGCGTACCAGATCGTTGAGATCATGCTCAAGTTTTTTCTCGGCGGCACGCGCCTCCTGCTCCTGGGCTTCAAGTGCAGACAGTTCTTCGGACAGGCGAGCGAGAGTCGCCGGCAACTCAGAGCGGTAAAACTCCCGGGCCGCCTGCAGGAGGGTGCGAATCTGTGAAAAATCCTTGTTGGTGCGCAATTGCGCCAGAGTGCCTTGAGGCAGTTGCTCTATCCAATACTGGGCAAAGTGACTGGCGCGCTCGAATTCTTTCAGAAAGTGACCAAAATCGATAGGGCGCTGACTGGCAAGACGCACTGCCTGATTCAAGTCGTTCAGTTGTAACTGATACTGGGTGAGGCTGCCGATATCTTCCAGCTCAAAAAGATTGAGCAGCAGTGAGTGAATATCCTTGTGGGCGCGCTCGACAAAATCGCGCGCCTGCTGATCGAGAGCTTCTTCCTGTTCAGCCTGGGCTATCTGCTCGGCGCGAGCAGCAATTTGCTGATGGCAGGCAGACAAGGCATTTTGATAGCGTGTCAGCAATTCATCCGAGGCGACTGAGGCCAGTGTTTGCCACTCGTTTTCCAGCAGTGCAATGCGCGCCTTGTACATTGCATCGGCTTCGAGGCGAGTGAGCTTTTCCAGTTTTTCGCAAATGGCGGCGAGCTGGGCTCTGGCGTCGGCGTTGCGCGCATCTTCAGCCTTGAACTCATCCAGACGTGCGCGGGCCAGCTTGTAGACGCTCTTGTCTTTACCCTGCGCCAGTTTGCACAGCTGCTCCAGTTCATTGCGGGTCTGGATGCGGGCTGCTGCCGCTTGTCGCGCCTGGGTGGTGGAACCTTCGGTCGCCAGTTGCAGCAGTGTTGTGGGGTTTTGAATCTGCTGGATAACTTCCTGCAACGCCTTGGGCGAATAGGCGGTCAGTGCCAGCAGTTGATCCTGATTGGCGAGATCCCGCCCCAGTTGCTCCACATTCAGTTGACCTTCTTCCAGCAGCTGACCGAGACGCTTGCGCGCCAGAATCGGCCAGCGACCGCCATCTTCCTTCGCCAGATTCAGCAGATCCCTGGTGTAGGGCAGTTTGCCAATGGCGGCTTCGCGCAATGCCTCGTTAGTGTCGGATTGTGCCGTTTTCAGCAGTTCTTCCGGGCTTTGCTCATCCAGTGACTTGCACAGATTTTCGCTGGCAAGTTGCCTGGCTTTGCCTGATTTGGCGTTATTGTTTTTCGAACTAAAGAGGCGTTTGAGTAGCTTCATGGTAAAGATCGCTTGAATTTTTTAGCTGCAATTTTTATTGAATTAATCCATAGCTGTCGCGCAATATCGAGATAATCTCCGCCTTGGGGTTTTCCGACAGTTGAATCGGATGGCCGACCACTTTTTCCGCAATTTCCAGATAGGTTTTGGAAACGCGCATCAGCACATCCACCGGCAGCAGATTGTCCCGCGCCAGAGCTTCGCGCTCGGGCATGCGGTCCTTGTTGAGCAGTATGTCCGGATCGGGGAAGTAGTTGAGCAGTTCCTGACGGAATTCCTCCTTGGATCTTTCGATGATCTTGCCCGCACGCAGAGCTTCGCCGTCCCAGATGCGGGATGAGTCAGGTGTACCCACCTCATCCATGTAAATCAGTTTTTCTTCGCCGCGCTGGTCGCACACATAGCCGAATTCGAATTTGGTATCCACGAAAATCTGATCGAGTTTGGCCAGGTCGTCGCTGATAACCTTGAAGCCTTCCTTCAACAGACGTTCGTAAAGGTCGATATCCTCAGGTTTGCGGAAACCGAAGGCGGCGTAGTTGTTTTCAATATCAGCGCGGGTGATGTTCACATCGTCCGCTTCAGGTACGCCGGGAATCCCTTTGAGTATGCCCTTGGTGGAAGGCGTGATCAGCAGCTCGGGCAGCTTCTGATCCTTGGTCAGTCCCTCCGGCAGGGTGATGCCGCAGAAGTCGCGCTCGCCCTTACTGTAGGTGCGCCACATGGAGCCGGTGATGTACTGGCGACAGATGGCTTCGATACGTATGGGTCTGGCTTTTTGCACTATCCACACGAAGGGGTGGGGTATGTCGAGAATATGGCTGTCTGCCAGACCCTGTTCGCGAAAGCGCTTGAACCAGTGGTTGGAAATGGCGTTGAGCGCCGCTCCCTTGCCGGGTACGCCCTTGAGGCCACCCTCGCCCTGCCAGATGCAGTCGAAGGCGGAAATCCGGTCGCTGATGACCATGATTGCCAGCGGGGTATCCGCAGGCACGGGATAGCTTTTTTCGGCAATCAGCCGGGCGCTGTCGGCCTGGGTCAGCCAGTAAACCGAGCGCACCTTGCCGCTGTGAACCGGTTGGTCGGTACGAATGGGAAGATCGTTGTTAACGGCGAGTACTTGATTGGCAAGGCTCATGAAATCGGGTTTCCACTGGTGTTTTCAAATAGGGTTTTTCATAGGATGACAAGGGCGGGAATCATAGCAGATCCACCGCCCGGATACTGGAACCGGTCGACCCGGCTTCAGGCAAGGAGTTTGACCAGAGTGCGCTCGTAGATACGGGTGAGCTGGTCCAGATCTGCCGCGCTGATGTGCTCATTAACCTGATGGATAGTGGCGTTGATCGGTCCCAGTTCCACCACCTGAGCCCCTGTGGGGGCGATAAAGCGGCCATCAGAGGTACCGCCCGAGGTGGAAAGTTCTGTCTGGCGGCCAGTTTCCTCGGCAATGGCTTCCACTACCGCCTCCACCAGTTCGCCTCTGGGGGTCAGGAAGGGCTGGCCGCTCAGAGTCCATTCCAGCTCGTAGTTGAGACCGTGTTTGTCAAAAATCGCCTGGGTGTGCTCCCGCAGCTGGGCATCGGTGACCTCGGTGGAAAAGCGGAAATTGAATACCACAGTCACTTCGCCGGGGATGACATTGGTAGCGCCTGTGCCGCCATTGATATTGGAGACCTGGAAGCTGGTGGCGGGGAAAAACGCGTTGCCCTTGTCCCAGTGCTGGGTAGTGAGTTCCGCCAGTGCGGGCGCTAAACGGTGAATCGGGTTGTCTGCCAGATGGGGGTAGGCCACATGCCCCTGCTTGCCCTTCACCTTGAGCACACCACCCAGAGAGCCGCGACGACCATTCTTGATCACATCCCCCAACTGGCGGGTGGAGGAAGGCTCGCCCACAATGCACCACTGAATCTTGTTGTTGCGCGCCTCCAGCCATTCCACCACCTTGACAGTGCCGTTGATGGAAGGGCCTTCCTCGTCACTGGTGATCAGAAAGCCGATGCGGCCAGGGTGTTGGGGATGGGCAGCCACGAAGTTTTCGCAGGCCACCACCATGGCAGCCAGTGAGCCTTTCATGTCCGCTGCGCCGCGACCGTGGAGCATGCCATCCACAAGGCGCGGTTCAAAGGGTGGGTTGTTCCACTGGCTCTCGGGGCCTGTGGGCACCACGTCGGTATGGCCGGCAAAAGCCAGCAAGGGGCCGGAATCGCCCCGCTCGGCCCAGAAGTTGTCCACCTCGCCAAAGCGCAGCCGCTCCACGCGAAAACCTATGGCCTCCAGACGGCGGATCATCAGTTCCTGGCAGCCGTCATCCTCGGGAGTGACCGAGCGGCAGCGAATAAGATCCATGGCCAGTTGCAGGGTGGGAGAGAGAGCTTGAGACATAGGTGAGGTTTTCCCGCTGGGGTGAAGGTCAAAAGCGGGCATTTTAACAGCTTGAAGGCAAGGGCGCAGGTGCGCCTTGCAAGGGCTACTGCTGAAACCTGTAGCGCTTGTTTTCAACCCATACTTTGGGCGGCAGCCGCTGCTGTTCGAAAATGTCGTAGCCCTCCTTGAGATTGCGCCAAAAATCTATCCAGGAAGAGTCCTTGTGTTTTTCCAGATTCTTTTCTGTCAGGCGAAAGGGCAGGGCCTGCACCTGAAAATGCTGCTGACCATTGCGCAGAGCAGCATCCGCCAGCGCGTAGATTTCTTCAATCTGCGTGTCCGTCATGGCATAGCAGCCGATGGACACACAACTGCCGTGGACCATCAGCGCTGAACCCGTGCGCCCGTGAGCGCGGTCATAGGCGTTGGGATAACCCAGATTAAATGACAAATGATAACTGCTATGAGGATTGAGCTGATTTGCGCTGACGCTGTAAAAGCCCTCGGGGCTCTGATGATCACCCTGCTTCACTTTCGGCCCCAGCTTGCCGGAAAAATAACAGATGGGATAAGCCTTGAAGAATTCGAAACGGTATTTGCCTTTTACCCACACCTCAAGCTGACCTTCCTCCTTGAGAATTCGCATCAGCACGGGGCTGCCAAGACTCAACTGCCTTTTCTCCAGCGCTTTTTCGAGCTGTGGCGTAACCTGGGTGATGGCTTTCTGAGCGCGCTGGCTGGTGGGGTGGGTGGCGAAAGAGAGGTTCGAGAGAGCCAGTAGACAGAAAAGGAATGGAATGAGGTGGAGTGGATTTTGGGACATTGAAAGTTTCTATACGGATTTCATGGGATATTTGATTTTCCAGAATGACCAGGGATATCTGGTGGGGTTCCGAGAAGACAGGGAATATATGGCCGGGTTTACCCTGGCCATATTTATCAGGCTGCCTGTGATTCTTCAGTCTGGTATTCCAGTTATTGCTCTGGTTAATGGCGATGGTTTTGGGCTTCATGGCTTATGTCCAAGACGTTATTGCCCCCTTGAACTTTCAGACTCTGCCCCTATCTAACCGCCGCCAAAATTGATTCATAGCATTGTTCCCGGGAATTTTCCCTGCAACCAAGGAAACATAACAATGTATAAATTAATGACAGACAGGCGCCTTTTCGCTCGCTCGCCACCCCCTTCCTGTGTAGTAAATAAATACAGCTTATTAATTCCCTGAAGACTGATTACTCTTGCTTATTAATGGAGGGGCTTATGCTGGAAGTGAACCAGCTCAAGCGCGCCTACGGCAATTTTCTGGCAGTAGATGGTGTGAGCTTTGCTATTGCCAGGGGCGAAGTCGTCGGCCTGCTTGGCCATAACGGCGCGGGCAAAACCACCATCATGAAAATGCTCAGCGGCTATTTGGAACCCAGTGGCGGCAGCATTCATTTCCTCAGCCAGCCGCTGGCTGAAAATCTCAAGTCGCTGCAGGCGCAAATAGGTTATCTGCCGGAAAGTCTGCCGGTGTATCCGGAATTGTCGGTGGCCGACTATTTGGATTATGCCGCCGAACTGAAGGGTTTGCGCGGTGAGGAAAAGCAGCGGGAAATCCGCCGTGCCATTCAGGCCACGGACATAGGCGACAAGTTGCTGAACCCCATTGCCACCCTGTCGCGCGGTTACAAGCAGAGAGTGGGCGTGGCCCAGGCCATTCTCGGCAAGCCCAGTCTGCTGATTCTAGACGAACCCACCAATGGTCTGGACCCTAGCCAGACGCTGCAAATGCGCGAGTTGATTCGCAGCCTGGCCAAGGAGGCGACGGTGATTCTCTCCACCCACATCATGCAGGAGGTGGAGGCGGTATGTGATCGCGTCCTTATGGTCAAGCGTGGCCGTTTGGTGATAGATGCCCGCCTGCAGGATCTGCGTCAGGGCCGTCAGTTGTTGCTCGCAACCAGTTCCCTTTTTGCCGAGGTAGAGGCCAGTGTGCGCCAGTTGTCTGGTGTGGAGGTTCTGACATTGCAGGCGGAAAATGCCGATGGTCAAAGCTGGCGAGTGCAATTGAGTGAGGAGGCGGACATTCGCACCCTGAGTGCCGCTCTGGCGAGGACACTGGTAAACGCCAATGTGGATTTGTTCGAGTTGCGCAGTGAGAAGCGCGATCTGGAAGCCCTGTTCCGCGAAGCCCACGAGGAAGGAGAGCAACGCCATGCAGCCTAAACGCAGTATCAGTCGCATCGCTATCAAAGAGCTCACCCTGTTTTTTGCCTCCCCCATCGCCTGGTTGTTTCTGGGTGTGTTTGCCGCGGTGACGCTGTTCGTGTTTTTTTGGGGCGAGGCGTTTTTTGCACGCAATATCGCTGATGTGCGTCCACTGTTCGAGTGGATGCCGCTGTTGCTGATTTTTCTCGCCAGTACACTCACCATGCGTCTGTGGAGTGAGGAACGGCGTACAGGCACTCTTGAGCACGTGCTCACCCAGTCAGTTCCCCTCTGGCATTTTGTGCTGGGAAAATTTCTCGCTTGTCTGGCGCTGCTGGTAATTGCGCTGGCAACTACTTTGCCACTGCCCATCACTGTATCCATGATCGCCGATATTGACTGGGGGCCTGTATGGGCCGGATATCTGGCGGCCATGCTTCTGGGCGCCGCCTATCTCAGCATTGGTCTATTTGTTTCTTCCCGCAGTAACAACCAGATTGTTAGCCTCATAGTGTCTGTGGCTCTGTGCAGCGTTTTTTATTTGATCGGCAGCCGCCTGCTGACAGATCTGGTGAGCCACGAATCAGCCGAGCTGCTCAGATCCCTGGGTACAGGTTCCCGTTTTGATGCCATTACTCGCGGTGTAATTGATATTCGCGATTTTTACTATTACCTGAGTCTGGTGCTGGTGTTTCTGGCGCTCAACACCTTTGCGCTGGAGCGGGAGCGCTGGGCGAAGGACAACACCAGCAGTCACCATCGGCTCTGGGGGTTTGTGACTCTTGCGTTTCTGGCCAATGCGCTGGTGGCCAATCTCTGGTTGAGCCAGATGCAGGGTGTTCGCTGGGATGTGACAGCGGGTAAACAGTATTCACTCTCTGATGCCACACGGGAGTATTTGAAACAGTTGCAGGAGCCCATGCTGATTCGCGGTTACTTCAGCAACAAGACTCATCCACTGCTGTCGCCGCTGGTGCCGCAGTTGCGCGATCTGATTCAGGAATATGCTCACGCCAGTCAGGGCCGTTTGCGTGTCGAGTTTATCGATCCAGCCAATGCACCTGAACTGGAAGAAGAGGCCGCACAGAAGTATTCGATTCAACCCACACCTTTCCAGGTAGCTGACCGCTATCAGGCGGCAGTGGTCAATTCCTATTTCGACGTGCTGGTGCAGTATGGCGATGAACATCAGGTGCTTGGCTTCCGCGACCTGATTGAAGTCAAAAGCCTTGGTGAGGCAGATCTGGAGGTACGCCTGCGCAATCCGGAACACGATCTCACTCGCGCTATCAAGAAAGTGATTCACGCCTATCAGGCGGGCGGCAATCTGTTTGACACCATTGATCGGGATCTGCAATTTACCGGATATGTTTCCGCCGAGGACAAATTGCCCGAACAGTTGCGCACCTATCGTCAGCAGGTGGTGGCCGAGCTGGAAAAGTTACAGGAGCTCTCCAACGGACGGTTGAATGTGAGCTGGAAGCAGCCGGAAACGGATGCCGCTTCAGCCCAGTGGTTGCAGGATATGGGGCTGGCTCCCATGGCGACCAGTCTGTTCAGTCAGGATTATTTTTATTTCTATCTGATTCTCTCTCAGGGTGATCAGCATATTCAGATTCCTCTGGAGGATATGAGCCAGTTCAGTTTTGACCGAAACCTCAACGCCGCCATCAGACGCTTCTCTCGCGGTTTTACCAAGACGCTGGCACTGGTGACACCTTCGTCATCCGGATTTGATCCAATGACCGGCATGTCCATGAGTGGCCCGCAATTCAACCAGCTCGAGCGCTTCCTGGGCGCAGAGTTGAATGTTATCCGCGACGATCTGAGCAAGGGCTGGGTCAACGGACAGGCTGATGTGCTGATGTTGATGGCGCCATCGAATCTCAGCGAGAAGCAGCTGTTCGCTGTCGATCAGTTCCTGATGCAGGGTGGCACCGTCATACTGGCGACTTCACCCTACGCAGTTCAAATGAGTCAGCGCAACCTGAGTTTGACACCGCACACCAGCGGTCTTGAAGACTGGCTGAAGCATCAGGGTCTGGTAGTGGAAAAACAACTGGTGATGGACCCGCAAAACTCGCCTTTCCCCATGCCGGTAACTCGCAGTCTGGGTGGTTTCAGCGTGCAGGAAGTGCATTTGCTCGACTATCCCTATTTTGCGGATATCCGCGCTCAGGGTCTGAATCAGGAAAATCCCATCAGCGCCGGTTTGCCGCAGCTGACTTTCGCCTGGGGCTCACCAATTCAGTTGCAGAAAGATCGTCTGGATGAGCGCAAGGTGACCGAGTTGCTACATTCATCCTCCGGCTCCTGGTTGTCCAGCTCGACGCAGATAATGCCCGGCATGGAAGCTGGTCGCTTGCAAAACTTTCAGCCCAGCGGCGAGCGGGGTGAGCAGCTTCTGGGTGTGATACTCGAAGGTCGCTTCGACTCCTGGTTTGCTGATCGTCAGTCACCGCTGTTGGCAGGTGACGCTGCGGAAGCAGAAGAAACCACCGAGGATCAGACGGCGGAGGACAAGCCCTTTACTGCATCCAGTGTGATTCGTCAGTCACCGGAGTCCGCGCGTTTGATTCTGTTCAGCTCCAATGATTTTGCCAGCGATCAGGTGATGAGAATCGCCAGCTCCATTGGTGGCAGCGAATATCTCAATGCGATTCAGCTGATGGCCAACAGTGTCGACTGGGCGCTGGAGGATGCCGGTCTGCTCAGCATCCGCGCCCGCGGTCATTTCAACCGCACGCTGCCGGGTATGGAAACCGGCGAGCAACGATTCTGGGAATATTTGAATTATGGTCTCTCGTTGCTGGCAATTCTTCTTCTGGCCGGAGTGTATTTCTATCTTGATCGTTCGCGTCGTCGTCGCTATCAAGCGCTTTTGGCCAGTGTTTGAGTGAGAGGAGAAAATCCATGACAAGATTTCTTCAAATATTGGTGGGTTTGTTTATCGCCCAGATACTGTTGGTGGCAGTGGTGTTCTGGCCGGGAGATGAACACTATCAGTATCCATCTCGCCCATTGCTGGCGAGCGAAACCAATAGCATCGACAAGCTGGTGCTGACGGAGGGCGACCAGCAGCTGGTACTGCAAAAGCAGGATGGCAAGTGGCAATTGCCTGACAAGCAGAAGGTGCCTGCTGCCGAAGGGCGTGTTGAAGAACTGCTGCAGAAGGTTTCACAGGTGCAATTGACCTGGCCGGTCGCCACCACCGCCTCGGCACAGGAACGCTTTGAAGTGGCAGAGAACAAATATCAGCGTTTTGTGCAGTTGTTTGCCGGCGATAAGCTGCTCAGCGAGTTCTATCTCGGTTCTTCTCCGGGATTTCGCCGGGTCCACCTGCGTCTGCCGGGAGAGAATGAAATCTACTCGGTCAATCTGAACAGCTACGATTTGCCTGCCAGAGCAGATGACTGGTTGAACAAATCCCTGCTCGCCTCACCCGAACCCAGGGTGATTCAGGGTGCTGACTATGAATTGCGCAAAGAGGACGACAGCTGGGTATTTGCTGCTCAGGACGAGGAGGAAACGCCCGAGGTGGATGCGCAAAAAGCCGGCGATCTGGTCAGGGCGCTGACGAATCTTCATGTGCAGGGTGTGGCGGACTCCCATCCTGAAGGAGAAGCGATTCAACTGCATGTGGAAACTGAAACAGGCAAACTCAGTTACGAGTTTATCCGTGCGAACAATGACTTTTTTGTGCGCCGCAATGATCAGCCAGCCAGTTTCCGCATGAGCGAATGGGAATTTGAGCGTATTACCAATCTGGGTCGGCAACAGCTGGCCAAGCAGGGAGACAGCGAAAACTCCTCTGCCCAGACCGAATCTGCTGTCGAGCAGGCTCCCAAATCCTGACTTCTCTCACTTCAATAGCGCCCCTCGTGGGCGCTATTCTTACCTTCATCACAGAAAAACCGGATCGATTTGCCTATCCTATGCCGCGCTCTGGACTGACCAGCGGCGACTACAAAAAATACCTATATTTCGGCATTTATTAAAAAGGATATTCCCATGCTAAACCCATCGCTAAATCTGAACAGGCTGGTTACTGCTGTTTGGATGTTCTGTCTCGCCTGCGTCAGCTGGGCAGATCCTACCGCTCATCAGGGCATTTATCTGAAGACTGCCCAAGGCTATACAGAGCTTGCCCCAGTCGAGAACATGGACGGCCTTGAATACGATTACAGCCGCCATTTGCTCAAGCTACCGGTTATTGAAGGAGAGGAGCTGGAGCTTACACTGGTAATTCACCAACAGGATTTTTCTCCCCACTGGGCTGGTTATGATGTGCGCGATATGGAATCTCCAGCTGCAGGTCAAAGACTCAAGCCCGTGAAAGTGGAAGAGCTGGCCGAGAACAAGTATCAGGTCACTCTCAAGCTGGCAGCGCGCAATCAGCATTTCCTGTTGATCGACACTGGCTGCTGCCGCCAGTCGCAGGTATACGGTGTGGCGCTGACCGATACCCACAAGGCGCTTGCACGCATTTTTGCTGATGAGTCTCAAAACCCCGTCTCGGCTGAATATGTGCTGGCCAATATCCTGCGCGGCTCTCCCGATGATGAGCAGGTGAAGGCCCTGCACGCGCAATGGCAGGCGCGGATCAAGGAAGCCGAGGCTATGGAGCTCTTTGGTCGAATTGAATCTGCCTGGGAGGATTATGAGCAGGCTTCCCAGCCCGCCCGGCGCCTTGAGGCTCTGGAAGTGGTGCAGGCCCTGGGCCAGCGCTATCTGGATGACTATGCCGGTGGCAGCAAGCAGGCCGAGGTAAAAAAATATCTGGATACTGCTGCAAAAAAGCTTAATATTTGATCAATCAAGGACTGTTGCCAGGGACTGGCATAAAAACATTAAAAAATATGCTCATCGTATTATCTGATTGTTTTTATTAGGTTTTTAGGTTGATAGAGGCTCCGCCTGGCAAGTCTTATGGTGGATATCCTGCCGTTAATCGTCCTAATACATCAGCCGACAATAATAACGCCAAGGTTAACCATGCCAAACGATGACCGTTTTCACAGCCTCTTTCTACGTATTCGCAAGAGCTTGGCCAGGGTAGCTTCGTCCATAGCTCCGCCTAAGGAAATTGAAGATATCGTGCAGGAAACCTATGTCCGGATATGTGAGATTTCCAAGGACGAGACAATTAATTGTCCCAAGTCATTTATGTATCGGGTGGTGAAAAACCTCGCGCTGGATCATATCAAGCGTGCGGAGACTCGCCTGACCATCAGTCTTGACGACGACACCAACGAAGAGGTCAGTGGAGCACTCAATCGGAGTGAGGCGGGTGATGTGGTCTTCCGTGAGGCCGCCGCCAAGGAGGAATTCGAGCTTTTTTGCAAAGCTGTTCGTCAGCTTCCGCTCCAGTGTCGGCGTGTCTTTGTACTTAAGAAGGTCTATGGCTACAGTCAGAAGGAAATAGCCAGAGATCTGAATATCAGTGAGAGCACTGTGGAAAAACATATCGCATTTGGAATTAAGCGCTGCAGTCATTTTATGAACTTTCATGGAGAGAGCGCCATCAGTAACCCCCTTCAAAGAAATTCAGCAAAAGAGGCTTTCTATGAGTAATGTGCTGAATTTCCCCAATCAGGAGCGGCGCTTCGACGAAGCCAGCTTGTGGATTGCCAGGATAGACAGAGGACTGACAGACGATGAACAGCAACAGCTGGCTTCCTGGTTAAATGAAGATTCGGGAAATGTGCAAATCCTTTTGGAGCTAGCCGCCCTTTGGGACAAAATGGATCGTTTGTCCCTTCTTTCCGAAGTCTTTCAGGTTCAGCCAAAACAATCCTCTTTGAATTGGTTTAAATATGCCGCGGCATCCTTCTTTCTGATTTTGTGTGCCGGCCTGTTTTTCAGTTTTGGCATGTTTTCTCCCGATGCCGGCTATTCCACCGAAATCTACAAGACGGCTATTGGTGAACAGCGAAGAGTGATACTGCAGGATGGTTCCACACTGATTCTGAATACCAATTCGGAACTGGATGCTCATTTTTCATCGGAGCAGCGACTTCTGGTATTGAAATCAGGTGAAATGCATATCAAGGTAAAACATGATACATCCCGCCCTTTGCGGGTTCTGGCACAGGACAAGTTGGTACAGGCCGTGGGCACAGCCTTTGATGTGCGCATTCTCGACAACAAGGAAGTGAAGTTATGGGTTACCGAAGGACGAGTGCTGGTGGCTGACGGAACCAAAGTCAGTGATCCGGCTCAGGTCAAGAAACTGCAGTTGCCCAAAAACAGCCTGTCAGTTTCCAAGGGTGAACAGGTTGTGTTATCTGACGCCAGCGCCCAGGTGGAAGTAGAAAAAGTCAGTGATGTCGATGTGGGCACGCAGCTGGGATGGCATCAGGGCAATATTGTCTTTCGCGGAGAGACTCTGGATGAAGCCATCGCCGAGTTCAATCGTTACACAAACACCACTTTTGTTATTGGCGATGAATCGCTCAAATCAATAAGAATTGCCGGGGTATTCAAGATCAGCGACTCCACCAGTACGCTGCTCTCTACATTGAAAAACAACTTTTCAATTGATTACAAATACACCAGCGATAACCAGATATTGCTGGTTGCCGATTCGCAAAACAGCAGGGAAATGTGAAATATAACAATTAATTTGTGCGAGCAATGCAATTTATGTGTGTAAATGCGGCATAGACAATGGTGGAAAAGCAGAGTTCGATCGTCTTATAGGGGCAGTCTTAAAAAAACACTGCATGGTATGTATGGTCGGACAATAGTTCGATACTCAGTCGCAGGCTATTTGATGTTCAGTGCATCAGTGGCTTTGGCTGACGATGAGCTATTGTCCAAAAAATATGACTTCAACATACCTCAAGAACGAGCCGATCTTGCTCTGACTAGCTTTGCCCAACAAGCCGATTTAACGCTCATTTTTCCGTATGACAAGATAAAGGGGATAACTGCTCAGCGCTTGTTTGGTAATTACTCCATTGATGAGGCAATAGAGATACTGCTTCTGAACACTGGATTAAAGTTGGTAGTTGGCGTCAATGATCAGCTCATGATTATCCAAGATACTAATAATCAGGAGTCAGTTGATATGCCGAAAAAATCAAAACTTTCCACGGCAATAGTTGCAATTCTCTCGTCCGTTTTCGGAACCCCCTACGTGGCTGCCCAAGGTGGTGCAGCTGGCGCTACAGAAATGGATGAAGTGGTTGTTATCGGTATTCGCCAATCCATGCAGCGCAACATGGATATCAAGCGGGCATCTTCAGGTGTTGTTGACGCCATTACCGCTGAGGATATCGGTAAGTTTCCTGACTCCAACATCGCGGCTTCGTTGCAGCGGGTGCCGGGTGTTTCCATTCAGCGTTCCGGTGCGCGCGGTGAACCTACGGGCATTACGGTGCGCGGCTTTGGTGGGGACTTCAACGAAACCTTGTTTGACGGCCGCCGCATTTCCACAGCCTCCGGTGGACGCTCTGTCGACTTCAGTACGGTAGGTGCGGACTTTGTCGGCGGTGTTGCCGTAATGAAAACGCCTGATGTCACCATGTCCAGCAACTCCATTGGTGCAACCGTCAATATTCAGTATCCCAAGCCCTTTGATAATCCCGGACAAAAAATTGCTCTCTCCGTATCAGGCTCCATGCAGGATGAATCCGGAGAAGTCAAACCCACCATTGGTGCGCTCTACAGCAATACCTTTGCTGATGACACCCTGGGTATTCTGGTTGATCTGATCAGCACCTCTCAGGAAACTGAAGCCAATCGCGTATTCGTGTCCGGCTGGCAGGGCGGTTATCTGCGCGAATGTCAACGCACCTCCACCTGTACTGATCCTCAGATGGAGGAACCGGGTACCATCATCAGCTGGTATCAACAACAGTTTGGTGCTGAGCAACACCGCACAACTGATGAACGTATTGATGGCCGTATCGCCTTCCAGTGGCGCCCTTCAGACAAGTTGCAAATCACCATTGATGACAACTACTCACGTCAGGATGTAGAAACCTTCAACTTTGGTATTGGTGTCTGGTTTGACTTCAACGCTTTCCGCGATGTCAGCCTGGACAGCAATGGCACCATTGTGGACTTCATCAACCTCGAAGATGTGATGAACCTGAATGCGTCAATCAACCGTTCGCTGCTCGAAACCAACCAGCTTGGTTTCAACCTGGTTTATCAGGCATCTGAGAACCTGAGCTATACACTGGATCTGTCTCACGCCAAGAGTGAACTCAACCCTGATGGCCGTAACAGTGCCGATAGTATGGGCACAGGTTACGGTGGCGCTCTGGGATGTGATATGGGTGTGCGTGTGGTTGGCGACAGTAAAAACGCTCTGCCGGAAATGACAACCTTCGGACCAGGTTGTGATGAGTCACGCATCAACGATATCTCGGCTATCGGTTCTCATGTGATTGTGCGTACGCGTCAAGAGAACTCGGACACCATCAATCAGGGCAAATTCGTCACCCGTTGGAGTGAGGAAAACCTGAAGGTTGATCTGGGTATTTCTATAGTTGATGACAACTTCACGCTGCAAAACAGCAATACCTTCGCCAACAACTTCTGGCAGGCCTGGGCCGGTTACGGCGCACCCTCTGGCAGAGATACTGGCCTGGTATTGCCTGCGGATATGCCGCGCAGCTATGTGAGCACCTCAGGTTTCATTCCCGGCTTCTCCGGTAACGACAAGCTGGTGCCTGAGTTGATGGTGTTCGATCCCATGGATGCCTATGCTTACCTCGAAGGTCTGGGTAACCCGCAAGCCAGCAATATTCCCGGTTACAACTATGAATGCTGCGGTACCAACTATGTTGGCAAGCTGGATCTGGCGCTCGATCCGGGCAGTGTGCAGGATATTACCGAGACCACTATCGCTCTCTTCCTGAAAGTAGGTGTTGACAGTGAGATCGGCAATCTGCCGTTCCATATCAATGCCGGTCTGCGTGAAGAAAGAACAGACGTGACATCCAAAGGCATAGGTAGGGTCCCCACCCGATTGACCTTGAGTGATGCAGACCCAACTCTGTTGTCCACGACCTTTTCAGAATCGCAACCCATTTCAACTTCTCACGATTATTCATTTCTGTTGCCCAGCTTTGATTTGAAACTGGATCTGCGCGACGATTTGATTTTGCGTTTTGATGCCTCGCGCACGCTTACCAGACCGGCAATCAACCTGTTAACACCGGTTCTTAACGTTGGTGCACTGCCGCGTGTCGGCGCCTTGGGTGCATCAGGAGGAAACCCCACGTTAGAACCTTTCCTCTCTGACAACCTGGATCTGGGATTGGAGTGGTACTACCACGACACTTCCTATCTGGCGGCCAACGTGTTCTTCAAGGACGTAACCAACTTTATTGTTCAGGGAACTCAACGTCAGACCATCAACGATGTGATAGATCCGTCTACCAATATGCCGGCTATCTACACAGTGACCCAGCAGGTTAACGGACCCAAGGCTCAGGTTTATGGTCTGGAGATGGCCTGGCAGCATCTGTTCGGTGAAAGCGGCTTTGGCTTCAACGCCAACATGACACTGGTAGATACCAACAAGCCTTATGACCGCAACGATTTGACGCAAAGTGGTTTCGCGGTTACCGGTCTTGCGGACTCCGCCAACTTTGTCGGCTTCTACGACAAGAATGGTCTGGAGATTCGTCTGGCAGTCAACTGGCGTGATGAGTATCTGTTGCAGTTTGGTCAGGAGCAAAACCTTTCTGCCTTTGGTACTGAGCCGACCTTCGTTAACGCGAGCACACAACTTGATCTAAGTGCCAGCTATAAGTTCACCGATCGTTTGAATGTGTTCTTTGAAGGCACCAACCTGACCAACGAAACCATGAGTACTCATGGCCGTTACAATAATCAGTTGTTGAATGTGTGGTCTTATGGAAGTCGTTATAAAGTGGGTATTCGTTACCGCTTTTAATGCCTAACGCCCGTTACAGGGGAATCAGTCGTTCCGGCTGATTCTCCTGTTATTTTGGTTGTATAAAAATGATACCTATAAAAAAAATTGTCATTGTCGGTGGTGGAACTGCAGGTTGGCTGACGGCCTGTGTAATTGCTGCCAGACACAAGAGCCGAATGAGCAGCGGCTTTCAGGTTAGGTTGATTGAATCTCCTGATGTACCTATTATCGGTGTGGGTGAGGGAACCTGGCCTACCATGCGTTCTACTTTGTCCCGTATAGGTGTGTCAGAAACCGAATTTTTCCGGCAGTGCGATGCCGCTTTCAAGCAGGGCGCCATTTTCGCGCGCTGGACCACGGGTGAGGCCAACGATGCCTATTTTCACCCCTTGATGCTGCCGCAGGGTTTTGCGCAGATCAATCTGGTGCCGCATTGGTTACACCAGTCCCGCAATCAATCATTTTGCGATGCGGTCTGTCCTCAGTCGGTTATCTGTGCAGATGGCCTGGCTCCCAAGACCTTCAACTCTGCTGAATTTGAGGCTGTAGCCAACTACGCCTATCACCTGGATGCAGGAAAGTTTTCCGTTTTCCTGCAAAAGCACGCTTGTGAGAAATTGGGTGTTGTTCACCGTTACGCCAATGTCACTCAGGTGAAGCAGAAGGAGAATGGCGATATCAGCAGCCTGCTGCTGGATGATGGCGACGAAGTCGAAGGCGATCTGTTTATTGATTGCACCGGCTTCAAGGCGCTGTTGATCGGTGAAACCATGGGTGTGCCTTTTAAAGAATGCAAGAGCACCCTGTTTTGCGACACGGCGCTGGCGGTGCAGGTGCCTTATGAAAGCGAGCTTTCGCCTATTGCCTGTCAAACTATTTCAACTGCGCAATCGGCGGGCTGGATTTGGGATATAGGACTGCCCTCGCGCCGCGGTGTGGGTTATGTCTATTCCAGTCAGCATATTAGCGACGAAGGTGCAGCGCGTGAACTGCAGGCCTATATCAAGCAGGATCTGGGCAATCTCAAACCGCGCAAGATTCCCATCCGCGCAGGTCATCGCGAAATTGCTTGGAAAAACAATTGCATTGCGGTGGGCCTGTCTTCCGGTTTTCTGGAGCCGCTTGAGGCCTCGGCAATTGTAATGATTGAGCTCTCCGCCAAACTGATTGCGGAGCAGATGCCTGACTGCCGCGAAGTGATGGATGTAGTGGCCAAGCGATTCAATGCCACCACGGCCTATCGCTGGGGACGAATCATTGATTTTCTCAAGCTGCACTATGTGTTGACCAAACGCAGAGACACGGAGTTCTGGCGGGATAATCTGAATACCGAGTCCATTCCGGAAAGACTCAATGAGTTACTGTTATTGTGGAAGTATCAGTCGCCCTGGTTTCACGACGAGTTCTATCATGTGGAGGAAGTTTTCCCGGCCGCCAGTTATCAGTATGTGCTTTACGGTATGCAGTATCCGACACGAGTGGAGGCGGAGGCTTTGACAAGCAGTGCTGCACAGGCGGAGAGATTTCTCAGGGAAAATGCCATGCTAACACAAAAGCTGCGTACCAATTTGCCATTTCATCGCGACCTTATCCGTCGGATTCATACTCACGGCATGCAATCAATCTGAATCAGTTATTGGGAGTAAAACCTGTGCCTCTTTACGAACTCCTGGAAGCCAACCGGCATCATCAATTGCGAATGGTCGCCGACGACAAGTCGTTGTCCCAATTTACGCCTATCGTGGTCAGTGAATTTGCTGCGGCTGCCACAGCCTGTCCGATTGTGTTGACCAAGCATCCGCAGTCAGGAGAGTTTATTGCCGGCGCCATAGTCTCGCTCAAACCTGACGAGCCGCCACTCAAGAGTCTGGGGGAGAGAGGCGGTTTTGAGCCTTTGTTCTTTCAGACCCGGGGTTTTTATGTTTCCGAGCAGAGTATTGCTGTAGACAGAGAGGATCCCCGCTTCAGTCTGGAAAGGGGTGAGTTGCTTTTTACCGAAACACGTCAGCCTGCCGAATGTTTGCGCAGAATACAAAGTGCGCTGGGCGCGTTGCAGGTGGGGCAGGAAGCAACGAGAAAATTCGTTCGGGCGATGCTGGATCATCAACTGATCGAACCCATCAATCTGTCATTTCAATTTGATCGCGCAGAACCGGTTACCCTGCGCGGTCTCTACACTCTCAGTCTGGACAAGTTTAACCAGTTGGATGAATCTGTGCTGATTGAGTTTTTCAAGGCCGGTTATGCTGAGTTTGTTTACCTGATGGCTTTTTCGCTAAAGCAGTTTGCTGTTCTTGCTCATCTCAGAAATGAGCAGTTGGCTAAAGCGGAAAAGCAGCTGGCCTAGTTTTTGTTGTTGAGTTCTACTTTTGACATGGGAATTGCCGCCTCCATGATGATTTTCAGCGCCTTTTCGAGGGCGCTGTTTTTTTTCATGCGCGAGAAAGCTTCTTCTGCGGCTAAGGCAAAGGCGGCTGGCCAGTATTGGGGGCCACCGGCATATTTTTCCAGCAGCGGCAGAAAACTGGACCAGGCTCTGAGGTAATTGATGGGCAGATCGTTTGCGGGCTTGTCAGGATAACGGGGAATGCCGAAGGATTCGCTGCCCAGGCTTTCTGCAGTGTGAGCTGCTATCTCCCTGATATCGGGTAAGGTTACAGCCGCTTGCAGTTGAGCTGCGCCTGCCACCAGACTCCACAAGGAATGCTGATCCTCAAGCAAAACCAGGTTGAGCTGATCGCCGTAGAAAAACCTTTTGCCGCCCCGATCCTGCACCACCACAAAGTAGTTATCCGGCGGCAATCCATTTGCAACTGCCTGTGCTCTCAGACTGGCCTGACAGGCATAACCTCCCAGTGCACCCAGACAACAGAAAAGTGACTCGGCATGAACACCTTTGTCGGTTTTCATGGCTTGAGTCAATCGTTGAAAAATTTCCTTGCCACAAATTTTGGCACCGGTGAAGGGATGTGTTTGTGCCTGCTGCCGGATGGCCTCTGACAAAGCCGCTTCCCAGGGAGCTTTCGCCTTTGCCTGCACCGGCTCCTGATTTGGCGGAGGTGTCTGCCTTGTCGAAGCGGCCTGCTGTGCCTGTTTTTTCGCTGCCTCCAGCAGGGCGGCTTCCCCCGGGCTCAGGCTGGATGGAGAGCCTTCCTTGTGAAAACCTGTTAATGAATCCTTCTTTCCGAAGCCGCCAAAAAATCTGCTGAACATTTTCTTCTCTGGAGGGGAATTAGTCGCCGCTCAGACCGACATAAACCTCGTGCACATCGTCGTCGTTGTCGATAGCGGCGAGAAAGGCTTCCACTTCTTCCAGAGCTTCACCGCTGAGACTTACCGGGTTTTTGGGTCGGTAACCCAGTTTAGCGCTGGTGACAGTGAAGCCCTGATCGGGCAGTGCCTTGGACACCAGGTCCAGATCTGTCAGATCAGTGTAAAAAGTGGCGCTGCCGTCTTCGGATACTTCGAAGTCCTGGGCACCGGCTTCGATGGCCGCCAGTTCCACATCGGCATCCGCTTTGGTGGGTGTGGCTTCGATAATGCCGAGATGGTCAAAGTCCCAGGAGACAGAACCGGAAGAGCCCAGTTGGCCCTTGCGGAAAAGTACGCGCATGGAGGAAATGGTGCGATTTACATTATCGGTAAGGCACTCGACGATCACGGGTACCTGGTGAGGTGCAAAGCCTTCGTAGGTCACCTTTTCATAGTTGACGTTGCCATCAAGCTGGCCAGAACCCTTTTTGATAGCCCGCTCCAGGGTTTCGCGTGTCATGGAGGCTTTCTTGGCCGCCTCCACCGCCAGGCGCAGACGAGGGTTCATATCCGGGTCGGCGCCGTTGCGTGCGGCAACCATGATTTCCTTGGTGAGCTTGGTAAAAAGCTTACCCTTGGCGTTGGCAGCTTCTTCGCGGTGTTTGGCTTTCCACTGGGCACCCATGATCTGTCCTCCGGGTGGTTATCAGTTGCTGTGAAGCGCGGCGTTCAGTTGCAGCGCGCTCTTGTTGGTCACGGCTTCCACTCGGCCACTCA
>Ga0182793_1000675_pt1 | contig 24650 bp, 22 predicted proteins | sample Passage237A_FD_130498 | JGI IMG/M metagenome (GOLD analysis project Ga0182793, IMG submission 130498) | Cellulose adapted compost microbial communities from Newby Island Compost Facility, Milpitas, CA, USA - Passage2 37A (version 2) (version 2) ... | reverse complement strand
CGGACGGGTATGCGACGGTGTTTCACCGCAAGAGCGCGTTCGTGATGCGGTTGACCAGCTACACCGATCAGCCGTGGGCGAAGCAGGTAGCGAGCGATCGTGCGGATCTTGCCGCGACGGTACAGGCCGCGAAACGGCCTGAGATCGATCGGCTTCGCCAGGCCTACAACCGGTAGGGAGTCAGCCGGTGCCCAGCAGATCAATGGGCGCAGCCGGGTAGTCGATGGTCTGACCACGAAGGCCATCTCAGAGGTGAAGAATGTTCAGCGGCTCGGATACACGAGGCAACTCAGGGACTATGCACAGTATGCTGCAGAGCATCAACTCAGACTTGATATCTATGTCCGTCAAGGAACCATTATTTCTGGGCCACTCCAGGCCTTGAGCGATAGTGTGTTCAGCCCCATCAACATCATTCGTTATCTTCCATGATCGATTCAATCTATGATCCCGCCTCGTATGGGTTCGATGCGGACGCCGTTGCTGCTGTGGAGGCCCGGATCAAGGCCAAGATCCAGGCGAGACTTGTAAATGGGTATATCTCTGCGGAGGATGCAGCGAAGATCCGTGAAGAGCTCTTTCGGGATCCTGAGTACCGGCGGATGTTTGACGCGGTGGAGGCAGCTCGGGAGGAGCGGGCTCGGATGCTTGCTGAGGCTGAGGCGCCGATCGTGCGGGATCTGCGTGCAGCGGGGTTCAGGGTGGACTCTGTGTGGGATGTGGTGAATAGCAGCGAACCGTACTTCGAGGCGTTGCCTGTGCTGATGGATCATCTGGAGCGTGGCGGGTATCCGGACCGTGTGATGGAGAGCCTCGGTCGGGCACTGGCTGTGAAGCCGTCGGTGGTGTATTGGGACCGACTCAAGGCCCGCTACCTTGATCCACGAGGTTCCGGTGAGGAGGAGGGTGCTGCGATTGCTTTGGCAGCTGCGGCGACGAAGCGGCAGCTGCTAGATCTGATCGGTTTTGTCGAGGATGAGCAGCGGGGGGATGTGCGGATCTATTTCCTTCGGCCGATCAAGCGGCTCGGTGGGGAAGAGGGCCTGCAACTGCTGGAGAGGCTGCGGGATGATCCCGTGCTGGGGCGAGAGGCCACAGCGTTGCTGCGGAAGCGGCGCCGCTGAAGTATTGCCCACTTGCAGTGCTCTATTGATCAGAGCGACTGCTGGCTCCATCACTACGTCACCGTCACCGGCGTGATTCCAATGGAATGAGGTCGACCACCTCTCAGAACGCATCGCGATCCAGGCAACAGGGGCTTGACTCTCACCGTACCGGAGTATGAGCCGTTGACGGGGCAGCTGCTGTCGGTGTCGACGACGCTGCCGGACAGCACGGTCACGGTGCAGTCCTTCGAGTACGACGCGGATGGCATCGTGGAGCTGGTGCGGCTGAACGGGCAGGTGATCGCAGACCCGCACTACGTGGACGGCATCCTGGTGGGCATCGACTATCCGACCGGCGCCGGCAACGCCGGCAATGGCACCGCCATCGACGACCTGATCTACGACCCCTCGGGCGGGCTGGTCTCGCTGAGGCTGGACTTCCCGGGCAGTCAGCCGGACGTGACCGAGAGCGTGGTGCGCTCGCAGTCGGGCCGGATCCTGCGCAACACCGTGGTCGACGGCACCACGACCGAGACGGCCGACTACGCCTACGATGCGGCCGGCCGGCTGGTGCGGGCCGAGCTGCTGGGGCATGTGCTGGAGTACGAGTTCAGCACTGAGCACTCCTGCGGGGTGAACGCGGCGGCCGGTGCGACGGGGAACCGCACGAAGTTCACCGACACGCATGACACCGGCTCAGGGGTGGACGTCTACGAGGTCGTCTACTGCTACGACTACGCGGACCGTCTCACCGGCAGCACCGCCACCGGGGTGCCGGCGGGGGCGAACCCGGTCACCGATGGCCTGGGCGCGGGTGAGCTGGCCTATGACGCGCACGGCAACACGACCCGGCTGGCGGATCAGCAGCTCGGCTATGACGCCGGCGACCGGCACATCCGCACCGAACTCGATGACGGCACCGTCATCGTCTACGAGCGGGACGCGACCAGCAGGATCCTCTCCCGCACAGTGACCAAGCCTGGACAGCCAGATCAGGTCACCCGGTACGCGTACGCGGCGGGCGGGGATGCGGCGTTCGCGATCGTGGACGATGCGCCGACCCCGGCGACCCTGCAGCGCTTCATCGGGCTGCCCGGCGGGGTGCTGGTCACCCTCGAGGCTGGTGGCGCGTCGTGGTCGTACCCGAATCTGCAGGGCAGCATCATCGTCACCGCCGACGCGGGCGGGGCGAGGCAGGGGGAGCGGCACCGGTACGACCCGTTCGGGCAATCCTACGACCCTGTCACCGGCAAGTTCGGCACCGTCACTGCTGATGATGCTCTGCCAGACAATGCTGCCGGTGGTGCCGACTACGGCTGGTTGGGCAAGCATCAGAAGCTGACCGAGCACGAGGGCACGGTCGCCACCATCGAGATGGGGGCGAGGCAGTATGTGCCGGCGCTGGGCCGGTTCCTGTCGGTGGATCCGGTGGAGGGTGGCGTGGACAACGACTACGTCTATCCGCCCGACCCGATCAACAAGGTCGACCTCACCGGGATGTGGTGGGACTGGGGTTTCGTCCTCGACATCGTCAGTATCGCGGTTTCTTTCATCCCGATTCCCGGCGCGCAGCTGGTGGGTGCGCTGATCAAGGGTGCGTCGATCCTGGTCAAGGCCGCGACGAAGGCGATCTCCACGCTGGTCAAGGTCGCGTCGAAGGCATCGAAGGCCACTAAGGGTGGTAAGGCCGGTAATGCGGCGGCGAAGAACGCGGCGAAGAACGCATCCAAGGCGGGGAACGGGGCCTCGAAGTCGGCGAAGTCCGGTTCAGGTCAGAGCTGCCGTGTGAACAGTTTCGACGACGACACGGTCGTGCTGATGGCCGATGGGTCGCGCAAGCCCATCGGCGAGGTCGAGCTCGGCGACCTGGTCTGGGCGGCCGACCCCGAGACCGGCCAGGCGGGGCCACGGGCTGTGGTGGACCTGATCCGACACGGCGGCTGGCACACCATGGTCGAGGTCCGCCTCGCGGACGGGACGGTGATCGACGCCACCGACCGGCACCCGTTCTGGGTTGCCGACGACGGCCACGGGAACCGCGGCGGAGCCTGGGTCGACGCGATCGACCTGCGTGAAGGCGATCTGCTGCTCACCGCAGAGGCATCACTACTGCCTGTGACGGGCGTGACGATCAGCAGCGAAGACCTGACCGCCTACAACCTCAGCGTCGCCGGGATCCATACCTACCACGTCAGCGACGCCGACATACTCGTACACAACTGCCCGCCTGGGGAAGGTATGATCGGCGCGGGTGGAACACAGACACACGGCAGCCTTACAGTCGGGCCGAAGAAGGGCCCGTGGCGCATTGATGTGGAGAATATGAACCCAGGTGTCCGCCCTGGACAGATGCACCTCCATCTCAGAGGCGAAAAGATCCAGTTTGATTTCGCGAACGGCGTGTTCCCGGGTGTTGACCTGACAAAGATTCCTAACAGGGGTGCTTTTGGTCGAGCCATGGCCCAGGGGCTCAAAGTACTAGGCTTGTGAGTTGACATGATGCTACGTGCTGAATCGGATAGTGCGACGATTTGGAAGGTAAAGCTGAATGACGGGGGAAAGCTTCTCTTTCATGCGACCGCATGCAGTGGAATTGAAGGCCGGGACGATGACAGAACCGCATTTCATCTCCTGGTAGAGGGGCAACCGCGGCGGCTGATTGAGGTTGCCAGGTTGGAGAGTGAGTCGATAGCGCAAGCAAAATGGTCACGTGCAGTAACCAGTTCTGAGCTGCCCTCCAGGGTTCCGAAAGTGGTGCTTTCGGTGTGTTCTGCGTTCTCCTCCGATGGTGACGAGTTAGCCCTCGTGACCGAAGTAGCCAAAGGTTCACGACAATGGAATATCGTGCTTCGGACCGGCGCGGAGCTAACTATTTATGCAACAGACTGGGTTCGCTCGGGGTTTTGGTGGTGGCGCAGCCTGTTGTTCAGAATCGTGCTGCCGATGGGCTCGAGCAATGTAGCTGTTCCGGTCGTAACTGTCCCCGGGCGACTCATTCGGAAATCGAAGGCGCTGTACACCGTATCCAGCTCGTCCCTGGATAGGAGAACCCATCGTGAGTTGTCTATAGACGCTTCGGGAAGTTAGCAACCAATGGTGTGATTGGAGCCTGACCCGGTTTTCCGGACGGTTTCTCTCTGTTGATCATGCCGCGGTTGCGGCGGGGATGTGAAGTCTCTCGAACTCCACGGGGCTGAGGTTGCCGAGCGCGGTGTGCCGACGGGTGGGGTTGTAGAAGCCCTCGATCCACTCGAACATCGCCGACGACAGCTGAGCTTTCGACGTCCAGCTCGAGCGGTCGAGGAGCTCACGCTGCATTGTCGACCAGAACGACTCGATGAGCGCGTTGTCGACGCTGGAAGCGACGCGTCCCATCGAGCCGAGCAGACCGGCTTGCCGTAACCTGTGGCCGAAGAGCCATGAGGTGTATTGCGCTCCTCGATCCGCGTGAACCACCGTTCCGGGCTCTGGGCGGCGGCTCCAGCGAGCCATCTCGAGGGCGTCGACGACGATCTCGGCGGTGATCCTGTCGGAGATCGACCAGCCGACGACGCGACGACTGAACGCGTCGGTGACGGCAGCGCAGTAGACCCAGCCGTCCTTCGCGCGATGCTGCGTGATGTCACAGAACCAGAGCCGGTTCGGCTCTGACGCGCGGAACTGACGCTTGACGAGATCCTCGTACGTCGCGGTGTCCGGCTTCCAGCCGCGTCGCTTTCGACGATGAGACACCCCTGTGAGGCCATCGAGGCGCATGAGCCGGGCGACGCGCTTCTTGCCGACGTGAACGCCGAGCCCGAGCCGCAGCTCGGCCAGCACTCGCGGAGCACCATAGGTGCCCCGCGAGTCGCGGTGAACACGACGGATCGTGGCCGTCAGCGCGGTATCCGCGACTGCTCGCGGCGATGGCGGACGCGACATCCACTCGTGGTAGCCAGAGGTCGAGACGTTCAGGAACCGGCAGGCCACCGCGACGGGAACCCCGTCAGCGGCGAGCTCCTGGACCAGCCGGAACCCTATTCTGGGAGCACGTTCTCCCTGGCGAAGTAGGCCGACGCGCGCTTGAGGATCTCGATCTCCATCTCCAACACACGGTTGCGGCGACGCAACTCGACCAACTCCTTGTGCTCGACAGTCGTGACGCCGGCCTTCCGGCCGGAGTCGATCGCGTCGCGGTTCATCCAGTTCCGCAGACACGACTCACTGATCCCAAGATCACGGGCCGTCTGAGCGACGGGGTTGCCCTGCGCAACAAGATCCAGGGCACGACGCCGGAACTCCGGCGGGTGAGCAGCAGGCATTACACGGACTCCTTCCGAGACGATCATCGCCTCAACTCAGGTGTCCGGGGAAGCGGGTCAGGCTCCTGGCCCTTGTCACGGTCGCTTGGTTGCTGCAGGGTGTGGAGCGGTCCGACTAAGCCCCGAGCGATAGATTCCCAAGGCCTGCCAGGCGCAGACGCCGCGAAAGCCCAGACCTATGTAGGAAGTTAGCAGGTCCGTAGCCTTCATCAATCGCTAGTCCTGCCTGCTCCGCTCTAATCGAGCCGATACGGCAGTCTCCACCACGCCCACCCGATCGGTCAACACGACACCCATAGTGCCATTGCCTAGCGAGCGGTGGTACCACTCGCCACATACCGCTGCTTCTCCGAACGGGTCAAGCCCCTAAGCCGGCCAGACCGAGGAAAGACGCTTACGACCTCTAACACCTCAGGCCGAGATTCTTCAAGCAGAAGGAAATCGCTGAGCACGCCTGTTGGATCATCCTCTATCGGCTCCGGCGTGCAAAGACCACGCCCATACTCTTCAGCCTTCGATCTCACGTAGCCGGCGAAATGCCGCAGGTCCTTGATTACGATGTCGAACTCCCAGGAAACATTGAACCCCCACTGCGAGCGTCGAATGTGTCCGACTTGCGGATTCACCCTATGGGCATTCATCCCATTCGTTGACAGGAACGACTGTATCGCGTCGAGAAGGCGACGTCTTGCCAAATAACGATCATCCTCGTTCGCGTGCTGGAAAACGGACGCGGCATCAGCGATCGCTGCAACAGCCTGATCCTCAGACATCTAGAAGCTCCCTCTAGGAAAACGAAAATGATGCGTGTGGAAAATTTGACCGCGAGCGTTGATGAAGTCTACATGGACGTGATCACCAGATGCACATACTCCTCGAGTCCGGCAGCGACCACCAAGAGAGGCCATCTGATTTGCAGCATTCTCAGCTGCCTCACGGCTTGCATGGTTGGAGTAGGAAGCGCCTGCGTTGGGCTTCTTCTCAACCCACTTTCGTGGTCCGGGCGGGTTCGAGACTGGGCAGTTGTGTACGAGTACGTCGGCGTCGCTGACGTGGTAGGTGTGAAGCCCTGCGACGGTGAGGTTGTAGGCGATCAGGTCCTCGACGCTGATCGAGATCTCGCTCACCTCGATGAGGGATCCCGCTGCGGTCAGCAGCAGGTCGCCTTCCCGCAGTTCAATCGCATCCGGCCAGCCCCCTTCCCTAACCTTGGTGGCATCGCAAGAGGAGAATTAATGAATCCAAAGACGGTTTGGGCGCCTGGGCTCGTCATTGCCGCTGCAATGCTCGCTTCAGGGTGTGCAGGTAATGATTCTGCTTCACCAGATTCGATTAACGTGCAGCAGGTCGAATTCGTTCAGCAGATCGATCAGGATGAAGGTCTATTTGCTGCCGCATTTCGGTTGAGGAACACTTCAGACATTGATCTGGAGCTGAGTATGCCAGTCCTGAACAACGGCCCTGCGGTTCCTTTGCAGGCCGTAGGGTTTGTCTTTCCTGAGTCGGAAGACGTCACTCAGAGCGTGATTACAACGACGCCCGTAAGCTCTGTCGATGTCAAGGTTGGAAGCAGTGTACTCCTCGTTGCCATCTGGGAGCTTCAGTGCCCGGCTTTGGAGAACGAACTTGAGACGAATATTTCCATCACGGCCTTGACTGACGACAACGCTCAGCGAGAAGTTACCGTCGGAGTATCTGGTGCTGATGGTTCCGCAGTTGGCGACTGGGCTGAAGAAATCTGGATTCGCGCCTGTACGGAGTCGACTCCGTAATGAACCCATTAATGAAGTTGGAGTTACGTTCTCACGAACGATCTCAGCGCTCTTCTCAGCTTTGCTTGTTTCTGGATTTCTGGCGGCGCCTAGCGCGGCACCGTCATGTTAACAGCAGGTTGCATTCGCCCGATGTCCAGCCCCTTCCCTGAAATCTTGGCTGACCCTCCCAGGGTTGCTCCGTAGTGTCGCCCGCACCACACCCCTCCCGATCGGGCGGGTGTGGCGGACCGCCCGGTCCAACGAGTGGGGTCACGCGCCCTACTCGCGCACGCCCCGGAGTTCGACCTGCGGCGTGAGGAAGGGACGACCATGACCAGGTACGGAGTAGTCAGTACCTATCCGCCGACGCGATGCGGACTAGCGACCTTCACCGACTCGCTGGTGACCTCGCTGCTGCGCCCCGGCCTCGACCATGCCACCATCGTCCGCGTTGATGATGCCATTCCGGTGGGGGATCCGCCACCGAAGGCAGGGATCGAACTCGGATCGTGGCTCCGAGCCGGCGACCCCGCCAGCAGGCAGGCTGCCGCCGAGGCGCTGAACGACACCGAGACGGTGATCATCCAGCACGAGTTCGGCATCTACGGCGGCCCCGACGGTGCCGAAGTGCTGGAGCTGCTGGATCTGATCCATCGCCCGATCATCGTGGTCTTCCACACGGTGCTCGCCGCGCCGACCGGTCATCAGCGCCATATCGTCGAATCGATCGCAGATCGTGCCGACGCCATCGTGGTGATGACCGAGATGGCAGTGCAGCAGATGCAGCAGCGCTACGGTGTAGACGCCGATCGTGTCGTCCACATCCCGCATGGCTCTGCCCGGTCCACCGAAGCAGCCGAGTCGCGACACAGTCTGCGTCCGGTGATTCTCACCTGGGGCCTGATCGGGCCTGGCAAGGGTATTGAGTGGGGGATCGAGGCACTGCAGTACCTGCAGGACCTCCCGCTGGCGCCGATCTACCGGGTGATCGGACAGACCCACCCCAAGGTGCTGCAGAGCCAGGGCGAGGCGTACCGCGAGTCGCTGCAGGCGCGGGCGGAGGAACTGGGCGTGACCCACCTGCTCGAACTGGACGGTCGCTACCGGGAGGCGCCGGAGCTCGCCGCCGAGATCGATGCGGCAGACGTGGTGCTGCTGCCGTACGACTCGCGTGAACAGGCCACCTCGGGTGTGCTGTCCGAGGCGGTCGCCGAGGGCAAGCCCGTTGTCGCCACCCGTTTTCCGCACGCAATCGAACTGCTCTCGGATGGCGGTGGCATCCTGGTCGAGCAGCAGAACAGCGAGCAGATCGCGGCTGCGCTGTGGGCCGTCCTCACCGACCCAGTGGTGGCGAAGGCCGCCGCCGCCCGAGCCAAGGAACGCGGTCAGGGCACCAGTTGGACCGAGGTGGGTGAACGGTACCGCGACCTCGCCCACCTGATCGCGCCAGTGCTGGGGGTGCGAGCCTGATGCGCCTGCAGACCCAAGTTGCGCCACTGCCGCTACATCACGTGGCAGCGATGTCGGATGGGCGGGGCCTGTTCGAACACGCTAAGGCTGATCAGCCCCGACTGGAACATGGCTATTGCACGGACGACGTGGCGCGCGGCCTGACCGCGATGGTGCGCGAGCCGGAGCAGTCGGACGTGACCCGCCGCCTCGCCGAGGTGTACCTCCGCTTCGTTGAGGAGGCAGTAGCCCCCGACGGTGCGGTGCACAACCGCATGAACGTCGAGGGTCGCTGGACCGACCGCCCAGACACACGAGACTGGTGGGGGCGAGCAATCGCCGGCCTCGGTGCGGTGGTGCGGTTCAGCGACAACGATGCGCTGCGAGTGCGGGCGCTCGCCGCCTTTGAACGCGCCGCCCAGCAGCGGTCCGGCTTCGTCCGTTCCAGCGCATTCGCCGCAGTCGGCGCCGCGCACGTACTGACGGCGATGCCCGAGCACCGCGCGGCACGGTACCTGGTTCTGGATTGCCTAGAAGTGCTTCCGCAACAACCGGCGCCGGGCTGGGGCTGGATCGAGCCTCGGCTGCGGTACGCGAATGCCACGCTCGCGGAGGCGCTGATCCGCGCCGGCACGGTCCTGTCACACTCCACCATTCGCGACCGCGGTTTGGCTGCGTTGGAGGCGCTGTGCCTGATTGAGACCGCCCCCGAGGGGTGGCTCTCGCTCACGGGCGTGGACGGTCGGCGACCTGGCCAGTGGGCCGTGCAGTTTGACCAGCAGCCGATCGAGGCGAATGCGATTGCCGAGGCGGCGCTCGCCGCCTGGTATGTCACCGGTGATGACCACTGGGGGCGTGAGGTGGAGCGCGCCTGGGCGTGGTTCCTGGGCAGTAACGACGCCGGGATCGTCATGATCGACCCCGAGGCTGGGGCTGGCTTCGACGGCCTCAAGCCGGAGGGCCGCAACGAGAACCGGGGTGCCGAATCCACGCTCGCGGCGCTGGCCACGAACCAGTGCATGCGAATTCTGGCAGAGGGGCTGCGGCGATGATTCGTGCCCGCGACCTCGGTATCGAGATTCGTCCGGACGCGGGCCGAGTGGTCGCCAAACTGTTCCTGCCTGGTGAGTCCACCCCGGGCAGCGTCTCGCGGACCGAGCGGGTGTTGAAACGGGGGGAGGGCCTGCCCGAAGACGTTGTCGCCAGCGAGGGGGCGGCACTGCGCCCGCACTTCGCCGACCGGCACGACGAGTGGGAGGCCATGATGCGCGAGCACGCGGCGACCGTCCGTGCGCCCGGTGCGCCACCGCTCGACCCGGACCGGGAACTGCTGGTTGGTGCCGCCTTCACCGCAGAATACGCGGTCGAGGGCGCAGCCCTGTGTAACCCCAGCGCGGTGCCGCACCCGAACCAGTCCGGCCTGCAGGAGGGCCAGATGCGGGTGTTGCTGACCCTGCGCGGCATCGGAGAATCCCACTTGTCCTCAATGGAATTCGTGGAGGCGATTATCGGCCCGGGGGAGCAGTGGCATTTCCAGCCCCGCAAGCCCCCGCTGCGCGTGCCCGAGATTGAGGACCGCGAGTGGGACAAGCTGCATTTCATCCGATCCGTCGAGCGCCGCGGCGGTCTCGACGAGTTGGGTCGCGCGATCGCACAAATGTTGCCGGATCGCTTCACTGCAGCCGAGGTGGCCGAAGCCACCCACAACGTGCGCACCCTGCAGCAGCACCAGATCGACGCGCGGGACCAGCTCGCCTGGTTCCGGACGGTCGCGCAGTCCAGTTATCGCGCCACCTTCCCCGAGGACACCACGCTCTCGCAGCGGGTGCTCATGCCGACCGCTGAGGAGGAGCGCCTGGGCATCGAGGACGTGCGCATGATCCTGTGCGATGACGGTGTCTACCGCGGCACCTACACCGCCTATGACGGCCTGCACATCGCCTCGCGTCTGGTGACCACGGCCGACTTCCGCTGTTTCGAGATCGAGCGGCTGACCGGACCGCCGGCGCGCACGAAGGGCATGGCCATCTTTGGTCGCGCCATCAACGGCGCTTATCTGGCTCTCACTCGAGGCGACGGCGAGTCGATGAGCCTGAGCCGGTCGTACGACGGTCTGGAGTGGGGCGAAGAGGAACCGCTCTATGTGCCGGACGACGGCTGGGAGGTAGTGCAGAGCGGCAACTGCGGCCCGCCGATCGAGACCGAGTACGGCTGGATCGCACTCACCCACGGGGTGGGTCCGATGCGGGTGTACTCGATCGGCGCCATCCTGCTAGATCGCGAGGACCCGAGTCGGGTCATTGGCGTTTTCCCGGGACCGCTGATCCGTCCCGACGCTGCCGATGGGCATGGCTACGTGCCGAACGTAGTGTATTCCTGCGGCGGCCTGCTGCACGACGAGCGGATCTGGATTCCGTTTGGGGTCGGTGACCAGCGCGTGCGAGTAGCGGTCATCGGTGTGCGGGAACTTGTCGAGGCGATGCAACCGCCAACCAGGTCCGCCGCCGAGGCGGTGGCTGCGCTGCGCGAAGCCACCCGGATCCCCACCGCCACCGGCCCGACCCACTGGGCAGTGCCAGCGACGACGGAGATCCCGATCGTGGCGCAGGCGGGGTCCTGACCAGACGGATCGGACCCGTCCGATCCACGCCCACCGACGTCCCCAATGACTGAGGGCCCCGACCATGTGGTCGGGGCCCTCAGTGTGACGCGATGCGTCAGGCTTACTCGTCCGAGCTACCTGCGTTGGCGGCGTCGAGCTCGGCCAGTGCCGCGTCGAGGTCGAAGCCCTCCGGCACGGTGATACCGCACTGCTCGATCTCGCTCTTGACCTGCTTGGTCAGGCGCTCCTTGCCAGCCTGGTGCGCGGCCTCGATAGAACCGGCGTAGATCTGTCCGTCCTTCGACTCGCGCTGGACTGCGGGGACGCTGTCGCAGAGGTGGAACACCTTGCCGCCCTTCACCCAGTAGACGACGCCATCGCCGGTGAGGGTGTCCACCAGGGTCTGCTCGGCCGAGTACTGCTCAACCGACGGCGCGTTGACGGTGGTGCCGAGGAAGCCCGACAGCAGGGCGAGCACGATGGCGACGCCACCGGCGATGGCCTTCTGCTGACCGTTCATGTTCTTGTTGGTGAAGATCAGGATGATCAGCGGCAGGAAAGCGATGATCGTGATGATCAGGCCCAGCTGGTTCTGGATCCAGAACTTGACCGGCTGCTTCTTGGAGGCCGGGTCGAGGCGGTTGGCCTGCTTCCAGAGCAGCGAACCACCGATGGCCAGCGCCGCGATACCGACGATAAGGCCGACTAGCAGCACCATGTTGATGTCGTAGTTGCCGTTCTGGTCCGTCGCGGCCAGGCCCGGACGCAGCACACCAAAGATGGCGTATGCCTCCGCGGCGATGGCCAGGGCCCACAGCACCAGCGCAATAATGCGGAAGGTGACGGCCTTCTTCTTGGCTTCCGGGGTCGGGGTCCAGGTCGAGTCCGGCACCTCGGTGCCGTCAGCGGCCTTGGTGGTCTTTCGCGGTGCGGGCGAGTCGACCTTGACGACCTTCTTCTTGGGGCGTTCTGCCACCGGTTACCTCCCATGGGTCTGCCTGCCACACCACGTGTCAGGTCAGTGTTCTCCTACGATCATGCCGCATAGTGCGCCCAGTCGCATACCGTCAGACGTGAGGAAATCGCCACCTTGTCGGGCGAATCGTGCTTCGCGGCAGATTCTGTCAGTCACTGTCGGAGCGAGACGCCGAGGACTACGCTGTTCAGTGAGCCTGTACATTCATCCGTGCAAAGGAGTCCGCGGTGCCATCGAAGCCGTCGAGGCTGGTCGCTGTCCTCTTGCTGGCAGCCTTCGTCACCTTCTTTGACCGGTCGCTGCTCCCGCCGATTTTCGGCCCAGTCAGTGAGAGTCTGCAGGTTGATCGCGAGGCGGTCGGCACCGCGCTGACGGCCTACATGTTCGCGTACGGCATCGCGCAACTCGGCTGGGGTGTGCTGCTGGCATGGTGGGGGCGCACCCGCGTCCTGGTGATCGCCCTGCTCGGGTGCCTGATCGGTGCCTTCATGTCGACCGTGGCCGGGGAGTATTGGCTCTTCATGACCGGACGCGTGATTGCCGGAACCTGCTTTGGTGCGCTCATCCCCATCGCGCTGGTGTACTTCGGAGACACCCTGAACATGCATGACCGAGGTCGTGCGAACGCAAATATTGCTGCGGCGCTGTCGCTGGGCCTGGCGGTCGCAACCATCGCCTCGCCGGTGATTGCCCGCTACTGGACCTGGCAGGTGGGTTTCGGCCTGGTCGTGGCGTTCGTGATCGCGGTATTGATCGGTGTGCTGCGTGACCGTGGGCAGGCCACCGTCCAGCCGGTGAGCGTCGCCGACTCGCTGCGAAGGGTGATGCGCAACTCCTGGGCCTGGTTGGTTCTGGGCCTGATGCTGCTGGAGGGAGCAATCCTGGTTGGGGTGGTCTCGTATCTGCCGGCCGCGCTGGAGGCCTATGGCACTGACCCCGCCACGGCCGGCCTCGCCGTGGGGGTGTTCGGATTCGCTGTGATCGCCTGGAGCTTCCTAGTGAAGCGCCTCATTCCGATCGTGCCCGCCTACGGCTTGCTTGGCCTTGGCGGCACCGCCGCAGTGGTCGCGTACTTGGTGCTCACGGTCGTGATCACCGTTCCTAGCGTGGTCGTTGCGGCAGTGCTGCTGGGCTTCGCGTGGGCGGCCGCCCACACCCAGCTGCAAACGTGGATGACCGACACCGTGCATGATGCCCGCGCCGTCGGGATGTCGCTGCTCGGTGTGCTGATGTTTGTTGGTGCCAGCATCGGCAGCGCGGTCTCGAATGTGGCGGCGACCGCGCATGTCTGGCCGCCCCTGTTCCTGGGCTCCATGGTGGTTGCCGTGCTCTTCACCGTGGCCGCGGCGATCGGTCGGCGCTACTACCCGCAGCACGCAGCGAATATTGCCCCGGACGAGGCCGTGGGCGCGGCATCAGACGGCCGCTGACCCAGCCGCTTCGCCCCCAGCCGCGTCGCCCGAGTCGCGTCGCTGCTGACTGGTCCGCTTAGCTGCGACGCTCGCGGCGGCCGCGCAACCAACTGCTGGTGAGCGCCGCCAGGAAACTGACGCCCGAGACAGCGGCGGCCATCCAGCCGATGGTGGTGGTGGGTACTGCCGCTGCAGGGTTCGCCGGTGAGGTGAGCGCCCACGCTGCCACCACACCGGCGACGAGCCCAACCATGGTGAGCAAGACGGTACCCACCAGGCTCTGGACAAAGCGGCGGTCGGTGCGGTTCGTTGCGGCCCGCACCCGGATGGAAAGATCGCCGGAGGCGAGTTGTTCGGTGATGCGGCCGAGCTGCTTTGGCGCGCGGCGCAACGCCGGGAGCAGCCAGGTCAGTTGATCGAGCGCCAGGCCACCAATTGCCCTGGGGCGGAACTGGTCCCGCAGGATGCGCAGGGCTGCACTGCGCACCTCAGCCAGGGTGTCGATGCCCGGCAAAGCTCGCCGCAGGGTGCCCTCGAAGATGATGAAGGCACGCGCGCCCGCATCGAGGCCGGGCGGAATCTGTCCGATGTAGGGCAGCAGCAGCTCGACGGCCTCGTCGACGATTCGAACGTCGAGGACGGCACCGGGGCCGAGGTGGTGCGTGGTGAATGCGGCGATTGCGGCGCGGTACTCCACCTCGCTGGCGCCGTCTCGAAGCGGCACCAGTCGCAGCAGGGCATCGGCCATCACGTCCGTGTCACCTTGCAAATAGGCGAGCAGGAGTTCTTGCATGGTCTCTCGCGTGGCGCGGTCGAGGCGCCCGATGGTGCCGAAGTCGACCAGCGCCGCGGTGCCATCGGGCAGCAACATCACATTGCCGGGATGCAAGTCGGTGTGAAAGATCCCATCAACCGTGAGTTGCCGCAGCAGCGTGCTGAGCACCGCCAGGAGTGCGGGCTTTGCCGTGGCCGGGTCGATGCTCTCGGAGGCCAGCAGGCGTGCCACTGTGTCGCCGGGCAGGAACTCCAAGGTCAGCAGTCGACGTGTCGACAGGGTGGGATGCGCAGCCGGGATCCGAACCTCCGCCGGTCGAGGGCTGGCCGCCTGGGTGGCAGTGAGCGTCTGCAGGTTGGCGAGTTCCTGCCGGAAGTCGAGCTGGCTGACCAGGTCGCGCCCGTAGTCCGCTGCGACTCGCTCCGTACCGAGGCGCGTGGCCACCGGCAGCGCGCGGCCGATGAGTTTGGCAAGCCGCAGGGCGATATCGACATCGCGGCGCACCTCGGGGCCGATATTGGGTCGCTGCACCTTCAGGGCCACCGGCTCGCCACTCAGCAGCGTCGCCCGATGCACCTGCGCGATGGAGGCGGCCGCGATCGGGGTGGTGTCGACCTCGGCGAAGACCTGGTCGAGTGGTTGGCCGAGCTCCGCCTCGATGAGGGCTGTGATGTCTGGCCAGGGGACTGGCCGAACGCTCTCCTGCAGTTTCGACAGCGGGGCGAGCCATTCCGGCGGCAGCAGGTCGCTGCGGTTCGAGAGCAGCTGGCCAATCTTGACGAAGACGCCACCGGCTTCTTCCAGCGCCGCGCGAAGGTCCTCGGCGTGCTGGGCTCGTGCCACGCTGCCGGCCGGATCTGTGCTGAAGTCGTAGCGAGCCGGGTTCAGCAGGCCATACTTTCGGGCGATGCCGAGGACCTGCAAGTACCGCGGGCGGCGTGGAAGTTCCGTCTCGGCTGGGCCGCGATCGGCGGCCAGGCCAATCCGGGGGATCTTCGACTCGAGGCCCATAGTCTCATCCTGGCACGCGCACCTGCAAAGGGCGATGGCAGTTGTGCCGTCGCCCTTTGCAGAGAAGGAGGCTAGTTGCCGGCCAGTTCGAGCAGCAGGGCCAGATTGTCCGATCCTGGCTCCAGGGTGCCCTGCTCAATGCGGTGGGCGAGTTCGACCACGGCACTGTTCACTGGCGTCGGGACGCCGTGCTGGGCGCCGACCCGGACAACACGGCCGTTCAGGTCATCGACCTCACTATGACGACCCTTCATCCAGTCCTGTAGCACGGTGGTCTTGGTGTTCGGCAGCACGAAGCCGCCGAGGAGCGTGTCTAGCAGCGTCTCAACGATGCTGCCCTCGTCCTTGAGGTCGGACTCCTTCAGGCCGAAGATCGGCAGCGGCTTGTAGCCCGCGGCCAGGCCAGCATCGAGCGCTTCTTGGCCGGAGCGCAGCATCAGCTGGCGCATCTCGGGGATCGCGACCGCTTCGAGCATCGGCAGGCCTAAAATGGCCGTGGTGACCAGGGTGGTGGAGTTACTCACCAACTTCATCCACTTGGCCGATCGGATGTCCTCGACTTCCTCCACTGCACCGACGTGCCGCAGAATCTGAGCGACCTCGGTCACCCGGTGCTGGGTGCTCTCGTCGAGTGAGCCCAGGGCGAACCAGGAGCGGGCCGGGCCGGAGTGGCGTTCCACGATGCCCGGCTCAAACATCATCGAGGAGATTTCGATCACGCAGCCCAGGGTGCGATTGGCGCCCACCACCTCGGCGATGTCGTCGGCAGCCATGCCGTTCTGGACGCCCACGAGTAAGCCGTCCTCAGCCAGGTAGGGCTTGATCAAGTGGCTGGCCCAGATGGCGTCGTAGGCCTTGACCAGCATGAAGACGAGGTCGAACTTGTGCTTGAGTTCGGCGACCTGGCAGAAGTGGATGACGTGCACGGGCTGCACCTGGGTGCGTTCCGGCATCCGGATCTCGGCGCCGTTGGCGCGCATCGCCTCGACGTGGTCGGGCCACTGCTCGATCAGGGTGACGTCATAGCCGGCTTCGGTGAGGTCGGCGCCGATCGAGGCGCCGTTGGCGCCAGATCCCAGGACGGCAATCTTCACTCGGGTCTCCTTTGTTCTGCTGCTTCATTGCAACGAGGTCAGTCTAGTCAAACATTGTTTAGTTAGGATGAACAGTGCTTCGGATGGTCCGAAGGTGGCAGTGACGCCACAGAAAGGAAGGTCAACGATGATCGTCCACACCATCGCGTTCAACCTGGTGAGCCAGGATGCGGCCGAGCGTGAGGAGCAATTGGCGGAGTTCACCGAGATGATCTCCAGCCTCAACGGCAAGATTCCCGGCCTGATCCAGGCACGGGTTGGACGAGACATCGGCAAGCTCGACTGGCATCACGACGTCGCGGTGATCACCGAACACGAGAGTGTCGAGGCCCTCGAGGCGTACCAGGCGCACGAACTGCATGTGCCGATCATTGAGTGGGGCAAGACCCGGCTCACCGATCGTGCCTGCGTGGACTTTGAGGTCTAGTTCCTCGTAGATTGCCGAACGGCCCGCACCGGATTGGTGCGGGCCGTTCGCATGGGGGCTTACTTGCCGAAGCCAGCCCGCTCCAACAGTTCCGCCAGATTGTGCAGGCCGGCCTCGCGCTCACCGCGCTCGATTTCGAGCGCCATCTGAACGCAGGCGGCGTTTACCGGGGCTTGCTCAGCACCCAAGGCATCGACGACGAGGCCGTTGATTTCGCGCACCTCGCTGCGACGACCCTTCATCCAGTCCTGCAGCACGGTCGCCTTCGTGGATGGGAACGAGAACTCGTTCAGGAGCAGGTCGAGGATGTCTCGGGCGAAGGTGTCCGGGTTCACCTCGGTCAGGCCGAAAATCGGCACGATCTTGTGGCCGCGCTGGATACCGGCCTGCACCGCCTCGTCACCGGCGGCGACCATGAGCTCGTAGAAGCCCTCGGTGTGTGCGGCATCGAAGATCGACAGGTTCAGAATCGCCGACGGCACCAGCTCAGCAGCGTTCAGGACCAGCTTCATCCACTTCGAGGAGTTGATGTCGTCGACGACTTCGACGGTGCCGGAGGCGCGCAGAATCTCGGCTGCCTGTTCCGCCTTGGCGTGTGCCACCTCGTTGTACGCTCCGAGTGCGAACCAAGAGTTATGGTAGCCGTTGTGTCGCTCCACCTCACCCGGAGTGAACATGTTCGAGCCCAGCTCGATCACACCGCCGAGGGTGCGTTCCGGGCCCATGATGTCAAGGATGTCCTGCATCGACATACCGTTCTGCAGGCCGATGACCACACCGTCGTCTTTCACCAGCGGCTTGATCAATTCAACGCCCCAGCGAGTGTCGTAGGCCTTCAGCACCACATAGACGATGTCGAACTGTTCCCGCAATTCCGCGACCTGGCACACGTGGTAGACGTTCACCTTGGTGTTGGTGGTCTCGCCTTCCAGGAATCGAATGGTGATGCCCTTCTCGCGCATTGCCTCGACGTGCGCGGGCCACTGTTCTATGAAGGTGACGTCGTGGCCGGCCCGAGTCAGGTCGGCACCGATCGAGGCACCGTTTGCGCCGGTGCCGAGGACTGCAATCTTGGGAGCCATGATGTTCCAATCTGGGCGAACCGCACTGTTCGCCCGGGTCAGGGGAGGGAGTACCTAGTTCGCGTGGCTCCGACGGACCAACTCCGCCAGCGCCGACCAGTCCAGATCCTTGAGCTCGTCATCAGCCAGTGCTGCCTCGAACTGCTGGCGCAGCACGGGGGTGCTCGGCATCACCAGGTCATACTCGGCAGCCGCGGACTCAGCCAGACGGAAGTCCTTGAAGCCCAGCGGCATCGGGAACAGCGGTGCGTAATCCTTCGATGCGATCAGCTTGCCGTATCCGGTATAGGCACTACCAGTGAAGGCGGCAGAGGTGAGCAGGTCCACGAGCTGTTGGCCGTCAATACCTGCACGTTCCACTAGCGCGATCGACTCAGACAGGGCCTGGATGGCGTGGATCAGGTTGTAGTTCACCGCAATCTTGACCAGGTTCGCGTTGCGGGGCCGATCGCCAAAGTTCCAGAGTTGCTTGGCCATCGGCTGCAGCAGCGGGCTGACGCGCTCGACCACGGCAGGGTCACCGCCGAGGGCGATGTTCAGTTGGCCTGCGGCAGCGACGTTCGGACGGCCAAAGACCGGCGCGGACACGAAGGCGATGCCGGCGTCCTGGTGACGACGCTCGAGCTCATCGACCGCCTCGAGGCTGAGGGTCGCCATCGACACATGCACCGTACTCGGCGAGGCAGATGCGATCACCTCGGGGGAGAAGCGGTCCAGCATTGCCTGGTCAGTCGCCAACATCGAGCAGACCACCTCGGCCTGCAGCGCTTCCTCGATCGTGGCCACTCGGGTGGCGCCTCGAGCGACCAACTCCGCCACCGCCTCGCTGTCCGAGCGGTTCCAGATGAGCAAGTCGTGACCAGCGTTCAACAGGTTGCCAGCCATGCCAGCGCCCATGACGCCGACGCCGATGAAAGCGAGTTGTGCCACTTCGACTCCTACTTCGTTGCAGGGAGGTGTTCGTTATCAATGAACACTAGCCCATACTGGAGGCAGGAGAACCGGCGTACAGCCGGATTTCCAGCACTATCCGTATAGTCATAGCGAACACGGGCGTGGTAGTTGCCTTCCGACATCGGAGTCGGAACTGCGCTCGGCAGGAGGATCATGAGCACCACTGGCAAGAGAATCGCAGTGCTGGGCACCGGCGCGCAGGGGGCGGGCATCGCCTCCGACATGGCGCAGGCAGGCCTGGACGTCACCTTCATCGATCAATGGCCCGCCAACGTGGAAGCGATTCGAGCGCGCGGTATCGAGGTTCGCTTGCCGGATCACACCACCCTGACCCCGGTCAAGGCCATTCACCTCTGCCAGGTCGCTGAGGTGCGCGAGAAGTTCGACATGGTCTTCGTGGTGGTCAAGGCCTATGACACCCGCTGGGCGTGTGAGATGATCCGCCCGGTGCTGGCCGACGACGCGCTAGTGATTGGTCTGCAGAATGGCATGACCATTGACGACATGCTGGATGTCCTGGGTCCGAAGCACACGGTGGGCGCAGTCATTGAGATGGCGTCGAACATGTTCAACCCGGGTATTACGGTGCGGCAGACCCTGCAGAAGAACTCTTGGTTCACTGTTGGCGGGTTCATCCCCGAAGTGCAGGAGCGCATGCCGGAGGTCGTCGAGGTGCTCGGTCACGCGGGCCGGGTGGAGATCTCGGAGGATATCCGCTCGTCGAAGTGGATGAAGTTGGTCGGGAACGCGGCCGAACTGGTGCCGTCTGCGATCCTTGACTTGCCACTCGCGGAGGCGGTGCAGGTGCCGGGCATGCGTGACTTCATGGATCAGAACGGCCGCGAGGCGCTGCGCACCAACGTGGCGATTGGCAACAAGATTCTGCCCGTGTTCGGTCTCACTGCCGTGGACGACCCGGAAGCCTACGCCGAGCAGCTCTTTGACATCATCCTGTCCGAGTTCAGTGCGCCGGACACGCTGACCACGGTGCTGCAGGACTGGCGCAAGGGGCGTCGGGCGGAAACCGATCAGATTCAGGGCACGATTTTGCGCGCTGCCGCCACGGTGGGCATGCCGGTGCCTGCCAACCAGCGGACCTACGAGATCGGCATGGAGATCGAGAACGGTACCAACACCCCGGGTATGCACAACCTGGAGCGCCTGCTCGCGCCGCTCGACTAGGGGGTATCCCTATCCGCGTGCGCGTCTGTTCAGCACCGCACGACGGCTCGGGGGACGGTGTGGCGTCCCCTCATCACCACGCGGTGGTGCTGTCGAATCGTCGACAGCACCACCGCGTGTTCCGTTTGGCCTGCAATCGCGGGGAGTGTCCCAGGATTTGGGACTATCGACGCTGTGCGTCAGAATTTGAGCAGGAATCAAAGGCAAGGAACGCTCCGCAAACCGGACTGAACAGTTCGGCCACATCTGTTCAGTCTGACTTGACACGAGGCGCTTTGCCTGTCAGCATCACTACACGGAAATCGAATGCATTGACGCGTTCGCTGCCCGTGCACCCGCCCGAACGATCGACTACCCCCGCGATCGCCCAGCGGGCGCAGAACGCCATTTCGGTTGGATCCGACACCAGGTGGACCCGAAGGAGTGGCGGCGCTATCCCGCGGAATGCGCACCTGCGCAGTTCACATGAACGAAGGAGTTCAGCACATGGCAATCACCTCCACGTCGGGCTCGTGGCGCCGGCGCCTCCTGGCGCCGCTTGCGGCCACTGCAGCTCTGGCCATCGGTCTGGTCGGCTGTGCAGCCGACGAGGGCGCACCGGCCGAGACTGACGACAGCCCCATCGTTATCGGTGGCACGCTGGGTCTGACCGGTATCTACTCGGGCCCGTCGGCCGCTTACAAGATCGCCTACGAGAAGTGGGCTGAGGACGTCAACGCTGCCGGCGGTCTGCTCGGTCGCGAGGTCGAACTCAAGATCTACGACGACGAGTCGAACCCCACCGTTGCTCAGCAGCTGTACCAGACCCTGATCAACGAGGACGAGGCAGACATTCTGCTCGCCCCATACACCACCGCTGTGGGTGGCGCAGTGATTCCGATCACCGAGCGCGCTGGCAAGTTGGTCGTGAACGCGGGCTTCGTGGGCAAGGAAATCCACGCCAACGCGAAGTACCTGATCAACACCTACAACTACCAGGACATCGAGTACCCGAAGCCGCTGTTCGAGTGGCTGAAGACCCTGCCGGAGAACGAGCGTCCGAAGACCCTCGCCATCCTGACCGCGCAGAACCCCTTCACCCTCGTGGCTCGCTCGGGCTACAACGGTGAGGGCGGCGTGATCAACCTCGCCAAGGAAGCCGGCATCGAGATCCTGGTTGACGAAGAGTACGACCAGGCAGCAACCGACCTGACCTCGCTGCTGCAGCGCGTGAAGTCCTCGGGTGCTGAGATGCTGATCGCCCTGAGCCTTCCGAACGACGGCGCGCTGATCGCTCGTACCGTCGAAGAGGTTGGCTACAACCCGTCGATCTACTGCCAGTGCGGTTCGCAGGTTACCTCGCTGCCGAACTGGCCGGACCTCGGCTCGGCTGGCGTGAACGTCTTCGCCACCACCACCATCTGGCAGGAAGAGAACATCGAGGGCCTCGCTGAGTTCCGCGACTACATCTTCGAGAAGGTCGGCGTGCCGATCCTCCCGGCGTACGCCCCGTCGGCATACACCGCCGGTCAGATCATCCAGCAGGCCGTTGAGGGCACCAAGAGCCTCGACGCCAAGACCCTGCGCGACTACATCGGCAACAACCGCTTCGACACCCTGTCGGGCAACGTTGGCTTCAACCCGGACGGCACCATGGAGTTCGGCGCCCGCCTCCTGCAGTACCAGAAGGACGGCAACGTCGCCCTCTGGCCGACTGAGGTTGCGACCGGCACCGCCGTTCGTCCGCTGAAGTAGTCAAGCGAGAAGCACAACGAGGAGGTTGAGCGAATGTCAGTCATCGTCAGTGCCGAAAGTCTGAAAAAGAGTTTCGGCGGAATGACCGCAGTCAACGGCGTGTCATTCGAAGTCGAAGAAGGAGCGCTGGTCGGCGTGATCGGACCAAATGGCTCCGGTAAGACGACGACGCTCAACCTCCTCAACGGCGCGATTGCCCCGGACCACGGTTCCATTACCGTGGCCGGGCAATCGTTGGCCGGAAAGTCGAGCACCGCGTTCGTGAAGGCCGGTATCACCCGCACCTTCCAGAACCCGCGCGTGTTCAGCACGATCACGGCAATGGAGAACCTGCTCATCCCGGTGTTGCACTCGGGCTCGAAGCGGTCGGCGTGGATCGAGAAGGCCGAGGGCCTGCTCGACTTCGTCGGTCTGCTGGGCCACCGTGACACTCCGGCGAGTGAGCTCTCGGGTGGTCAGCAGAAGCTGCTGGAGTTCGTCCGCGCGCTGATGACCGACCCGCACGTCGTCCTGATGGACGAGCCCTTCGCTGGTATCCACCCCAGCGTCAAGGAAGTGATGCGCCAGCGCATCCAGGAGCGCAACGCCCAGGGCACCGCGTTCCTCATTGTGAGCCACGAAATCCCCGACCTGACCCGTCTGTGCCCGCGCATTATCTGCATGTCGGACGGTCAGATCATCGCCGATGGCGAGCCTGACGCGGTGACGAGCCACCCGCAGGTGATCGAGGCCTACCTCGGCCACGGCCCCGCTGCGAAGGGAGAGCGCGGATGAGCGCCGCGACTATCGAGACGACGACCGCTCCGGTCCTGCGCCTGGAGAACGTCACCGCTGGCTACTTTGCCAACGACATCGTGCTCGAGGACATCAACATGCGTGTTGAGCCGGGTAAGGTCACCAGCGTCCTGGGCCCGAACGGTTCCGGTAAGTCCACTTCGCTGCGCGTGATGGCTGGCTTCCTCAAGCCGCGCACCGGTCGCGTCATGCTCGGCGACGAGGACATCTCGGCGCTGAACCCGGCAGAACGCCTCGCCAAGGGCGTGGCCATGCTGCCGCAGGGGCGCTCGGTCTTCCCGGAGCTGACCGTGGAGGACAACCTCCGCCTCGGCGCCTGGCAGCTGCGCAAGGACAAGCAGGCCATGCAGGAAGCGATTGATCGCATGGTCGAGCGCTACCCGGTCCTGACCAAGTTCATGAACCGCGCCGCCGGCAGCCTCTCGGGTGGTCAGGCGCGCATCCTCGAGTTCGCTCGGACCCTGATCCTCTCGCCGTCGGTGCTGCTTATTGACGAGCCCTCCGTCGGTCTGTCGCCGCTGCTGGTGGACGAGGTCTACGACGAGATGGACCGTCTCAAGCAGGAGGGTCGCACCATCCTGCTGGTGGACCAGAACGTGCAGGCCGCAGTGGGCCTCGCCGACCACGTCTACACCCTCGCCTACGGCAAGAACCACCTGGACGGCTCCCGCGATGGCTTCGAAGGCCAGCTCGACGGCCTGATCAAGCAGTGGCTGAGCCTGTAACCGGAATTCGGAGAAACTGATGAACCTCGTACATGACCTGATTCAGCCTCTGCTGAATGGTCTGCTGCTCGGTGGCGTCTACGGCGGTATCGCGATCGGCCTCAGCCTGATCTTGGGTGTGCTGAAGATCGTGAACCTGGCGCACACCGCGATCCTCATCTTCGCCGGCCTGCTGTACTGGCAGTTGGTCTCGGTGGCTGGCCTCGACCCGCTGCTGATGATCATTCCGGTGGTGGCGATCTTCTTCCTGTTCGGTATGGGTACCCACCGCGTGATGGTGCAGTACCTGAGCCGAGCCAGTGACACCACGATGATCTTGGCCTTCTTCGGCCTCATGGTCATCCTGGAGTCGATCGCGATCATGATCTGGACGACGGACACCCGCACGCTGCCGCTCGGCTACCTGGGTGAAGTGATCCGCCTCGGTGACCTGAACATCTCGGTCGCCAAGCTGGTCGCAGCCATCCTCGGCGTCGTGGTGCTGATCGCGTTGCACCTGTTCCTGACTCGCACGCTGACTGGTTCGGCGATTCGCGGTATGGCACAGAACCAGGACGTCGCCACCATGGTCGGTATCAACGTCACCCGACTGAGCCGCTATGTCTTCGCTGCCGGTGTCGCCTTCGCCGCCTTCGGTGGCACGATCCTCGCAATGGTGCAGTCCTTCAACCCGCAGGAGCACGCACGCTGGTTGGCTTGGGCCTTCCTGGTCGTGATCCTCGGTGGCCTCGGTAGCTCGCTGCGTACCCTCATCGCCGGCTTGGTGGTGGGCGTCATTGAGAGCTTCGCAGGTCTGTTGCTCCCATTCGCGTACACGTACATGGTGCTCTACGCGCTGCTCGCCGTCATGCTCCTGGTCCGCAACGAGGGCCTCGGTAGCGTCAAGCAAAGGACGATCTGATGACTGACAAGGCAACTCGCGGCGAAGCTGCCGCTCCCGTCGAGGACATCGCCCTCGGCCGCGCCAAGGCCGCCAGCGAAGGCGTCAAGAAGGCGCCGTGGTGGCTGACTCCGGCCATCGGTACGGCAATGTTCATCGCCTTTGCCGTCCTCGGTGCGACGATGAACCTCGGCGTGGTCACCACCCTGACCACCGTGCTGTACTACACGATCATCGCCCAGGGCTGGAACCTGCTCGGTGGCTACGGTGGCTACGTGAACTTTGGTGCGGCCGTGTTCGCTGGTGCTGGCGCCTACATGGCGGCATACCTGAACCACCACTTCGACTGGCCGATCTTCGCCACGATGATCCCGGCCGTTGCCGTGGCCTG
>Ga0182793_1000674_pt1 | contig 24690 bp, 27 predicted proteins | sample Passage237A_FD_130498 | JGI IMG/M metagenome (GOLD analysis project Ga0182793, IMG submission 130498) | Cellulose adapted compost microbial communities from Newby Island Compost Facility, Milpitas, CA, USA - Passage2 37A (version 2) (version 2) ... | reverse complement strand
GAGGCCCTGGCCATTGAGCGCGCCAAGCAGCTGTTCGGTGCCGACTATGCCAACGTCCAGCCTCACTCTGGCTCCCAGGCGAACACTGCGGTTTACGCCGCCCTGTGTAATCCGGGCGATACCGTGCTGGGCATGAGCCTGGCCCACGGCGGTCACCTGACCCACGGTGCCAAGGTCAACTTCTCCGGCAAGATCTACAACTCCGTACAGTACGGTCTCAACCCGGAAACCGGTCTGGTGGATTACGACGAAATAGAGCGTCTGGCGGTGGAACACAAGCCCAAGATGATCGTCGCCGGCTTCTCCGCCTATTCCCAGGTGCTGGACTGGCAGCGTTTCCGCGACATCGCCGACAAGGTAGGTGCCTACCTGATGGTGGACATGGCCCACGTGGCCGGTCTGGTAGCTGCGGGTCTTTACCCCAACCCGGTGCAGATTGCTGACGTGACTACCTCTACCACTCACAAAACCCTGCGCGGTCCCCGCGGTGGTCTGATCCTGGCCAGAGCCAACGAAGAGATTGAGAAAAAACTCAACTCAGCGGTGTTCCCCGGCGGTCAGGGTGGCCCTCTGATGCACGTAATTGCCGCCAAGGCGGTGAGCTTCAAGGAAGCCATGACTCCGGAATACAAGACTTACCAGCAGCAGGTAGTCAAAAATGCCAAGGCCATGGCGGCCACCTTTATCGAGCGCGGTATCAACATCGTTTCCGGCGGTACCGAAAACCATCTGATGTTGGTGGACCTGATCGGCAAGCCCTACAGCGGTAAAGATGCTGACGAGGCGCTGGGCAAAGCTCATATCACTGTCAACAAGAACGCTGTACCCAACGATCCTCGCTCACCCTTTGTGACCTCAGGTATTCGCGTGGGTACACCGGCCATTACCACTCGCGGTTTCAAGGAAGCTGAATGTATCCAGCTGACTCATTGGATCTGCGATATTTTTGCCGCGCTGGAAGCTGGCAATGCGGATTCAGTAATTGAGCAGGTAAAAGCCAAGGTGGCCAGTCTTTGTAAGGATTTCCCGGTTTACGGCGACTGATTGCTTGCTATTTAGTGGTAAATAAGACGCAACACAAGGCGGCCTCAGGGTCGCCTTTTTTATTGGATTGGTTGTTGAGCAGAGAGGGCTCAATCCATGTTTCGGATAAATTTTGCATGGCGCAGATACCGTTTGTTGTTATGGCTTGGATTACTGCTGGTGGCAGGATTTTTTGCGACCAGTCTGGCCAGCTATATGGTGTCCCGCGATCTGGTGCGGCAGACATTGGTGGATCAGAGCCTGCCACTCACCGGCGATACCATCTACTCTGAAATTCAGCGGGATGTGTTGCGTCCCACTTTTATCTCCTCTCTCATGGCCAACGACACTTTTGTGCGCGACTGGATTCTGTCCGGTGAACAGGATGTTTCGCAGATTGCCCGCTATCTCAAGGAGGTGAAGGAAAAGTACGGCACCATCAGCAGTTTTCTGGTTTCCAACAGAACCGGCAATTACTATCACGCCGAGGGTCTGCTCAAGAAAGTGCGTGAGGATGAAACGCGGGATATCTGGTTCTATCGTGTGCGCGACATGGAAGAGGACTACGAAATGAACGTGGATCCCGACCTCGCCAACAAGGACACCATCACCATTTTCATCAACTATCGCATTTACGATTATCAGGGGAATTTTATCGGCGCTACAGGTGTGGGGCTCACACTGGATACATTGTCACGGATTATCAGCAGCATGCAGGAGCGTTTTGGCCGCCGAATTTTTTTCGTGGATGACAAGGGCAATATTCTGGTGTCGGGGCAGGGAGCTGGTGCCCATTTCGGTTCGCTCCATGACTGGCCGGGACTGGCGCAGATAGCCCCACAGATTCTCAATCATCAGAGTCAACCTACGCAGTTGCTCTACCAGCGCGATGGACAGAGTGTTGTGGTCAGTTCGCGCTATATTCCCGAACTGAAATGGCATTTAATTGTGGAACAGGATGAAGCACCGGAATTTCTCCCGTTGCAAAGGGTGTTCTGGCTGAATCTGCTGGTTAGCGCCGCCATCACCCTGCTGGTGATGTGGGTGATTCTCTACACGGTCAATCGTTTCCGTCGGCGGCTGGAGGAGATGGCAGCGACTGATTCACTAACAAGATTACTCAACCGACAGGCATTTGGATTTGTGTTCGAGCAGGCGGTGCACGAAAGCGGTCGCTCTCACAAGCCGCTGTCTGCGCTCTTGCTCGATATAGATTATTTCAAGCAGATCAACGATACCTATGGTCACGGCGTGGGCGATCAGGTGCTGCGCCGCATGGCGGCGTTGTTCAAATCTGTATTGCGCGAAAACGACATAGTGTGCCGCTGGGGCGGAGAGGAATTTTTTATTCTGCTGCGCGACTGTTCGCGTGAGGATGCGCTGGTGTTGGCACAAAAACTGCGTCGAATTCTGGCCAGTCAGCCGCTTCTGCCCACTCATCCCCAGCTGCAGGTCACCTTCAGTCTCGGTTTGGTTGAACATCGTGGTGGTGAAACTCTGGCCCAGCTTTTTGATCGTGCAGACAAGGCGCTGTATCAGGCAAAGTCCGCAGGGCGCGACCGCATAGAGGTCGCGTGACGGGGCCAGTTGGGCAGAGGGCTGCTACACTGGGAGCAACTCGTCACTGAATCGACTTCCGGAAGGAAAAGCATGGTTTCGCGTTATTTGGCCTGGCCTTTGGCTGCCCGCGCATTGATATGGTTTATGGCTTTTGCCCTTCCGGCGCAGGCCGAGCAGGAACTTACCTGGCTGATGGCCGATCGCTCGACCGAACCCTTTCAGATCATCAGCGACAATCCTGAGCAGATTCCCCATTCAGGACTGATGACCGACGTGCTGAGAGCCATGGTCAGGGATATGGATATTTCGCTGAAAGTCCAGATACTGCCCTACAAACGCATCAGGCATGAGCTGACCTCCGGCCGCTCCGGCTTGTGGATCAGCTATGGTTCTCCCGTATGGCTGGAGAATGAGGTGTCTCTGGTTGGGGAATACAGCCGTCAACCTGTGCTCGAAGTGGGTTACCAGCTGGTCACTTTTGGTGCGTCGGGCAAATTTGATATGGAGGCGGTGCGCGGCAAACGTCTGCTTCTGATCCACGGTTACACCTACTACGCCGGTTTTCACCGCTGGATGAAATCCATGAATATCCAGCCGGTTTTCGCGCCCTCCCACCGTCTGGCGCTGGCCATGCTCAAGCAGGGGCGTGCGGATTATTACCTGGTAGAAGAGCCGCGCTTGCATTGGCATGCGCGCCAGATGCAGATAGATATGTCCCAACTGCAGATGTTGGATTTTTCTTCCATTATTCCCACCTCGGATATCACCTTTGTTTTCGACAGGCGAATTCCCGAGGCTACCCGCGAGCAACTCAATCAGGCGCTCGACAATCTCAAGGAGTCGGGCGAGCTGGATCAGATTCTGGAGCCTTACCGCTAGCCGCTGAATCGGCTCAAGTGTGCTAAGATGCGCGCACTTTTTTCGCCGGAACAGATCCATGCATTGTCCATTCTGTAGCGCTGAAGATACCAAGGTTATCGACTCCCGACTGGTGGCCGAAGGCGATCAGGTTCGCCGCCGTCGCGAGTGCCTTTCCTGCCACGAACGCTTTACCACCTACGAAATCGCCGAATTGGTGATGCCGCGCATCATCAAGCAGGACGGCTCGCGCCAGCCCTTTGACGAAGAAAAACTCCGCGCCGGTCTGCTGCGCGCGCTGGAAAAGCGCCCCGTGCCCACTGAGGCCATAGAATCCGCCATCAACCATATCAAGCATTTCCTGCAGGCCACCGGCGAGCGCGAAGTCAAATCCATGGTGGTGGGGGAAAAGGTCATGGAGCAGCTGCAGAAGCTGGATGAAGTGGCCTATGTGCGCTTTGCCTCGGTTTATCGCCGCTTTAAAGACTTGAGCGAGTTCCGCCAGGAAATCGACCGTCTGGAACAACAGCCGGACAACAGGTCTGCCGGATGAATGCCGCCGATTGTGACTACATGGCCCGCGCCCTGCGACTGGCGGAGCGCGGCCTTTACACCACCTCACCCAATCCCCGGGTAGGTTGCCTGCTGGTCAAGAATGGCCAGGTGATTGCCGAGGGCTGGCACTATCGCGCCGGTGAAGCTCACGCCGAGGTGCACGCCCTGCAGCAGGCGGGAGAAGCTGCCCGTGGCGCTACCGCCTATGTCACCCTTGAACCCTGCAATCACACAGGTCGTACCGGCCCCTGCAGCCAGGCGCTGATCGCCGCCGGTGTCAGTCGCCTGGTCTACGCCATGGAGGACCCCAATCCCCAGGTGGCGGGGGCAGGCCTGGCAGCTCTGGAGGCCGCCGGTATTCAGGGGGATGGCCCTCTGCTGGAAGAAAGTGCCCGCGCCCTTAATCCGGGCTTTATCAAACGCATGAGTCGGGGCCTGCCGCTGGTGCGCATCAAGCAGGCCATGAGCCTGGATGGCCGCACCGCCATGGCTAGCGGCGAGAGCAAGTGGATCACCGGCCCCCGCGCGCGGGAGGATGTGCAACGTCTGCGCGCCCGCAGTTGTGCGCTGGTGAGCGGTATCGGAACTCTGCTACAGGATGACGCGGCACTGACGGTGCGCGCTGCCGAGTTGAATCTGCCCGAGGCTGACGCCATAGCCGCGCGCCAGCCACTGCGGGTGATTCTGGATTCCAGACTGAGATTGCCACGCACCGCCGAACTGCTGCGTCATCCCGGGCCTATACTGCTGGTACACGCGGGTCAGGTGGAGCCGGAAAGGCTGGCAGCTTGGCCGGAACAGGTGGAATTGCTGGCTCTGCCCGGAAAGGATGGTCGCATCGACCTGCCGGGTCTGCTGCGCGAGCTGGGGCGCCGTCAGTGCAATGAGGTGCTGGTGGAGGCAGGCGCGCAGGTTTCCGGCAGTTTTCTGCGTCTGGGACTGGTGGATGAAGTCATTATTTACATGGCGCCCAAGCTGATGGGCAGCCTGGCGCGGCCCCTGTTTGAATTGCCCCTCAACACCATGGCTGCCAGCCTGTCGCTCAAGATTCGCGATATGCGCACCCTGGGGGCAGACTGGCGCATTACCGCCACCCCGGATATCGAATACTGAACCTGCTAGCACCAGAGAGAAAGTCTATGTTTACCGGCATTATCGAAGCAGTTGGCCAGGTCGTGGCGCTGGAACCCCGCGCCGGCGATCTGCGCCTGCGCATTCAGACCGGTCGCCTGGATCTGAGCGATGTGCAACTGGGCGATTCCATTGCTACCAATGGCGTGTGCCTCACAGTGGTGGAGCTGCCCGGTGATGGCTACTGGGCCGATGTGTCCCGCGAAACCCTCGACAACACCACCATTCCCCAGTGGAAGCTGGGTCAGCCGGTGAATCTGGAAAAGGCCCTGACACCGCGCACCCGCCTCGGCGGTCATATTGTCAGCGGCCACGTGGACGGTGTGGGAGAGGTGGTCAGCCGTCACCCGGACGCCCGCTCCGAGCGTTTTCGCCTGCGAGCGCCGAAGGAACTGGCCAGGTACATTGCCCATAAGGGCTCGATTACCGTGGATGGCACCAGTCTCACGGTCAACAGGGTTGAAGGCGCGGAGTTTGAACTCAACATAGTGCCTCACACCCTGCAGTGGACCATTATGGACAGCTACAGGCCGGGCACCCGGGTCAATCTGGAAGTGGATGTGCTGGCGCGCTATCTGGAACGTCTGCTGCTGGGTGACAAGGCAGCTGAGCCCAGCGAAACCATCACTCTGGAGTTTCTGGCCAAACACGGTTTTGCCTGAGCCCTTCTTCGCTGGGGTTTCCCGCTCCGGCTGTCTAGAATGCGACTCCCTAACATCCAGTGATTACTTGTAACGATCATCGAAGAGTAACTATGCAACTCAATACTGTGGAAGAACTGATCGACGACCTGCGTCAGGGCAAGATGATTGTGTTGATGGACGACGAGGATCGTGAAAACGAAGGTGACCTGATTATGGTGGCCGAACTGGTGCGTCCGGAAGACATCAACTTCATGGCCACCCACGCCCGTGGGCTTATCTGTCTGCCGCTCACCGCCGAGCGCTGTGAGCAGTTGGATCTGCCGCTGATGGTGCGCGAAAACAAATCCTCCTTTGCCACCAACTTTACCGTGTCTATCGAAGCGGCCACGGGCGTGACCACCGGCATTTCCGCCGCGGATCGTGCGCGCACCATTCAGGCAGCGGTGAGACCCGACGCCAGGCCTTCCGATATTGTGCAGCCGGGCCATGTCTTTCCCCTGATCGCCCAGCCGGGCGGTGTGCTCAGTCGTGCCGGTCATACCGAAGCTGCCTGCGACCTGGCCAAGCTGGCGGGTTTCTCGCCGGCCGGTGTGCTGGTGGAAATCATGAACGAGGACGGCAGCATGGCCCGCCGTCCGGATCTGGAAAAATTTGCTGTCAAGCACGGGCTGAAAATCGGTACCATTGCCGATCTGATTCACTACCGCACCCTCAAGGAAAAGACGGTTGAGTGCATCAACAGCCGTCAGGTGGACACCCAGTTCGGCCAGTTTGAACTGCGCACCTATCGCGATCTGGCGCGCGGCGACCTGCACTTTGCCATGGTCAAGGGCGAGATAACCCCGGATCAGCCCACACTGGTGCGGGTACATGTGATGGACATCGCCAGGGATCTTCTCTCGATCAAACCCTATTCGCCCGACGGCAGCAAGTTGTGGTCCTACCACCAGGCGCTGGAGCGAATTGCACGCGAAGGCAAGGGCGTTGTGCTGCTGCTCTGTCACGACGAGAGCACAGTCCAGGTGGAAGAGAGCATCGACTGGCTGATCTCCGGTCGTCAGCAACAAAGACGCAGCACTGAAGTTCTGTACAAGCAGGTGGGCACAGGCTCGCAGATTTTGCGCGATCTGGGCGTGGGCAAGATGCGCGTCATGTCCGCGCCCATGCGTTACTCGGCGTTGTCCGGTTTTAACCTTGAAGTAGTCGAATACATTTGTCCCTAACAAGCGAGGAAGACAATGAGCATTAAAGTGATTGAAGGCGATTTTGCTGCGAGCAAAGGCAAGTACGCGCTGATCGTAAGCCGCTGGAACAGTTTCGTGGTGGAAAGCCTGAAAGAAGGTGCGCTGGACACGCTGCGTCGCCACGGCATCAAAGATGACAACATTAGTGTCTACTATGCGCCGGGTGCCTTCGAGTTTCCGTTGGTTGCGCAAAAAATTGCAGCCACCAAAAAATTTGATGCCATTATCGCGCTGGGTGCCGTGATTCGCGGCGGCACACCTCACTTTGATTATGTGGCTGGCGAGTGCACCAAGGGTCTGGCCCAGGTATCGCTCAATGCCGGCATTCCGGTCACCTTTGGTGTGTTGACCGTAGATTCAATTGAACAGGCAATAGAGCGCTCCGGCACCAAGGCCGGCAACAAGGGCGTTGAAGCCGCCAGCACTGCATTGGAAATGGTATCGCTTCTGGGCCGCATCTAGGCGGTCTGCCTGGTGGGGGTTGGGTAGAGATTCGCGAGACACGCCGTGAATCCATCCCTGGGGGCTCGACGCCCGCATCCGCGGGCGACGGTCTCGCAAACCCCTACCCAACCCTTGCGCTCGGCCACTTTTAAAATCTCCAGGTAAGTTTTCATGAACAATCCCGCTCCAAGCAAAGGCGCCACTGCTGCCACTCGACGCATGGCTCGTCACTACGCCATGCAGGCGCTCTATCAGTGGCAGATGGCTGGCTCCAGTCTCAATGTGATCGAAGCTGAATTTCGCACCGACAACGACATGAAAAATGTCGATGTCGATTATTTTCACGATCTGCTCCACGGTGTTCCTCAACATCTCTCCGAACTTGAAGCCCTGTTTGCGCCCCACATGGTGGAGCGGGCATTGAATGAGCTGGACCCGGTCACCCAGGCGCTGTTGCGCATGAGCTGCTACGAATTGAAATACCGCCTGGACGTTCCCTACAAGGTGGTAATCAACGAAGCCGTCTCCCTCGCCAAGAAATTTGGTGCTGAGGATGCCCACAAATTCATCAACGGCGTACTCGACAAGGTTTCCGCCCAGGTGCGCGCACCGGAAGTACAAGCCCATCGCGCCGCCCGCTAGCGAGGCCGCCGTGGGCGAATTCGATCTGATAGAGCGCTTTTTTCACCAGACTGCGGCCGAGCAACCGGGGCCCGGCGTAGCTCTGGGTATAGGTGACGATTGCGCGCTGCTGGATCTGCCCGCCGGTCAGCAGCTGGCGGTGTCCGCTGATACGCTGGTGGCGGGTGTGCACTTTCCTCAGGATGCAACTCCGGCGGAGATCGCCGAGCGGGCGCTCAGGGTCAATCTCAGTGATCTGGCGGCCATGGGGGCCGAGCCTCTCTGGTTTACTCTCGCATTAACTCTGCCCGAAGCGGACGAGGCCTGGCTGCGCGATTTCAGTCGCGGGCTTTTTGCCGCTGCCGGAGGTTACGCTTGTGCGCTGGTAGGCGGGGATACCACCTCCGGCCCACTGAGCATCACCATCAATGTGATGGGTGCCGTACCGCGGGGTAAGGGCCTGCGCCGCGACGGCGCCAATGTCGGGGATTTTGTGCTGGTGACACACCATCTGGGCGATGGTGCCGGCGCTCTGGCGGTACTGCAGAATCGCTGGACCACCAGCGAAGAATATGAGGCCTATCTGCGCCAGCGTTTCTATCGTCCCGAGCCGCGTCTGCGGGAGGGGCAGCTGCTGCGCGGTCTGGCCAGTGCCGCTCTGGATATCTCCGATGGCCTGGTGGCGGATCTGGGTCATATCTGTGCCGCCAGCGATCTGGCCGCAATTATCGATGTGGATGCGCTTCCCCTGTCGCCCGCGCTTCAGTCCTGTCCCGACCGGGAGCAGGCCCTGCGCTGGGCACTCACCGGCGGTGATGACTATGAACTCTGCTTTACTCTGCCGCAGGAACTGATGCCGGAGGTGGGTCTGCTTATCGCCCAGGGTCAGTTGCAGGCCAGTGTGATAGGTGAACTGGTGGTTGGGCAGGGCGTCCATGTGGAGCGGGACGGTCGCGCCTATCCACTGGATCAAACCGGCTACCAGCATTTTTAATTTTTTGATCGAACCCGAACGGCTATGACCAATCCCGATTTCAAAACCCTGATCAGTAAACCGGAGCATTTTTTTGCCTTCGGTTTTGGCAGCGGTCTGGCGCCCAAGGCGCCGGGCACCTTTGGCACCCTGGCGGCTGTGCCCATTTTTCTGTTGATTCAGCCCCTGTCCTGGCCCCTCTATCTCAGTTGGCTGCTGGTGGCCTTTGCGTTGGGGGTCTACTGGTGTGATCGCAGCTCCAAAGCGCTGGGGGTGCATGATCATGGTGGTATCGTCTGGGACGAGATGGTGGGTTACTGGCTCACCATGTTTCTGGCGCCCGCCGGCTGGTTGTGGATGCTGGTGGGTTTCCTGCTGTTTCGCCTGTTCGACATAGTCAAACCCTGGCCCATCGGCTGGCTGGATCGTCAGGTCAAGGGCGGGCTGGGGATCATGATTGATGATATAGTGGCCGCCCTTTACGCCTGGATCTGCCTGCAGCTGCTGGCCTGGTTCTGGTTTTGGATGGGCGCCTGAATTGATGAGAGAAGGAGCTTCCCTGTGCGTGGATTCTGGCTGTTATTGTTCATGATTTTCCCCCTTGGCGCGGCCAGTGCGGCGGAAATTCAGGCAACCATGCTCGCCGAGGGCAGGGCGCTGCTGGAGATAGACGGCAAGTCGCGGATGCTGCGCGAAGGCGACGAGAGCCCCGAGGGTGTCAAACTGATTTCGGCCACGCCACAGGTGGCGATGATTGACTATCAGGGACAGCGGCAAAGCCTTGCACTCAATCGACGGATTTCGACCCGTTTCACCGAGGCAGACAAGCCGGAAGTGCGCATTGCCAGCAATCAGGGCGGCCACTATGTGACGCCCGGTCGCATCAATGGCAAGCCGGTGCAGTTTATGGTGGACACAGGCGCAACCACTGTGGCCATGAATGAAGCCACAGCTATCCGCCTGGGCATAGACTATCGCGCCAGTGCGCCCATTTCCGTGGGTACCGCCGCTGGTAGAGCTCAGGCTTTTGGTGTGCGACTGGACAGAGTCTCTGTGGGAAATCTTGAAGTGACACAGGTGGATGCGGTGGTGATTGTGGGCGATTCGCCGCCTTTTATCCTGCTGGGAAACACCTTTCTCACCCAGGTAGACATGCGTATCGAAGCGGGTGTTCTGCTGCTCAAGGCAAAGCACTAGGCTCATTTTTACGAGGTTTGAGAGTGACCATTCGTTTTGTTGAATCCTCCAAGTTGCCCACCCCCTGGGGTACGTTCGATATGCATGGCTTTATCGACGATGCCACCGACAAGGAGCATCTGGTGCTCACCATGGGTGATGTGCGCACTGAGGAACCTGTATTGGCGCGGGTGCATTCCGAGTGTTTGACTGGCGATGCCCTGTTCAGTCTGCGCTGTGACTGCGGGCCGCAACTTCAGTCGGCCATGCACAAGATTGCCTTGGCCGGTCGCGGTGCCATTTTTTATCTGCGGCAGGAAGGCAGGGGCATAGGCCTGCTCAACAAGATCAGAGCCTACAGGTTGCAGGATTGTGGTGCTGATACGGTGGAGGCCAACGAGCGTCTGGGCTTTGGTGCCGACATGCGCGACTACTCCATTCTCAAGCCCATGATCGATCATCTGGGCATTCGCTCCCTGCGCCTGCTCACCAACAATCCGCGCAAGGTAAAGGCTCTACAGGATATGGGAGTGCCTGTGGTTGAGCGCTTGCCTCACCAGACCGGGCGCAATCCGCACAATGCCCGCTATCTGGAAACCAAGCGCGGCAAGCTCGGCCATTTGTTCAGCGATGAACAGGATTCTGATCCCCAGTAACAAATTTATAACCAACGGATAAGACTATGACCCTTAGAATTGCTATCAGCGGTGCCGCCGGACGTATGGGCAAGGCTCTGATACAGGCGGTGGCTGCCCAGCCGGAGACGCGTCTCACCGCGGCTCTGGTGCGTCCCGGGAGTTCACTGACAGGCGCCGATGCCGGCGAGCTGGCTGGCGTAGGCAAACTGGGTGTGGCATTAAGCACTGATCTCGCCAGCGTTATCGACCTGTTCGATGTGCTGATCGACTTTAGCACCAAGGAGACCACGCTGGTGAATATCGCCCTCTGTGCTGCCCGTGGCAAGGGCATAGTCATAGGCACCACCGGGTTCAGCGACAGCGAAAAAGCCGACCTGCTCGCCCATCGCCAGCAGATTCCCCTGTGTCTTTCTGCCAACTACAGCACCGGGGTCAACCTCTGTTTCAAACTGCTGGACATGGCGGCCAGGGTGCTGGGGCAGGATTCGGATATTGAAGTCTATGAAGCTCACCACCGCCACAAGCTGGACGCGCCGTCCGGCACAGCCCTGCGCATGGGCGAGGTGCTGGCCAAGGCGCTGGGGCGGGATCTGTCCAACGTGGCTGTCTATGGCCGCGAGGGACAGACAGGTGCCCGCGACAGGGACACCATAGGTTTTGCCACAGTGCGTGGCGGCGACGTGGTGGGAGATCACACGGTGATGTTCCTGGCGGACGGCGAGCGGGTGGAGATCACTCACAAGGCATCCAGCCGTCTGGCCTTTGCACGGGGGGCGGTACGCGCCGCTCTCTGGCTCGGCGATCAACAGCCGGGCTTGTACGACATGCAGGATGTACTGAGCCTGCGTGAATAACAGGGCTGGCTGAACCTTGGTGTACCGCCGAGGTCTTTAGCTGCCCCGGGTGAACGAAACCAACAGAATAATGGAGAGAGTGGCGGTCAGGTGGTTTCCGGATTGACACGGAAACCCCTGGCACACAGAATCGCCCACCAGTTGAATAATGATTGCTGGCAAATCTCCTTTGCTATCTGACTACTTCTAGGAACAGGCTGAATGAATATTGTGTTTGTCGGGCGAGCGCTGCAGCGTTTCGCCCTGGTGTTTTCCCTCTCTCTGGCTGCCCTCTCCCTGATTGCCTGCGGCAGCAGTGACAACAAGAAGCCTTCCAGCAGCAGTTCTTCCAGCAGCTCTGTTTCCTCAAGCTCCAGCTCCAGTTCGAGCCAGGCCAATGCCCAGTGGCCCGATATCAATATTCGCGGAGGCGAGGCCCGCCAGTTTGTTTTCAGCTGGACGCCGGTGACCGGTGCCACCCACTACAAACTCCTCAAAAACCCTGATGGCGCCAGTGGCTATACCCAGGTTGGCGAGGATCTGACCGATACCCAGGCCAGCGACTTTGTCAGCCTGCACCTGAATGACTGGATCAACGCCCGCTACCTGGTGGAGGCTTGCAACGACGAGGGCTGTCAGTCCTCCAATCCGGTGTTCACCTCTGCTGCCATGATCGACGCCATAGGCTATGTCAAAGCCTCCAATACCCGTGCCGACAGTTGGTTTGGCTGGGCGCTGGCGCTGTCTGCCGACGGCTCCACCCTGGCAGTGGGTGCGCCTCTGGAAAGCAGCAAGGCTCAGGGTGTGAATGGTGATCAGAGCGATACCTCTACCTTTGGCGCCGGTGCAGTCTATGTATTTACGCAAGTGGATGGCTTATGGCAGCAGCAGGCCTATCTCAAGGCGTCCAACACCGAACAGCCTGTTCCGGTTCAGGGCAGTGATGAGGTGAACGTGATCACCAACGATCGCTTTGGCTATCGTCTGGCGATCTCTGCCGATGGCAGTCGGTTGGCGGTCAGTGCTTTGCTCGAGGACAGTGGCGCTGTGGGTATTAATTGTGCCGAGGGTAACAGCTACTATTTCACCGCTTCCGGTGCTATCAGTCTTTTCAACAATGGTGCGGTTTATGTGTTTAAGCGCAATGACGAAGGCTGGGCTCAGGAGGCTTACGTCAAATCCCTACGCGCTCAGGCCAATGAGCGTTTCGGAGAGAGTCTGGCTCTCTCCGCCGATGGCAACACTCTGGCTGTAGGTGCACCCTTCGACATTCTGGCTGTAAGCAGTGTGAGTAGTCTGAGCGCTGTTGAGTGCCCCGGCTCATCCAGCAGCTCCAGTGTTTCCGTGTCTTCCAGTTCCAGTTCCAGTTCCAGTTCCAGTTCCAGCTCCAGTTCGTCCAGCAGCTCTTCTTCCAGCAGTCTGGAGGAGGCCTCAGGCGTGGGTGGTGTTCAGGTTTTTGTGCGCAACGAAGAGGGGTGGGTACCCCAGGCCTATCTCAAACCATCCACCCCGGATGGTGGTGATGAATTTGGCAAGAGTCTGGCCATTTCCGCCGATGGCTCAATTGTGGCTGTGGGCGCTCCAGGCGAGGACAGCACAGCCTCAGGTATCAACGGTGATGGCAAGATAAACGGCTTCTTTGGTTCCACCTATATTGACGCGGGTGCTGTGTATCTTTTCTATCGCGAAACCGGTAGCTGGGCTCAGCGTTTTTACATCAAGCCGGCTCACACAGCGATCTATCAGAGTTTTGGTGCCAGCCTGGCCATGTCCGCGAATGGCCAGCGCCTGGTGGTGGGGGCTCCCGGCGATCCCAGCCTGAGTAAGGGGCTGAATTCTGATCCGGAAAATTATGACGCCGAGGACCTTTTACGCAAGAAGATTGCGGGCCTGAGTACTCTGCCCGTGGGGGCGGCCTATATCTTTAACCACAATGGCACTACCTGGGAGCAGGCGGCATACATCAAGGCGCCTAACGCCGAGGCCGATGACCAGTTTGGCTGGCAGGTGGCCATTTCAGCCAATGGCCAGCATGTGGCGGTGACCAGTCTCAATGAAGCCAGCAACGCTCAGGGTATTCAGGGTAATCAGGAAAATCGCTCGACAGTCAATGCCGGAGCTGTCTATGTCTATTCCCTGGGGGATTCCGGCTGGAATCAGCCTGCCTACGTCAAGGCATCCAATACCCGTAGTGGATTGCGTTTTGGCAGTGGCCTGAGCCTGTCTGCTGATGGTGAAATCTTGGCTGTCGGTGCCCATCGGGAACAGAGCAAGGCAACGGGGATCAATGGTGACCAGGAGGATGAATCAGCGCCTTCAGCCGGTGCAGTTTATCTCTACTAGTTTTTTCTGATCGATTAACAAGCTTTTCCTGGCGCCCCTTTCGGGGCGCATCTTCTATCATCGACTCCCTTGGGTTCCCTTGCTTCCATCTGTTTTGCTGGCGGTGGCCTGATCACTTCCCCTGGCTGAACAGAAGCAAAACCCGTTCGGGTGAGTTTGCACAAGATCGTCGCTATTGGCAGGAGTTAGTGGCGCTGTTCCGGATCGGGTTGTCCCAGAAAGGCATAGTAATCCTGTTCCAGGGTGCGGTTTTTCGCGCGGCGATCTGTCGATTTGCGGCGTTTGCGGTGGTAGAGATCCAGAGGCAGGTTGCGGCAGGGGTCCTTTTCCAGGCGCCTGTCGCCACCCTTGCGACGGTCGATAAAAAATGCGTGTCTGTTCATTTTGCTAAGACGTTTTCGTAGGGCATTTTTGTTCCAGGTCAACACAGTGTAGTCGCTTGTGGGTAGAATGCCCGGGATTTACATGTCTCAAGTCGGAATTGTCCCTTTATGCAGCCAGTTGCCGCCAGTATCCATCGCAAAGTTACTCAGGCGTTTGCGCCAGTCCATCTGGAAGTGATCAACGAGAGCCATATGCACTCAGTGCCCACCGGTTCCGAGAGCCATTTCAAGCTGGTTCTGGTCTCTGCCAGTTTTGAGGGCAAGCGTGCGGTACAGCGCCATCAGGCGGTTTACGCCTGTCTGGCGGAGGAGTTGCAGTCCGGGGTCCACGCCCTGGCTCTACACACCTATACGCCTGCCGAATGGCAGGTGACTGCCGAAGCCCCTGCCTCGCCCCAGTGCATGGGGGGCGGCAAGTCGGCCTGGGCCTGTTTTTGTTCGGGCTGGCTGAGCAAAATTTAAGCGCCTATAATGCCCGCCCTGTTAGTTCCAACCTCAACTCTCCAAGATCAAGTCTATGAGCAATACTGTTGTCGCAGCACTTTACAAGTTCGTTTCTCTTCCCGATTACCAGGATTTTGCTCCCCGGCTCAAGCAGCACTGTGACCAGCTGGGTCTCAAGGGTACGCTCCTGCTGGCGGAAGAGGGTATCAATGGCACAGTGGCGGGCACGCGCGAAACCATTGACGGCTTGCTGGCGTTTCTGAAAGAAGATCCGCGCTTCGCAAATATAGAACACAAGGAGTCCTTCTTTGATGGCACCCCCTTTTACCGGATGAAGGTCAAGCTCAAGAAGGAAATTGTCACCATGGGCGTCAATGGCATAGACCCGCGCAAGATAGTGGGCACCTATGTCAAACCCCAAGACTGGAACGCGCTGATCAGCGATCCTGAAGTGATTGTCATAGACACCCGCAATTCCTACGAGTACGCCATAGGTACTTTTGAAGGCGCCATAGATCCCAAGACCAATACCTTTCGTGAGTTTCCCGCTTTTGTGGCCAAGAATCTCGATCCGGCGAAACACAAAAAAGTTGCCATGTTCTGCACTGGCGGAATTCGCTGTGAAAAATCCACGGCTTATCTCAAGGAGCAGGGATTTGAAGAGGTCTATCATCTTGAGGGAGGTATTCTGAAATACCTCGAGGAAGTGCCCGAGTCCGAATCTCTCTGGCGCGGTCAATGCTTTGTGTTTGATAACCGTGTTGCCGTAAATCACAACCTGCAGAAGGGCGATTACGATCAGTGCCATGGTTGTCGTCACCCCATCACCGAGGAAGACAAGCATTCACCTCAGTATATGGCGGGCGTCAGCTGCCCGCGTTGTTATGACAGTCTGACGGAGGAGCAGAAGCAGCGCTTCCGTGAGCGGCAAAAACAGATTGAGCTGGCCAAGGCGCGCAACGAAATGCATATTGGTGCACCGCCACCAGCGCGGCAAAAACTGAGCAAAAGCGCCTAAGGGCGCCTGCGAGGGTCTGCGGAATATCCACACTAAAGAGGTAAAGCTAGCAATGGATTTTACGGATTGGGTCGCTGATGTGGCGGCTGGGACAGCCACTCACAGCAGTGGATTTGTACTGCAGATCCAGGGGGATCCGCGCGATCCTTCCGCAGTGGAGCCGGGCAAGTTTCCGCCCGAACTGAGTTTTGTGGAACAGGCGCGACTCTTGCGTTGCGGTCTGGAATTTCTCGCCCGTCAGGCCAAGCAGAGTCCCGGTGGTTGGCAATCTTCAAGTCGTTCGGATGAGGCTCGCTCCCTCGCCATCAAGGCGAGAGAGCAGCAGGCGAAACAGTTTGCCGAGCGCGCCGACAAACCTCAGCGCAGTGTTCTGTCTCTCAAGAAAAACAAGCCCGCGTAAATCAAAGCAATCCGCGCAGCTGCAGATCGGTGCGATGATCATCCATATTTTTGAACAGAATCTGGAATTTCTGGCGCGCACCGGTAGTCAGTTCGAGTGGGTCTTCTTCTGCTGTACGGCGAATTTTTATCAGGCGATCCAGCTCTTCTGAAAGCGAGTTGATGCTGGAAAAGATCTGATCAGTAGTTTCCTTGGTGCGGAATATGCGGCCCTGATTGGTCAGATTCAGGTATTGATCGCATTCCTGCAGCCATTCCCGTCTCTGTTCAATAAAGTTGCGGATATTTCTCATGCCGCCGCGGTGGGCTGTATCCAGCCGTTCATCAAGGTATTGCTGCAGGCTGCGGCGAGCAGTGGTCAGAAAGTCCACTGTGGTTGTGCGGCAGTATTTGCTGTCCAGATAGCTGGGGAATTTGACCTGATGTTCGGCCATGGCCTTTTCCCTTGCACAGGTTTCGTCACAGGCGAGTGACAGGGGTGATATGAACACGAGAAGCAGAAGGCAGGCGAGCTTTTTCATAGGGATATCGGTCGGCTATTAGTTAGTGTTATTGGAAGTACAACCATTGACCTGTGATATAGATCACTTTTTCAGCTCAGTCAAGCTGGCGAGGTTTGGACAGAAGTCCAGGCAGGTAGAAAAGGCAGTCAGGCGAGAGCTTTGGCAAGCAGTTGTTGAAGCTGGGAACTCAGTCCGCTACTGAGTTCGAGTGCGGCGGCGTGGCCTTGGGGCGACATCTTGTTCCAGGTCTTGCGGATGATATCGATCAGTTTTTCTTCATCCTGTTTTCGGGCAAAGTCTTCCAGATAAAACTCGATAAACACCAGGCAGGCCACATCTTCCAGAATCTGTACTTCTTCATCCCGTTTGAGTCCGCGCTTGAGCAGCAAATCCTTCACCCGCTCGATCATTGCCTGGTCATAACCCAGATCCGCCATGATGCGGCCGGCGGTTTCGCCGTGAAACTGGGCCAGATCCAGCCGCCAGCGTTTGTAGCCGGATCTGTCCATGGGGTAATCGCTGCGCGGAATTTTCCAGCGGCAGATATGTTGACTGCGTGCCGCCAGTTGCAGGACTTCGGAGGCTGTGGGGCAGAAAAGCGCGAGTCGCTGGCTCATACGCTGGCCGTAGATCAACTCCTTGGGCACAGGCTTGCCATCGACTATTTCCAGATTGGGGTCCTGGCGATTGGCCTCATCAAAAGCGGCGAGGGCGGCAGACAGACGGGATGAGGGCATGGCAATCTCAGCTGTAGCTGCCGGCAAGTTCAGCCAGGCCATTCATATCGCGAATATGAATGGCTTTCTTGTCCACGCCGATCAAGCCCTGATTCTGCAGACGGGTGAATACCCGGCTCACGGTTTCAATGGTCAGACCCAGATAGTTGCCGATATCGGTGCGCGACATGGGCAGATTGAACTGGGTGGAGGACAGGTGACGGCGGCTGTTGCGCGTGGAGATGCTCAGCAGAAAGGCTGCAATCCGGGTTTCGGCGCTGCTCTTGCTCAGCAGGGCTATCACCTGCTGTTCCTGGGTGATCTCGCGGCTCAACAGCTGGAAAAAGTGACGCTGCAGCATGGGTATCTGCAAACTGAGTTCTTCCATACGATTAAAGGGAATTTCGCACACTGAAGAGGTCTCCAGCGCTATTACCGAATTGGTGTAACAGTTGTCTGCGATACCGTCCATGCCCACCACTTCACCGGGCAAATAAAAACCGGTGATCTGTTCGTCGCCCTGATCGGACAGGGTCAGCGCCTTCACAGCTCCCGAACGCACGGCAAATACCGAAGTAAAGGTGTCGCCGGCGCGATAGAGGTATTCGTTTTTCTGCAGCGGACGCCCGCGCTGAACGATTTGATCCAGCTGATCTATTTCGTCCATATGCAGGCTGATGGGCAGGCAGAGACTGTTCAGGCGACAGTTGCCACAGGAGACCTTGCGGTCATGGCTGCATTGCGGAGCGGCGGAGGGATAAATCATAGACATGTGGATGGGCGCGCTTCATGCGAAATCGAAGGCGAGATTGTTACAGCTTTGTGGTGCTGGGTAAATAGTGCTCACCCCCGCAGCAGCGGGGGTTTCAACTATTACGGGGTCTGAGGCAACTGGCTCAGCAGCCAGTCGATCACGCTTTTGTAGACTTCGGGCAGCAGCGGTTGAAGCTGTTTCAGCGAGAGTTCCAGATCGCTTGCATCGGCAGCCACCAGATTGATGTGGCCCACCTTGCGGCCGGGGCGCACTTCCTTGCCATACCACACCAGTTCGGCGCCGGGGACCGACAGCCATTGGTCGTTGCGCTCGGTACCCACCAGATTCACCATCAGGCTCTGGCCTTTGAGACGCGGTTGTCCCAGCGGCAGACCGGCGATGGCGCGCAGGTGAAGTTCAAACTGGTTGATGCTGGCACCGGCCTGGGTCCAGTGTCCGGAGTTGTGAACCCGTGGCGCCAGCTCGTTGATCAACAGGCGATCGCCGACACGGAAACACTCCATGGCCATGACACCCACGTAGTTGAGGTGTTGCAGCAGGGCTTCCAGCATCTGTTCCGCCTGCTTCTGCAGATGGCTGAGGCGCGCCAGAGCGGCGGCTGAGCCCATGAGAATGCCGTTCAGGTGCAGGTTAAGCGTTAGCGGGTAGAAGACGCAGCGGCCCTGGGCATCCCTGGCTCCCACCAGAGACACTTCTTCGTCAAAGTTGATGGCCTGCTCGGCGATGGCCTGCTCATGCCAGTCGTCGGGGATTTCGTCCTGACGGGACTGATGCAGCCAGTGTTGGCCCCTGCCGTCGTAACCGCCGGTGCGCCGCTTGAGCAGGACTCTCTCGCCAAACTTCTGGTGCAGTTCGGCAGCCTGGGTACTCTGATCCACGGGCGCCCAGGGGGCAGTGGCCAGTCCCAGCTCATCAATAAGGGCTTTCTGTGTCTTGCGGTCGGCCAGGCGGCCAAAAACCCGGCTGTTGATAAAGCGCGGATGCTGGCTGAGGGCGTCGGTAACTGGGGTCGGGGGCCATTGTTCGCGCTCGGCAGTCACCAGATCGCCAGCCTCAAGACGGGGCACTTCGGCCGCTTCTATGTCCACGGGGCGCACGTCCAGCGCCAGAGGGCGTCCGGCAGTTTGCAACATGGCGCCCAGCTGCCCGGCGCCCAGGACCCAAATGGGGGGGGAACTCTGGCGCATTCAGTCTTGGCTCGGATCGGGGTTGTCCAGTACCGCCCGGGTCTGCGCCTGGCGGAAATCCTCCAGACGCTGGGCCAGAGCGGAATCTTTAAGGGCGAGTATCTGGCAGGCCAGAAGGCCGGCGTTGAAAGCACCGGCAGTGCCTATGGCGAGAGTGCCAACGGCAATGCCCTTGGGCATCTGCACTATGGACAGCAGGCTGTCCATGCCGTTGAGCGCCTTGCTCTGTACCGGCACGCCCAGTACGGGCAGACGGGTGTGAGCGGCCACCATGCCCGGCAGGTGAGCTGCGCCACCGGCACCGGCAATAATCACTTCAAAGCCATTGTCTACCGCCGTTTCAGTAAAACTGGCCAGCTTTTGCGGGGTACGGTGGGCGGAAACCACCTCTGTGTGGTAGCTGACACCCATCTGCTCAAGGATGTCTACAGCAGCTTCCATGGTGCTCCAATCGCTTTTGGAGCCCATGATCACTGCGACCTTGGGGGCGGTTTGCTTGCTCATAGGCACTTGTCCGTCTGTCAACAATCAGAAAAAAGGCGCGCATCTTATCACAGACACACGGGGAGCCACAGGCCACAGCTATTAGCCCCGGTTGACTGGCGTTACTGTTCCTGGTGGCTGTCCGCTTCGCCGCCAAAGGCTCTGAGCAGATCCCGCAGAAACTTCTGTAACTCCAGAGTCATGATCGCAAACTCCGCGTCAAAGGCTTCCGCCGGCGATTCGGGGTTGCGATCACCGGCCTGATTGATCAGCTGATCTTCAAATTTGACGCGCTTGATAGCGAAATTGTCGTCCAGCAGGCAATGGAGGGACTCCTGCCAGCAGATGGCCAGTTTGGTGGCGTGCATGCCTGTGTCCAAATGCTGGCGCAGTTCGTCGGAACTCAAATCCAGATGTTTGCAGCGAATAATCCGCCCGTCCTTGCCCGCCTGAAGTTCACACTCTTCGCCCAGAACTATGCCGGAAGGGCCATGCCCGTCCCGCAACCAGTGAGTCATTACCTGGGTCGGGGTGGACTTGGGGGTGAGGGGCAATGCCTTGAGGCTGCCCAGCGCTTCGCGCAGGGCGCTGAGCAGGTCTTCGGCACGTTTGGCGGAGCTGGTGTTGATCACAATCAGTCTGTCGGCGGGCGACAGATAGGCAAAGTCCAGTGAGGATTTGCTGAAGGCCTTGGGCAGCAGTGAAAAAATGATTTCGTCCTTGAGTGTCTGCTTTTCGGCCCGGCCTATCTTGCGTGCTTCCGCCTGGCTCAGCTCCAGCACCTTTTCTTCCAGATGCTCCTTGACCACCGCCGAGGGCAGGATTTTTTCCTGGCGTTTGGCGCACACCATGATGAAACCGTTGGTGGCGTGAACCAGCTCCGAGCCGTGGCGTCCCAGTGGCGGCACAAAACCGTAACTGAAGGTATCGAGCTTGCCACAGGGATTGAATGCCTGACTGGCAAGCTGTTCGTTGAGTTCTTCGGGCGTTAGTGTCCAGTCTTCGCCGAGGCGATAGACACGCAGATTCTTAAACCACATAGATCATCCAAAAAGACAGCGAGGCGCGGCTGGGCCGCGCCGAAAATCAGGCGAGGATATCCAGGAGTTCCACATCAAAAATCAGTGTGGAGTAGGGGGCAATGGTGGCACCGGCACCGCGCTCGCCATAGGCCAGATCGTGGGGAACGTAGAGCCGCCACTTGGAACCTACGGGCATCAGCTGCAGGGCTTCGGTCCAGCCGGCGATAACACCGTTGACCGCGAAGTCGATGGGCTGGCCGCGCTTGTAGGAGGAGTCAAATACGGTGCCGTCGATCAGCGTGCCCTGATAGTGGGTTTTGACGCGGGAGCTGGCGCTGGGCTTGTCACCAGTACCCTGGGTGATGATTTCGTATTGCAGACCGGAAGCGGTCACAGTGACGCCCGGCTTGCTGGCGTTTTCTGCCAGAAAGGCTTCGCCAGCGGCGGCCAGCTCCTGGGCGCGGGCTGCTTCGGCAGCCTGCATGCGTTCGCCAATTACGCGGAAGGCAGCGCGCAGATCTTCTTCTGTAACTGCACTTTCCTTGCCGTTGAGAACATCCAGCAGACCAGCGGCTACTGCACTGGGGGAGAGGCCGTCAAAGGGATTGGCGGCCAGTTGTTCGCCCATCTGGCGGCCAACGCCGTAGCTGACACGGGCTTCCGGGGTGGTGTAGAGATCGCTCATGGTCTGTTCCTGGTCAATAAAAAGGCCGCGCAGTCTATCAGACCTGGGGAGCCGAGTCTGTTTTCTCTGCCTGTTCCTCTATGGCTGTCTGCTCTTCTATCACATGAATTTCGCGCATGAAGATTTCCCAGAAGGCGATAAACAGGGCGGCCAGCAGCGGGCCTACCACAAAGCCGCTGATGCCAAAGAGCACTATGCCGCCGAGGGTAGAGAGGAGTACCAGATAGTCCGGCAACTTGGTGTCCCGTCCCACCAGAATGGGGCGCAGTATATTGTCCACCAGGCCTATGACTCCGGCGCCGAAGGCGATGAGAATAATGCCCTCCACGTACTCGCCTGTCGCCAGCAGGTAAATGGCTGCTGGCAGCCAGATAATTGCTGCGCCTATGGCAGGGATAAGTGAGGCCACGGCCATCATCACGCCCCACAGCAAAGCGCCCTGAATATCCAGGAACCAGAAAATCACACCGCCCAGCGCACCCTGTACCATGGCCACCACCAGATTGCCCTTGACGGTGGCGCGAGTCACTTCGGCGAACTTGGCTAGCAGCAGACGCTCGCGGGCGTCACCCAGGGGCAGGGCACGGATCAGCAGCTCCACCAGCTTGTCGCCATCGCGCAGTACAAAGAACGCCAAATAAAGCATGAGGCACAGGCTCAGCACCCAGCCAAAAGCATTCTGGCCGATGCTGAAGGCGTTTTGTGCGAGAAATTTGCCGCTGGTCATGGCGGCGTCCACCGCCTGCTCCTTGAGCTTGTCCATGCGGATATCAAAGCGCTCTAGCGCCTGCTCAATTGCTGGAAAGGCAGCGCGCACCTGCTCTATGTAGGCCGCCGGGTTGATTTCTCCCGACTGCAGGCGGTGATAGAGCTGCAGGCCTTCGCTCACCACTGAACTGACGATAAACACCACCGGCAGAACCACTATGAGAACGCAGGTGAGCAGAGTCAGCAGGGTGGCGCTGTTGGGGCTTTTGGGCATGGCCCTGATCAGCCGCTGTTGCAGCGGGCTGAAGATCACCGCAATGGCACAGGCCCAGAAAATGGGGGCGAAAAAGGGTTTGAGCAGCCAGAGAAATCCGAGAGAGACAACCAGCAAAAGAATGAGAAAACTGCGGAGTTCGAGTTTGTCCTGCATCGCCAAATCCTGATGGATGATCAAAGGCGGGACTATAGGGGAAGCGCTTGTCAGTGTCACCCACTGGAATGTCAGTGACGGATCCCCAGCCGTTCCTAACGGGACGGGTGTTCAAAATGCTGCTAAGCTCTCGACCACAAGCCGCTGTGCCTGAAGGATTTCAATCTTGCATAACAACAGATCCGCATCGTCTTCCCTGCCGCGCCTCCTGCTGGTGTTTGCCCTGCTTGGAATGCCTCTGTCTGTCTGTGCGGAGACGGCGTCCCCGTCGGCCCCCATAGTTATCGATCTTCAGGCCACAGCCCAGAATCACTCCCAGGAATACTTTGTCACCCTGCTGCAAATGGCGCTGGAAGAGAGTAGGCAGCCGGGCGAGCAGTTTGAATACCGCTATTCCGAGCACGACTACTCCCAGGCGCGCTGGATCAACCAGCTGGAAAGCGACAGGGGCAATATGGTTATCTGGACCATGACCAACCGCCAGCGTGAGGCCAGCCTGCTGCCAGTGCGTATCCCCTTGTTCAAGGGGTTGTTTGGTCACCGGGTATTTATCATTCGCAAGAAAGACCAGCCGCTTTTTAATCAGGTGCGCACCAGAGAAGACCTGCAAAAATTTGTTGCTGGTCAGGGCATCCACTGGCCGGATGTGGATATTCTCCAGGCCAACCAGCTGCCGGTTACCACCGGTGCCAACGTGGAATCCCTGTTCAAGATGCTCAAGGCCAGGCGCTTTGATTATTTTCCTCGCGGTGTGGCCGAGGCCTGGTATGAAATGAGCAGCCTCAGGGACCCGGAACTGGCTGTTGAGGAAAGCCTGATGCTGGTTTACCCCACCGCTGTTTATTACTTCGTCAACAAAAACAATACCCAGCTGGCGCGCCGCATAGAGACGGGGTTGGAGGCGTTGATTGACAATGGGCGTTTCGATGCCTTCTTTCAGGCGCACCAGCGCACCCAGGAGGGATTGGCGCAGGTGGTCTCCAAACCGCGGCGCCCCATTTATCTGGATAACCCGGATCTGCCGGAAAATCTCCCCGGTCCCGAAGAGCGTTACTGGATTTCACTGCCCACCCGCACTGATTGATTTCTCTGTTGTCAGACGCTTGGTCAATGGCGGACAAATCCTCCATAATCCCCACACTAGTCAGCTAGAAGGAAGCGTTTATGAGTCAAACAGAGAGCGGATCCGGCAACCGATCCCTGGGAATCATCCTGATCCTGGTACTGATTGCTGCCGCAGCCCTGGGCCTTGCCTACTACTTCTATTTCTATCGGGCTCAGCCGCAAGTAGAGGCTCCCCCGGTTGCCGAAGTGCCCATGCAGACCTCCAGCACCCTGTTGCCGCTGGAACAGACTCCGGCCCCGCTGCCTGTCGCTGCGGAGGTACTTCCTCCCGAAGAACTGGCACCACCTCTGCCCAAACTTAACGAGAGCGATGCAGCTGTGCTGGCGGAGTTGCAATCCCTGTCGGCAATGTCCCTCAAACTGGTTGTGCCCCAGGAAATCCTGCGCAAATTTGTGCGTGCAGTGAATGCCATGGATGAGGGCAAGGTGGTGCATGAATACCGTCCAATAGCTTCTCCACCACCGCCCATGCGTGTTGAATCCCTGGGGCCGCCCAAGGGCGAGGAGCTGCGCCGTTACCGGCTGACGGCGGAAAATTTCCGTCGTTACGATGAATATGTAACCCTGTTTGCCATGCTGGACCAGGAGGCGCTGGCGACCATCTATCGACGTTTTTCACCTCTGCTGGAAGAAGCCTACGGCGAGATGGGCCTGAAGAAGGGCAGTTTTCACGAAGTGCTGATGAGCGTCATCGACAAGCTGGTTGCCATGCCAATCCCCGAGGGCGAACTGGTTCTGGTACAGCCGAAGGTGTTTTATCAGTTTGAAG
>Ga0182793_1000673_pt1 | contig 24698 bp, 23 predicted proteins | sample Passage237A_FD_130498 | JGI IMG/M metagenome (GOLD analysis project Ga0182793, IMG submission 130498) | Cellulose adapted compost microbial communities from Newby Island Compost Facility, Milpitas, CA, USA - Passage2 37A (version 2) (version 2) ... | reverse complement strand
CGCTGACCGAGAGCTTCGCCATGCTGCCCACCGCGGCGGTGTCGGGCTACTACTTCAGCCATCCGGGCAGCCAGTACTTCGTGGTCGGCCGGCTGGGCAAGGACCAGGTGGCCGACTACGCCCGGCGCAAGGGCGTGGACCGCGCCCAGGTCGAGCGCTGGCTGGCCTCCAACCTGGACTACGACCCCGAGTAAACCGGGCGGACCGGCGCTGCCGATGCCGCCCAGGCGGCGCCGGGCCAGCGCTCCGCCGCCCGCCGCGGCCGGTGCCCGGGGCTCCCCCGGCTGCATCGCCCCCGGGCCAGCCCCTACAATGCCCGGCCGCCCAGTCCACGGAGAGCCGTCCCCATGCAAGCCGATCAAGTTCGTGCCGTCGTCACCGGGGGCGTGTCCGGGCTGGGCCTGGCCGTGGCCCGGCGCCTGGTCGCCGATGGCGGCAAGGTCGCCCTGCTCGACCTCAACGACGACAAGGGCGCGGCCGCGGTGGCCGAACTGGGCCAGGACCGCGCCCACTACTACCGCATCGACGTCACCGACGAGGCCGCGGTGGCCCGCACCCTGGACCAGGCACGCCAGGCCCTGGGCGGCCTGAACCTGGCGGTGAGCTGCGCCGGCATCCTCGGCGCCGGCCGGGTGCTGGGCAAGGAAGGGCCGATGCCGCTGGACGGCTTTGCCCGCACGGTGATGGTCAACCTGGTCGGCAGCTTCAACGTGGCCAAGGCCGCGGCCAACCTGTTCCAGCACAACGAGGCTGGCGAGGACGGTGAGCGCGGGGTGATCGTCAACACCGCCTCGGTGGCCGCCTGGGAAGGCCAGATCGGCCAGGCCGCCTACTCGGCCTCCAAGGCCGGCGTGGTCGGCATGACCCTGCCGATGGCGCGCGAACTGGCGCGCTTCGGCATCCGGGTGATGACCATCGCCCCGGGCGTGTTCTGGACCCCGATGGTCGATGGCATGCCCGAGGCGGTGCAGCAGTCGCTGGCGGCCACCATCCCCTTCCCGGCCCGCCTGGGCCGCCCGGAGGAATATGCCGAGACGGTGGCCTTCATCCTCCGCAACCGCTATCTCAACGGCGAGACCATCCGCCTGGATGGCGCCACCCGCCTGGCCGCCAAGTGAGCCTGGCCGCCAAGTGAGCCTGGCCGCCTCCGCCTGCCCGCGACGCGGCCGCCCCCGGCCCAAGCCGCCGCCCGCCGGCGTGCCCGCCCCCGCCACGCCATACCCGAATCCCAACCGGTAATACCCCCATGAAAGCCAGCGAAATCAAGAAGGGCAACGTCGTCGAGTACAACAACGGCGTCTACCAGGTCCGCGACATCGAGCGCAGCTCGCCCCAGGGCCGCGGCGGCAATGTCCGCTACCGCTTCATCATGTATTCGGTCCCCGGCGGCACCAAGCTCGACGCCAGCTTCGACGCCGAGGACAACCTGACCGAGGTCGAGCTGCTGCGCCGCCAGGCCAGCTTCTCCTACAAGGACGGCGATGCCTTCGTGTTCCTGGACGACGAGGACTACACCCCCTACACCCTGGACCCGGCTGCGCTGGGCGATGCGGTGGGCTATATCACCGACGGCCTGAGTGGCTGCTATGTGCAGGTGATCGACGAACAGCCGGTGGCCGTGCAGCTGCCGCAGCACGTGGTCCTGGAAGTGGTCGAGACCCCGCCGGAGCTGAAGGGCGGCACCGCGACCAAGCGTCCGAAGCCGGCCAAGCTCAGCACCGGCATCGAGATCATGGTCCCCGAATACATCACCACCGGCGAGAAGATCCTGGTCAACACCACCACCGGCGAGTTTGGCGGCCGCGCCGACTGAACCGCGGCGGCAGGATCAGCCACCACGGGGCGCCACTGGCGCCCCGTTTCCGTTTGCGGCCAGCTCGCGCAGCCGCGCCGAAACCAGGTCCAGGTTGGCCTGGACCTGCTCCAGGGCCTGGCGCCGCGCCGGCGGCAGCAAGGCACGCAGGCCCTGCTCCAGCGCCTGCGCCTGGCGCGCCCGGCGCCGACCGGCCTCGGCGGCGCGGTCCTGCAGCTGCTCCAGCTGTGGCGGCTGCGGCACGCCATAGCCGTCCAGTCCCTCCAGCCAGCCAGCCGGGCGCGAGAACGCCCCACCCAGGTCCAGGAGGCTGGCCAGGGCCTGGTCCAGGCCCGGCGCCTGTTCCAGCAGCCGGCGCGGGTCGCGCAGCCAGCGGCGCTTGAGCTGGTCGCGGGCCAGGGCCTGCTCGCGGCGCAGGGCCGCCGTTTCCAGCACCAGCAGCGCCGCGGCAGCGCGCAGCCCGGCCCGTTCCAGGGCTGGCCGCCGCTGCGCCGGCGCCAGCGCCAGCCATTGCCGGGCATCGCCCGGCTCCAGCCCCAGCTCGGCCCGGGCGACCGCGTACAGCGCGTCCCGGTGTGCGGCCGCGGACTCGAAGCGCAGGCCCAGGCGCACCTGGTCCTGCGCCGACGCCGGCAGCTGCGCGGCGTCGGCCAGGCCGGCGTCCTGCAGCCGCCGCAGCAGCCCGCTGGGGGTGATCGAAGCCAGCGGCAGCGCCGCCAGGCGCGGGGCGGCGTCGTGCAGCAGGCGCCAGGTCTCCACCGCGCAGTTGTTGGACAGGAAGTAGTAGCGGCCGTCGTAGCTCCAGTGCAGGCGCGCGGCGCGCTCGAGCACGGCCTCGATCTCGGCCCGCTCCAGCGCCAGCGGCAGCGCGCGCAGGCCGCGCAGCTCGACCCGGGTGTACTCCTCCACCACCTGGTCCAGCGGCAGCACGAACAGGCGCGAGGGATAGCCCCCGCTCAGGCCGCGCCAGCCGGAAATCTGCAGGTCGTCGACGAAGGCGCGGAAGGACAGGACCAGGTGGTGGCTCAGGTCCAGGCGGCAGTCCGGTCCCGGCTCTCGGTCCGGGGCGCAGACCACCAGGCGCAGCATGCTGTGGCCCCAGCGGCTCATCGGCTGGCGGTTGGGCTCGGCAAACAGGTAATCCACCGCCCAGACCCGCGCCGGGTCCAGCCTCAGCAGCGGCGCGCGGCCGTCGGCCACGTCCTGGACGAAGGGCCAGGCCTGCGGGCAGGCGGCCTCCGGGGGCGGCGCCTGGTCGAAGCGGGCATCGAAATAGGCCGCCAGCGCCGGCCGCTGGCAGCGGTAGGACGGATCGAGCAGGTAATGCTCCAGGTTCACCGCCACGAACTCGCGCGGACCGGCCAGCTCGTAGGGGTCCGGGCTGCGGTCGCGGAAATCGTTACGGGCGCGCCGCCCCGGGCGCAGCACCGCCTTCTGCCAGCCTGCCAGGTCGAGCAGGCGCGGATCGGCGGACAGGCCGCCGGCGGGGCCGCGGTCGTACAGGTGGCCCAGCTCGTGGACCAGGGCGGCCTGCAGCGCGCGCCAGGCGGCGGCCGCGGCCTCGCCCTGGCCGGCCTGCAGCCACTGCCGCAGCAGGCCGCGGTCGAGCAGCACACGCTGGCCCACGGCACGGCCATGCACCCGCGCGGGCAGGTCCTGGCGCCATTCCAGGCGCACCGGATCGGGCAGCGCCTGCCCCCAGGCCGGCGGCAGGCGCGCTGCGATGTCCTCCAGCAGGCGCGCGCTGGCCGCCTGCTCGGCCGGGACCAGGCCCGGGGCCTGGCTGAAGCGCGGGCCGGCCCAGGCCGGGGCCGCGCCCAGCAGCAGGGCCGCCAGCGCGGCCGCGCGGATCATCCGCGGGCCAGGATCATCCGCGCCAGCTCCAGGTCGCTGGCCTGGCGGGCGGCCGGGTCACGCTCGCGCAGCAGGCGCAAGGCTTCCTCCAGGCGGGCGCTGCGCAGGCGGCCTTCGCTGGCGATGAAGCCGGCCGCGTCCTCGCGGGCCTGGGCCACGATCTTGTCATCGCCCGAGGTACTGCCCGAGGAGGCCGAGCTGCCGGCCGAGGAAGCGCCGGCGGAAGTGCCGGCGAAGCTGCCGGCCAGGGCCGGGGCCGCGGCCAGGCACAGCAGGACCAGGGCGGGGATGCGCGGGAAACGGTTCATGCGGGCACCTGTTGGCAGGAAATGGCGCCGGCAGATTACCCGCAGGCGCCCGCCCCTGCCTACCGCGGCCCGGGCGCCGCGTTCAGGCGTCGAACACCTTGCCCGGGTTGAGGATGCCGTTGGGGTCGAAGGCCTGCTTGATCCCGCGCATCAGCGCGATCTCGGCCTGGCTGCGGGTGCTGCCCAGGTAAGGCTTCTTGACCAGGCCGATGCCATGCTCGGCCGAGATGCTGCCGCCACATTCGTGCAGCGCCTGGGCCAGCAGCTTGGTGACGTGCTCGCACTGGGACACGAAGTCGGCGTCGGAAGTGTCGTCGGGCTTGAGCACGTTGATATGCAGGTTGCCGTCGCCGATGTGGCCGAACCAGACCACCTCGAAGTGCGGATAGGCCTGCCCGAGCAGCGCCTGGGTCTTCTCCAGGAAGGCCGGCATGGCCGAGATCCGCACCGAGACGTCGTTCTTGTAGGGCTTGTAGCGGGCTACCGACTCGGTGATGCCCTCGCGCAGGCGCCACAGCTGCTGGGCCTGGGCGTCGGACTGGCTGATCACGCCATCGGCCACCCAGCCCTGCTCCATGCAGTGCTCGAAGGCGGTCATGGCCGCGGCCTCGGTGGCCTCGTCGTTGCTGGCGAACTCGGTGACCACGTAGAACGGGTACTCGTCCTCCAGCGGCTTCTGCGCGCCATGGGCCAGGACGTGGCGCAGGGCACGGTCGGTGAAGAACTCGAAGGCCTCCAGCTGCAGGCGGCCGCGGAACTCGGAGAAGACCTGCATCAGCACCTCGAACGAGGGCAGCGCCAGCAGCATGACATTGGTCGGCGGCGGCGGGTCGGTCAGGCGCAGGATGGCCTCGACCACGATGCCCAGGGTGCCCTCCGAGCCGATCATCAGCTGGCGCAGGCCGTAGCCGCTGGAGTTCTTCCCCAGGCCGCGGTTGAGGTGCAGCACCTCGCCCGCGCCGCTGACCACGGTCAGGCCGGCGATCCATTCGCGGGTGTTGCCGTAGCGGATCACGCGGATGCCGCCGGCGTTGGTGGCGATGTTGCCGCCGATCGAGCAGGAGCCGCGCGCGGCGAAGTCCACCGGATAGATGAGGCCGTGCTCGGCTGCCGCGTTGTGCACCGCTTCCAGCGGCATGCCGGCCTGCACGGTCAGGGTGCGGTCGACGCGGTTGAACTCCAGCACCTTGTTCATCCGCTCCAGGCTCAGCACCAGCTCGCCATTGGCGGCCACCGCGCCGCCGGACAGGCCGGTGCGGCCGCCGGAGGGCACGATCGCGACCTTGTGGCGGTTGGCCCAGCGCACGATGGCCTGGACCTCCTCCACCGTGCCCGGCAGGGCGATGGCCAGCGGCGCCGGGGTCCAGCGGCGGGTCCAGTCGCGGCCGTAGTGCTCCAGGTCGGCGGTATCGGTCTTCAGGCGCAGGTCGGGCACCGAGCTGAGCAGGTCGGCGAGGCGGGGATCGGTCATGGGTGGAAGGCGGGAATTGCGCGCGTGCGGGAACCGGTTAGCGTGCCAGCCGGCGAGCGGGGCGTCCAGCGCCGCGCCCGCGCCGGCCGGCCTGCGCAAGCCCTTGTTTCACCGGCAACTTTGTTTGGCGTCGCCTGCCGGCGGGAAGGCCGTTTCCGCCATGCCGCAGTGCGGAAAAGCCGGCCTGCTTCTGGCATAGTTACCGGCTCCCGTCCCGCCGCCTGGAAACTGCGCGAAATGTCGCCCAAGAAGACCTCGTTCCCCAAGTCGGACATCCGTGTGCTGCTGCTGGAAGGCGTGAGCCAGACCGCGGTGGAAACCTTCAAGGCGGCCGGGTACAGCCAGATCGATTTCCACACCAAGGCCCTGTCCGGCGACGAGCTGAAGGCGCGCATCGCCGAGGCCCACATCATCGGCATCCGCTCGCGCACCCAGCTCAGCGCCGAGGTGCTGGCCGAAGCCAAGCGCCTGATCGCGGTCGGCTGCTTCTGCATCGGCACCAACCAGGTGGACCTGGAAGCGGCCGAGCTGGCCGGCATCCCGGTGTTCAACGCGCCCTACTCCAACACCCGTTCGGTGGCCGAGCTGGTCCTGGGCGAGGCGATCATGCTCACCCGCGGCATCCCGCAGAAGAACGCCGAATGCCACCGCGGCGGCTGGTCCAAGTCGGCCGCCGGCAGCCACGAGGTGCGCGGCAAGACCCTGGGCATCGTCGGCTACGGCCACATCGGCACCCAGGTCGGCGTGCTGGCCGAGGCGCTGGGCATGCACGTGCTGTTCTACGACATCGAGACCAAGCTCTCGCTGGGCAACGCGCGCCCGGCCGCCAGCCTGGACGAGCTGCTGGAGCGCTCGGACGTGGTCACCCTGCACGTGCCCGAGACCCCGTCCACCCAGTGGATGATCGGCGCCGCGCAGCTGGCGAAGATGCGCAAGGGCGCGCACCTGATCAACGCCGCCCGCGGCACCGTGGTCGACATCGAGGCCCTGGACGCGGCCCTGGCCTCCGGCCACCTGGGCGGCGCTGCGGTGGACGTGTTCCCGGTCGAGCCCAGGGCCAATGGCGAGCGCTTCGAGTCGCCGCTGATCCGCCACGACAACGTGATCCTGACCCCGCACGTGGGCGGCAGCACGCTCGAGGCCCAGGACAACATCGGCATCGAAGTGGCCTCCAAGCTGGTGCGCTACAGCGACAACGGCAGCACCCTGTCGGCGGTGAACTTCCCCGAGGTCACCCTGCCCGAGCACGACGGCAGCCTGCGCCTGCTGCACATCCACCGCAACGTCCCCGGCGTGCTGTCCAAGGTCAACGAGATCTTCAGCCGCCACGCGGTCAACATCGACGGCCAGTTCCTGCGCACCGACCCCAAGGTCGGCTACGTGGTCATCGACGTGGGCGCCGACGAGGCCAAGGTCAGCGTCCTGCGCGAGGAGCTGGCCGCCATCCCCGGTACCCTGCGCACCCGCGTGCTGTACTGAGCCCAGGCGCCAGCACCACCCCCGCACGGGCCGGCATCGCCGGCCCGTGCCGTTTCCGGGCTCAGCCCGCGCCTGCCAGCCACTTGCCGGCCAGGCGCCGCAGCGAGGGATCCAGCTCCGGGTCGGCGGCCAGCGCCGCCACCGGGCGCCAGCCCAGGTCATGGGACTCGGCGCTGACCACGAAGCGTTCGTCGCCGCCGGCGCGCACCACGTAGCGCACGTCGTAATGCCAGTGTCCCGGCTCGCCCGGGCGTGCGGGGATCCAGTGCCGGTCCAGGTCGAAGATCCGCCCGGGAGCCTGCAATGCCAGCCCGGCCACGCCGGTCTCCTCCCGCGCCTCGCGCAGCGCCACCGCGGCCAGGTCGCGGTCGCCATCGGCATGCCCGCCCGGCTGCAGCCAGCGGCCAAGCTTGCGATGGTGGCTGAGCAGGGCGCGCCGGCCGTCGGCGCTGACCAGCCACGCCGAGGCGGTGAAGTGCCCGGCCAGGCGCTGGCGCAGGAACGGGTCGGAGGCATCGCCCAGCAGCTCCAGGAACAGCGCCACGCTGGCGGCTTCGGCCGGCCAACGCGCCTGGTATTCGCGCAGCGCCGCCTCCAGGGCCGGGGTATGGCCGGGCGATGTCATGGGTATTCCTGTCCGGAGTGGGGCGCGATTATCGCCGCAGGCACCGGCATGGCGCAGCCGGTGTCGCCGGCGTCACCGCCTTGGTGCAGCGCGTCATCGCCCAGGCAGCGACGGCTTGTGATCCAGCAAGCGGTTTGGCAAGGTACGGCGATTCAGCGGCCAGTTACGGTCGTCCCACTCGCGCGCACCGGATAGGACGGTCGCAACCAGGAACAAGCACATGTCCAAAGGTCTTTTCATCGTCAAGCCGGTCGAACCCGCCGGCCATGTCGACGCCGGCGAGCCGGTGGAGGGCAGCCTCCAGGGCGAAACCACCCTCAAGCGCACCCTGACCGCCCGCCACCTGGTCCTGCTGGGCGTGGGCGCGGTCATCGGCGCCGGCATCTTCGTGCTGACCGGCCAGGCCGCAGCCAACCACGCCGGCCCGGCGGTGATGCTCAGCTTCGTCCTGGCCGGCTTCGCCTGCGCCATGGCCGGGCTGTGCTATGCCGAATTCGCCTCGATGATGCCGGTCTCCGGCAGCGCCTATTCCTACTCCTACGCCACCCTGGGCGAGGCCGTGGCCTGGTTCATCGGCTGGTGCCTGGTGCTGGAGTACCTGTTCGCCTCGGCCACCGTGGCGGTGGGCTGGTCCGGCTACCTGACCAGCTTCCTGACCAGTACCCTGGGCCTGCCCTTCCCCGCCGAGCTGGCCAATGCGCCCCTGGCCTGGAACGGCAGCGAGTTCGTCGCCACCTCCGGCCTGATCAACCTGCCGGCGGTGCTGATCGTGGCCGCGGTCAGCGGCCTGTGCTATGTCGGCATCACCCAGTCGGCCTTCGCCAACGCGATCGTGGTGGCGATCAAGGTCACCGTGATCGCGGCGTTCCTGGGCTTCGGCATCCAGTACGTGGATCCGGGCAACTGGACCCCGTTCATCCCCGAGAACGCCGGCCCGGGCAAGTTCGGCATGGAGGGCGTGTTCCGCGCCGCGACCATCGTGTTCTTCGCCTACATCGGCTTCGACGCGGTCTCCACTGCCGCCGGCGAGGCCAAGAACCCGCAGCGCGACATGCCCATCGGCATCCTCGGCTCGCTGGCGGTCTGCACCCTGATCTACATCGCCGTGTGCGCCGTGCTCACCGGCATGACCCATTACTCGCTGCTCAACAGCGCCAAGCCGGTGGCCACCGCCCTGGAAGAGGTGCTCAAGGCCGACCCGACCGCAAACGTCGGCTGGCTCAAGACCGCGGTGGAGATCGGCGCCATCGCCGGCCTGTCCTCGGTGATCCTGGTCATGCTGATGGCCCAGCCGCGCATCTTCTACTCGATGTCGCGCGATGGCCTGCTGCCGTCGCTGTTCGGCCGGGTCCACAAGCGCTTCCAGACCCCGCACGTGGGCACCGTCATCGTCGGCGTGATCGCCTGCCTGCTGGCCGGCTTCATGCCGCTGAGCGTGCTCGGCGAGCTGGTGTCCATGGGCACCCTGCTGGCCTTCGCCACCGTGTGCCTGGGCGTGTTCGTGCTGCGCTTCAAGCGCCCGGAGCTGCCGCGCCCGTTCCGGGTGCCGCTGTTCTGGCTGATCTGCCCGGCCGGCCTGCTGGCCTGCCTGTTCCTGTTCCTGCAGTCCTTCCGCGAGCACTGGGCCGTGTTCGTGGGCTGGACCGTGATCGGCCAGCTGATCTACTTCGGCTACGGCTACCGCCACAGCAAACTGCGCCAGCGCGGCTGATCCCGTAGCGCGGCCGGCCTCGTGCCGGCCGCTTCGTTTCCACCCCGCATTCCCGCAGGCGCACATGAGCGCAACCGTTCCCCGCAAGATCGGCCCGGTCCTGGCGACCTTCGTCGTGGCCAACAACATGATCGGCTCGGGCTTCTTCCTGCTCCCGGCCACCCTGGCCAAGTCCGGCGGCGTCACCGCCCTGTCCTGGCTGCTGGGGACGGTGCTGGCGATGATGCTGGGCGGAGCCTTCGCCCGCCTGGCCGCCCAGCACCCGGGGCTGGAATCGCCCGACGACTTCGTGCGCCCGGCGCTGGGCCGCGACGCCAGCTTCCTGGCCACCGCCCTGTACTGGATCTCCTCCTGGATCGGCAACAACGCCATCGCCGTGGCCGCCTTCGGCTACCTGGTGCTGCTGCTGCCGATCGACGACGGCCCGGGCGTGCGCCTGGCCGGGCAGGTCGCCCTGATCTGGCTGATGTTCGCCCTCAACCTGATGGGCCCGCGGCCGATCGCACGCTTCCAGTCCCTGTGCGTGGTGTTTGGCCTGCTGCCGGTGGCCGCCATCCTCAGCTTCGGCTGGATGTACTTCGACCCGGAGATCTACCGCCAGTCCTGGAACGTGTCCGGGGAAAGCGACGCGGCGGTGGTGTTCAGCTCGCTGGCGCCGATCTTCTGGGCCTTCGTCGGCCTGGAGACCGGGGCCATGGTCGCCGGCGTGGTCCGCGACCCGGAGCGCAACGTGCCGCGCGCCACCCTGGGCGGCATCGCCATTGCCGGTGCGGTCTACCTGATTTCCTCGGTGCTGATGATGGGCATCGTCCCGGCCGCCGAACTGGCCGTTTCCGGCGCGCCCTTCGCCCTGGTCGCCGGGCAGATGTTCGGCCCCTGGGCGGTGCCGGTGATCGCCGCCGCCGCCGCGCTCAAGGCCACCGGCACCCTCGGCGGCTGGATGCTGGTGACCGGCGAGTCCGGCGCGCGCGCGGCCCAGCGCGGCTACCTGCCGCCGCTGTTCGCTCGCCTGCGCGCCAACGGCTCGGCCGGCACCGGCCTGCTGGTCATTGCCCTGTGCATGACCACCCTGGCGATCCTGACCCTGGCCCCAACCGTGGCCGGGCAGTTCGAGGTGCTGATCGAGATGGTGGTGGTGCTGGTGGTGATGGCCTACGCCGCCGCCGGCCTGGCCCTGCTGGTGGGCAGCCCGGCCATGCCCTCGGGCGCGCGCGAGCGGATCCTGGGCGTGGGCGCGCTGGTGGCCTGCGGCCTGCTGGTCTATTCGACCCCGCTCAGGACCCTGCTCGGCGGAATCGTGATCGCGCTGCTGGCCTGGGTGGTGTTCCGCGCCTTTTCCCGCGGCCCGGCACGGTAAACTTGGGGGCATGAACGCCCCCACCTCCCTGCCCTACGACCCGGCCCGCCTGAGCACGCTGGCGCAGCTGCTGATCGGCAACATCCGCGAGCTGGCCCAGGCCGGCTGGACCCCGGCCACCAGCAGCAACTTCTCCCACCGCCTGGACGAGCGCCACGCCGCGATCACCGTCTCCGGCCGCGACAAGGGCCGGCTGGTGGAGGAGGACATCATGGTCGTGGACTTCGACGGCCAGGCCGTGGGCCGGTCGCTGCGGCCCTCGGCCGAGACCCTGCTGCACACCCAGCTCTACCGCCGCTACCCGGAGGTGGGCTGCGTGCTGCACACCCACTCCCGGGTGCAGACAGTGGCCTCGCGCCTGTACGCGCCCCAGGGCCACGTGCGCCTGGAGGGCTACGAGCTGCTCAAGGCCTTCCACGGCAACAGCACCCACGAGACCGCGGTGGACGTGCCGGTGTTCGCCAACACCCAGGACATGACCGTACTGGCCGCCCAGGTCGAGGCCCTGCTCGACCGGCAGCCGATGTGGGGCTACCTGATCGATGGCCACGGCCTGTACGCCTGGGGCCGGGACATGGCCGAGGCCCGCCGCCACCTGGAAGCCTTCGAGTTCCTGCTCGGCTGCGAACTGGAGCTGCGCCGGCTGGGCGCGGCCTGACTCATTGCCGGCCGGCAAGCCCTTCTGCCCAAGGGTTATCAGGCCACCGGCCGGCAGCTGCTAATCTTCTGGGTCCACGCGGGACGCCCGCCTGACCTGCGGTGAACGACATGAGCCGACTGCGCATCTTCCACGAAAACCAACCCGACCAGCCGCTCCTGACCACCCACGACGGCGACGTGATCGCCGCCGAACTGGGCAGGATCGGCGTGACCTTCGAGCGCTGGCAGGCCAGCAGGCCGATCGCGCCCGGCGCCGCCCCGGAGGAAGTGATGGACGCCTATCGCGCCGACATCGACCGCCTGGTCGCCGAGCGCGGCTTCAGGACCGTGGACGTGGTCTCCATCGCCCCGGACAACCCCAACCGCGCCGAGATGCGCCAGAAGTTCCTGGACGAACACTTCCACAAGGAGGACGAGGTCCGTTTCTTCGTCGCCGGCTCGGGCCTGTTCACCCTGCACGTGGAGGACAAGGTCTACGAGGTGGAGTGCGTCAAGGACGACCTGATCGCGGTGCCCGACGGCACCCGGCACTGGTTCGACATGGGCGAGTCGCCCAGCTTCGTGGCCATCCGCTTCTTCACCGAGCCGGATGGCTGGGTCGGCCACTTCACCGGCACCGACATCGCGCGCAAGTTCCCGCGATACGAGCCGCAGGCGGCCTGACCCCTCCCCCCTACCGCCCCTCCCCGACCGGAGGGGCGCACTTTTTCAGGCAGATCCATGACCCGCGCCATCATCACCGACATCGAAGGCACCACCAGCAGCATCTCCTTCGTCCGCGACGTGCTCTTCCCCTATGCCCGCCGCGCCCTGCCCGGCTTCGTCGCCGAGCATGGCCAGGAGCCGGAAGTCAGGCGCTGGCTGGACGTGGTGGCCACCGAGGCCGGCGGCCTGTGCCAGGACGCGATGATCGTGGAGACCCTGCAGGGCTGGATCGACCAGGACCGCAAGCACACCGCGCTCAAGGCCCTGCAGGGCATGATCTGGGAGGCCGGCTACCGCAACGCCGACTTCACCGCGCCGATCTACCCGGACGCGGCCCGGACCCTGCACCGCTGGCACGACCTGGGCCTGCCGCTTTACGTGTATTCCTCCGGCTCGGTGCCGGCGCAGAAGCTGTTCTTCGGCCATAGCGATGCCGGCGACCTCTCCGGCCTGTTCAGCGGCTGGTTCGACACCGAGATCGGCGGCAAGCGCGAGCCTTCCAGCTACGAGCGCATCGCCCAGGCCCTGGACCTGCGCGGGCACGACATCCTGTTCCTGTCGGACGTGGTCGAGGAGCTCAACGCCGCGCGCCTGGCCGGGATGCACACGGTGCTGGTGGATCGCCTGGAGGATTATCCGGAGCCGCGCCTGGACGATGCGGCGCATGGGCACACCCGGGTCACCAGCTTCCAGGAAATCGCGCTGCCGGCCTGATCGGCCAGCGGCCGCCCCGCCGCACCCGGCCACGCAGCGGCCACCGTGCCCTGTTGCCGCCGCTGTCCTGGCGGGTGCTGGCGCCCTGCCCGTTGCCGCAAGCCGGGCATGGCTCCAAGTGCAGGAGGCAACGCGGGGGCAAGGGCAGTGGCAACGGCCCGGTCCCCGTCAGGGCCGGGCTTCCTCCAGGCGATAGCGGGTGGCCGCCACCACCTCCCCACCCCAGCGGTCCACCGCCCGCACCTGCACCTCATGGACGCCCGCCGCCAGCCGGGTGGGCAGCGCTCCGCGCCACAGGTGCGGCGAGGCCGAGGCCTCGGGCGAGCGGTCCAGGCTGCGCAGGCCGTCGGCCAGATCGTCGGCCACGTTCTCCAGCAGCAGGCGCGGATCGGCCCGCTCGACCCGGCGCATGGCCTGCCACGGGCCGCCATCGACCCGGAACTCCACCCGGGTCTCCGCATCGCCCATGAACACGTTGGCGTACACGCCCCAGGCCGGATAGGCGCCGCGGCGCAGCACCCTGGGCGCGTGCACGGCCATGCCCGCGGTGAAGGAAGGATCCTCCTGCGCCAGGCGCACCGACGGGCGGTACTGCAGGCGGTAGCTGCCATCGGCCCGCACCTGCAGCAGCCCATGCCCGCGCGGCGTGCCATCGGCCATGGTCGCCAGCGGCACCCCGGCCGCATCGTCCAGCCCGGACCAGAACGAGCCGCAGACCGCACCCAGGTTGAACTCGTGCAGCGGCGCCCCGCCATCCCAGCCGTCATCGGCACCATGCCAGTAGTGACGCTGCTCGTGGCTGTGGGCGCTGAGCACCAGCACCTTCGGGTGCCTGCGCAGCAGCGCGAACAGCCGCCTGCGGTCGTCGGCGCGGAAGGTCTGCCGGCCCGCGGCGTCGAACAGTGGGATATGCACGCCCAGCACCAGCAGGCGCTGCGGTGGCAGGCCGGCCAGGTACTGCTCGAGGAACTGGAACTGGTCCTCGCGCAGGCCGCCGATGTAGCCGCCGCCCGGCTTGAGCACCACGTCGTCCATGAACACGAAGGCGGCCGCACCCTCCTCCACCGCGTAGGTGTCCGGGCCATAGACCGCCGACCACTGGCGCAGGGCCTCGCTGTCCTCGACCGCGCCCGGGTCCATGTCGTGGTTGCCCGGCACATGGAACCAGGGCACGCCCAGGCTGGCGGTCACCGCGTTGAGCGCCGGGTACAGCCCGGGCTGGTCGTTGACCATGTCGCCCAGGGTCACGCCCAGCGCGGCCCGCGGCCGCCCCAGCGGCTCGACCACGCTGCGCCGGTAGTAACCGATCTCGCGTTCATTGCCGACCTGGGTATCGGCAAACAGCAGCACCTCGGTCTGCGCACGCGGCGCGACCCGCCGCAGGCTGAAATCGATCCGCGCCTCGTCCCCGCCCTGTGGCGCGGCGGCCCAGAACCGGGGCAGTCCGTCGGCGCCGGCCGGGAAGGCATGACCGGACGGCTTGACCACGAAGACCGGCCGGCCCGGCGTGGTCTCCAGCACGTAGCGGCCATCGGCGCCGGTACGCACGATCCGGCGCCCGTCGGAGACGGCCACGTCGCGCAACGGCAGCAGGCGCCCGTCCTGCTCCAGGCCCACCTGGCCGCTGACCGTGACGGTGGCGGCACGGGCGGTGGCAACGGCTGCCAGCAGGCAGGGAAAGAGGACCAGCAGGCGGTAGACGGACACGGCACACCTGTGCATGGGACAGGCGTGGGATTGTAGGCCCGCGGCCGCGAAGGTCGCGAGCCGCGCCGCTCAGCGGCGGTGGCGCTGTTCCAGCACTTCCACCGCGTCGGCCAGCGCCAGCGAGCGCGAATGCAGCAGTACGGTCAGGTGGTAGATCAGGTCGGCGGCCTCGCCCAGCAGCTGCTCGTCGCTCTGGGCCACGCCGGCCAGCGCGGTCTCCACGCCTTCCTCGCCCACCTTCTGGGCGATGCGGCGCACCCCGGCCTCGAACAGGCGGGTGGTATAGCTGCCTTCCGGGCGCTCGCGGGCGCGCTGGCCGACCAGTGCATCCAGCTCGCCCAGGAAGCCGACGTCGGGGGCGTGGCTGGGCTCGGGCTGGGCCTTGGCCGGGGCGGCCGGGAAGCAGCTGGGTCGTTCGAGGTGGCAGGTCGGGCCATTGGGCCGGGCCAGCACCAGCAGCGCGTCCGAATCGCAGTCGGCCTGCACCCCGACCAGCTCCAGCACGTGGCCGGAGGTCTCGCCCTTGGTCCACAGCCGCTGCTTGCTGCGGCTGTAGAAGGTGACCAGGCGCTTGTGCAAGGTGGCCTGCAGCGCGGCCTGGTCCATGTAGCCGACCATCAGCACGCGCAGATTGTCCGCGTCCTGGACGATGGCCGGCAACAGGCCATCGCCCTTGCTCCAGTCCAGCATCTCCGGCAGCACGATGCCGCCAGGCAGCTGGGACGGGTTGGAAGACTCAGACATCACGCACCTCGATATTGCGCCCGCGCAGGTAGCGCTTGAGCTCGGGAATGGGAATGGCGCCGCTGTGGAAGACGCTGGCGGCCAGCGCGCCGTCCACGTCGGCCTGCTGGAACACGTCGGCAAAGTGCTGCATCTGCCCGGCGCCGCCGGAAGCGATGAGCGGCACCTGGCACAGCGCGCGCGCCTGGCCCAGCTGCTCCACGTCGTAGCCGCGGCGCACGCCGTCGCTGTCCATGCAGTTGAGCACGATCTCGCCGGCGCCCAGGCGCTGGGCCTCGACGATCCAGTCCAGGGTCCGCACCGCCAGGGCGCGGGTCTTGTCCGGGTCGCCGGTATTGGTGCGCACCCGCCACTGGCCGTCGGCCTCGCGGATGGAGTCGATGCCCACCACCACGCACTGCACGCCAAAGGCCTCGGCCAGCTCGGACACCAGCTGCGGGCGTTCCAGCGCCGGTGAATTGACCGAGATCTTGTCCGCCCCGGCATGCAGCACCCGGCGCGCGGTCTCCACGTCGCGGATGCCGCCGGCCACGCAGAACGGGATGTCGATCAGGCGCGCCACCCGCTCGACCCAGACGTAGTCCACCGAGCGCCCTTGCGGGCTGGCGCTGATGTCGTAGAACACCAGCTCGTCGGCGCCCTGGTCGCGGTAGCGCAGGGCCAGCTCGACGATGTCGCCCATGTCCACGTGGTCGCGGAAACGCACGCCCTTGACCACGCGGCCCTCGCGCACGTCCAGGCAGGGAATGATCCGGCGGCTCAGCATGGCTGCTTCTCCAGGGCCAGGGCATCGGCCAGCTGCAGGCGACCTTCCAGCAGCGCCCGGCCCAGTACCGCGCCGGCACAGCCGACCTGGCGCGCGCCGGCCACGTCGGCGCCGTCACGCACGCCGCCGGAGGCCTGCACTGCCACCCCCGGGGCCAGCGCGCGCAGGTGCGCGTACAGCCCGAGGTTGGGACCGGACAGCATGCCGTCACGGGCGATGTCGGTGCACAGCAGGTGGCGCATGCCGGCGGCGACGAAGCGCGGCAGCAGCTCGTCCAGGCTCACCCCGGCGTCCTCGGTCCAGCCGTGCACCGGCAGCCGCCACACCCCGGCCTCGTCCTGGCGGGTATCCAGGGCCACGGTGATGCGCTCGCCGCCGAACTCGGACAGCCAGGCGATCACGGTCTCCGGCTCGCGCACCGACAGCGACCCGACCACGACCCGGCTGGCACCGGCGTCCAGGATCCGGGCCACGTCATCGCGGCAGCGCACGCCGCCGCCGGTCTGGACCTTGAGCCCGGTAGTGCGGGCGATCCCGCCCAACAGCGCCGACAGGGTATAGCCGCCGGCCTTGGCCGCGTCCAGGTCCACCAGGTGCATCCAGCGCGCGCCCGCCTCGGCGAACGCTGCCGCCCGCGGCAGCGGGTCATCGCCATAGTGGGTCTCGCGGGCGTAGTCGCCCTGGGCCAGGCGGACGACGCGGCCGTCGCGGATGTCCAGGGCGGGGTAGACAGTAAAGCCCATCAGAAGCTCATCTCGAGGAAATTGCGGAGGATGCGCGCACCGGTGCCGGCCGAGCGCTCGGGGTGGAACTGGGCGCCGCAGTAGCGGCCCTGCTGCACCACCGCCGAGAAGCGCTGGCCATGCTCGCTGGAGGCGACGGTGGCGGCGCCGACCGGAGCGGCGTAGCTGTGCACGAAGTAGGCGCTGGCGCCTTCCTCCCCCCCGTCCAGCAGTGCCGAAGGACGTTCGATGTGCAGGCCGTTCCAGCCCATGTGCGGCACCCGGATGCCCGGCGCGGGCGGCAGCGCGGCCACCGCGCCCTCGATCAGGCCCAGGCATTCGACCCCGCCCTCGTCCGAACGCTGGTAGAGCAGCTGCATGCCCAGGCAGATGCCCAGCAAAGGCAGCTGCAGCCGGCGCAGCGGTTCCACCAGGCCCTGTTGGTGCAGCCGGCGCATGCCTTCGCGCGCGGCGCCCACGCCCGGCAGGATCACCCGGCTGGCGCCCTCCAGGCCGGCGGCCTCGCGGATCACGACCGGGGCCACGCCCAGCCGCTCCAGCGCGTAGCACACCGAGCCGAGGTTGGCGCCGCCGGCGTCGATGACCACGATGCGTTCGTTGCCCAGGCTCACAACACCCCCTTGGTCGACGGCAGGGCGTCGCCTTCGCGGCGGATGGCCTGGCGCAGGGCCCGGGCCAGGGCCTTGAAGCTGGCCTCGATCTTGTGGTGGTCGTTGTCACCGCGCACGCTGATGTGCAGGTTCAGCCCCGCGGCATCGCACAGCGAGCGGAAGAAGTGCGGCACCAGCTCGGTGGGCATGTCCCCCACCCGCTCGCGGGCGAAACTGCCCTCGTAGACCAGGTAGGGCCGGCCGCTGAAATCCAGCGCGGCGCTGGCCTGGGTCTCGTCCATCGGCAGGGTGAAGCCGTAGCGGCCGATCCCGCGCTTGTCGCCCAGCGCCTCGCGCAGGGCCTGGCCCAGGGCCAGTGCGGTGTCCTCGATGGTGTGGTGCTCGTCGATGTGCAGGTCGCCCTCGGCCTCGATCTCCAGGGCGAAGCCGCCGTGCTTGCCGATCTGCTCCAGCATGTGGTCGTAGAACGGCAGGCCGGTGTGGATCTTCGGGTCGGCCACGCGGTCCAGGTCGACCTCCACGCGGATCTTCGTTTCCTTGGTGTCGCGCTGCACTACCGCGCGGCGCGGCGCGTCGGCCAGCTCGTGGGCGATGCCGGCCCAGTCCCACTCGCCGCCGAACTGCACGGTCCTGAGCTGGAAGGCGCGGATGCCCAGGTTGGCGGCGAACTCGTTGTCGGTCGGGCGGTCGCCGACCATGGCTGAGCGCTTCCAGTCGATCGAGCGGTCCTGGATATAGGGCAGCACGAGTCCGATCCCCGGCTTGCGGGTGGGCTTGTTCTCATGCGGCCAGCTGGTGTCGATCAACACGTCGCGGAAGGCGATGCCCTGGCTCTCGAACACCTGCATCATCAGTTTGTGCGGGCCGTCGAAGCTCTCCTGCGGATACTTCTCGCTGCCCAGGCCGTCCTGGTTGGACACCATCACGAACTGGTAGCCGGCATCGCGCAGCTTCAGCAGCGCCGGGATCACGCCCTTGACGAAGCGCAGCTTCTCGTAGGCGTCGATCTGGAAGTCCTCCGGCTCCTCGATCAGGGTGCCGTCGCGGTCGATGAAAAGGATCGGGGTCATGCTGCTGCTTCCTGTGCGGCCAGCGCGGCCAGCACGCGGTCGTTCTGTTCGGGGGTGCCAATGGTGATGCGCAGGGCGTCGCCCAGCTGCGGCGCGGCGCGCTGGTCGCGCACCACCACCCCGGCGGCCAGCAGCGCGCTGAACGCGGCCTGGGCATCGGCAAAACGCACCAGCAGGTAGTTGCCGGAGGACGGATAGACCCGGCGCACGCCGGGGATGGCGGCCAGCGCCGTGGCCAGGCGCGCGCGCTCGCTGCGCACCAGCGCCACCCGCTCGGCGGTGCGGGCCAGGGCCTGGGCGGACAGGCCGGCGGTGGCCAGCTCCGCGCAGGGAGTGGGGACCGGATACGGGGCCTGGCAGGCGCGCAGCACCCGGACCAGGGCCGGATCGGCTATCAGCACGCCGATCCGCGCCGCGGCCAGGGCGTGGGCCTTGGACAGGGTGCGCAACACGGCGATGTTGCGGTGCGCGCCCATCAGCGTGGTCGCCGAGGGCTGGTCGGAGAACTCGCCATAGGCCTCGTCCACCACCACCAGGGCGCGGCCTTCCAGGCGCCGGGCCAGGCCGGCGATGCCCTCCAGCGGCACGTCCCCGCCAGTGGGATTGGACGGGCTGCACAGGAATACCAGCCTGGCATTGCCCTGCGCGGCCGCCAGCGCGACCGCCTCCAGGTCCACGGCGAACCCATCGGGACCATCGACCAGCGGCACCTCGCGCAGCGGCGCGTTCTGCAGGCGGGCGCTGACCGCGTACATGCCGAACACCGGCGGCGTGGTCACGATGGCGTCGCGCTGCGGCACGCACAACGCGCGCACCAGCAGGTCGATGGCCTCGTCGCTGCCACGCCCGACCAGGAGCTGGTCGGTGCTGCAGCCATACACGCCGGCCAGGGCCTGGCACAGCGGTCCGGGCTGCGGATCCGGGTAGCGGCGGCAGCTGCTGGCCGGGTCGGCCGGATTGGCCCAGGGACTCTCGTTGGCGTTGAGCCAGATCTCGCCGCTGATGGCATGGCTGCGCGCGGAGCTGTAGCCGGCAAAGCCGCGCAGGTCCTCGCGGACCAGGTCCAGGAGTGCATCCCCGTTCACGCCGCCGCCCCCTTCAGGCGCAGGGCCACGGCATTGGCATGGGCATCCAGGCGCTCGGCCCTGGCCATGGTCACCGCGCATTCACCGATGGCGAGGATGCCCTCGCGGCTGGCCGCCTGCACGCTGACGAAGTTCTGGAAGCTGGCCACGCTCACCCCGCTCCAGGCGCGGGCGGCGCCGTTGGTGGGCAGGACATGGTTGGTGCCGCTGCAGTAGTCGCCCAGCGCTTCCGGGGTCCAGTCGCCCAGGAACACCGAGCCGGCGGCCTCGACCCGGTCCAGCCAGTCGCGCGGCTGGCGCAGGGCCAGGATCAGGTGCTCGGGCGCGTACTCGTTGCTGATGGCGAAGGCCTGTTCCAGCGAATCGACCAGGACCAGGCGCGAGGAGGACAGCGCCCTGCGCGCGATCTCCGCGCGCGGCAGCGCCTCCAGCTGGCGGGCCAGCTCGGCCTCGACCCGGTCGATCAGGCCGGCGCTGTCGGACAGCAGCAGTACCTGCGAATCCGGGCCGTGCTCGGCCTGGGACAGCAGGTCCGAGGCCACGTAGGCCGGGTTGGCGCCGTCGTCGGCGATCACCAGCACCTCGGACGGGCCGGCCGGCATGTCGATGGCCGCCGCGCCGCACTGCGCGACCTGGCGCTTGGCCTCGTCCACGTAGCTGTTGCCGGGGCCGAAGATCTTGTCCACCTTGGGCACGCTGGCGGTGCCGAAGGCCAGCGCGGCAATGGCCTGGGCACCGCCAAGCTTGAACACCCGGCCTACCCCGGCCAGGCGCGCGGCCACCAGCACCGCCGGATCGGCGGTGCCGTCGGCGCGCGGCGGGGTGCACAGCACCACCTGGCGGCAACCGGCCAGCGCGGCCGGCACGCACAGCATCAGCGCGGTGGACGGCAGCGGCGCGCTGCCGGCCGGCACGTACAGGCCCACCCGCGGCACCGGGCGGATGATCCGCTCGCAGACCACGCCCGGCGCGGTCTGCACGCTGTAGCCCTTGCCCATGCCGGCGCGGTGGAAGGCGCCGATCCGGGCCGCCGCCTCGGCCATGGCCTGGCGCAGCTCCGGGTCCACCGCGGCTTCGGCGGCGGCGAATTCCGCCTCGCCGACCTCGAAGCTGTCCAGCTGCACACGGTCAAAGCGCGCGGTCAGCTCGCGCAGGGCGGCGTCACCCTGGCTGCGCACCGCGTCGAGCACGGCGGCCACGGCCTGGCGGGTGGCGTCGGCCACCACCTGCACCGGGCGGGTCAGGGCCCGGCGGCGCGCGGCCGCGTCCAGGCTGGACCAGTCCAGCCGGTTCCAGGCCGGCTGGCGCCCGCCCTCGTTGCTTGCGGTGTTCATGCCAGCGACCTCTCCACGCCCAGGACCATCAGCCCGCGCGCGCCGGCGCGCTCGAGCTCCTCCAGCTGCTGCCAGCTCACCGCGCCCTCGCACATGGTCTGCAGCGCCAGGGTGCCGTTGCTGCCGCCGGGCAGCTGCACCAGCGGGCCGGCGTCGGCCAGCAGCCGTTCCAGCGCCGGCAGCGCCTCCCTGTCGGCGGTGAACATCAACAGCTTGCGCTCCTTGAGCTGGAGCACGCCGTCCAGGCGCCGCAGCAGCATCTGCGCCAGGCCGGCGCGCACATCGTCAAAGGCGTGCACCGGGCCGGCCAGCACCGCCTCGCTGTCGAGCAGGTTCTCCACCGGCTTGAGCTGGTTGGCCTTGAGCGTCGCACCCGAGGACACCAGGTCGCAGATCAGCTCGGCCGTGCCCAGGCGCGGGGCGATCTCCACCGAGCCGGACAGTTCGACCACCTGGGCGTCGATGCCCTGCATGTCCAGCCACTGCGACAGGATCGCCGGGTAACTGGTGGCGATGCGCACGCCCTTGCCGCGCAGCTGCTCCGGCCCGGTCCATTCCCAGTCCTCGGGCACGGCCAGCATCAGCCGGCACTGGCCAAAGCCCAGCCCGCGCAGGGCGCGGTAGGCCGGCGGCAGGCCGGCACGGGCGCGCGCGCCGGCCTGTTCGTCCAGCTCGTTGCGGCCGACGATGCCCAGGTCGCAGACGCCGTCGGCAATCAGGCCGGGGATGTCGTCGTCGCGGACCAGTAACAGGTCCACCGGCAGCGTCTCGCCGTAGCAGAACAGCTTGTCGCGGCTCTCGCGCCAGCTCAGGCCGCAGGCGGCCAGCAGCTTGCGCGCCGGCTCGGCCAGGCGGCCGCTCTTCTGGATCGCGATACGCAGGCGATCGCGGGTGGCAGTACCCAGGGGGGGAGTCATCGGGAATCTCTCTCGCTGGAGGAGGAGGCCGGCGCGGACGCCAGCGCATAGCCACCGGCGCCGTGCTCCAGCGTGCGCGCGACCCGGCCAATGGTGGTGACGCTGACACCGGTCAGCTCATAGATCTCGCGGTAGGGCATGCCGCGCTGCAGCAACGGCACCACCCGCCAGCGGTCGACCATGGCCTCCAGCTCGGCTGGGGTGCACAGGTCGCGCAGGAAGGCGGACACGGCCTCGGGACGCTCCAGGCGGGCAAAGGCAGCGGCCAGCACATCCAGCCCCGCCTGCAGGTCCCGCTTGTCCTCGCTCCGTCGCTTCATGCCCGCCCGTCATCCGGCTCGATCCAATGTATTAGCATGTTAATACATAAGAACATCCGCGACAAGCGCTCCGGCCCGTCCTGTCACCGCTCCGGCCCGCGGCCCGCGCCGGGGCATTGACGAGGGCCACCGCCCCTGCCGAGACTGGCCGCGGGCGCCGGACCGCGCCGGGGGGATCACGTACAGGGAGCCGCATGCAGCGCCAGCCAACCTGGAGCTGGAGCCTGATCCGACTGGCCGTGGCCTTGCTGGCCGGCCTGCTGGCCTGCGTCCTGCCGGCCATGGCCCAGTCCCCCCTGCTGCTGGACCCGGGCACCGGCGAGGTGGACCTGGGGCCACACATACGCTACCTGCACGATCCGGAAGGCCGCCTGGATGCCACCGCCGCCCTGGTCCAGGCCCGCACCGGACGATTCCAGCCCCTGCCCGCCTCCGGCGCGGCCTTCGGTTTCCAGAGGGGCGCGTTCTGGTTCCACCTGCGCCTGGAGAACCGCACCCCCACCCAGCCGCAATGGCTGCTGGTGCAGAACTACGCCCTCAGCGACCGCCTGGACCTGTACCTGTACCGTGCCGACGGCAGCGTCCTGCACCAGGCCGGGGGCGACCACATGCCGTTTGGCGCGCGCAGCGTCAGCTACCGCCATCCCAACTTCATGCTCGACCTGCCTGCCGGGATGCCGGCCGAGATCCTGCTGCGGGTACAGAGCCAGAGCTCGATGCAGGTACCGCTGGTGCTGTACACCCCGGCCGCCTTCATCGAACTCAGCCGCGACGCCCAGCTGGCCATCGGCCTGTACTACGGCATCCTGCTGGCACTGTTCTTCTACAACCTGGTGCTGTGGCTGGCGCTGCGCGACGCCAGCTACTTCTGGTACCTGTTCCACCTGTCGGCCTTCGGCCTGGTCCTGCTGACCCTCAACGGCCTGGGTTTCGAGTACCTGTGGCCCAACTCGCCCTGGCTGGCCGACGTCTCGGTGCCGGTGTCCATCTGCCTGGCCCAGCTGGGCATGCAGCAGTTCGCCCGCACCTTCCTGCGCCTGCGCAAGGTGTGGCCGCTGGCCGACCGCATTTCCCTGGCCTGCATGGGCTTCTACCTGGTCCTCGGGGCGGCCTCGCTGTGGCTGCCCTACCGCATCGCCACCCCGGTGGCCGCGGCCTCGGTGTTCCCCAGCATCTGCTGGATCGTGGCTGCCGCCCTGGCCTGCCTGCGCCGCGGCGACCACCTGGCGCGGCTGTTCCTGGCCGCGTGGAGCATGTTCCTGCTCGGCACCGGCGCCTTCACCGCGCTGGCCTTCGGCCTGCTGCCACGCTCCTTCTTCACCGAATACGGGGTGCAGATCGGCTCGGCGCTGGAGATGCTGCTGCTGTCCATCGCCCTGAGCTACCGCTACGCCGCCCTGCGCAACGAGAACGAGCGCATCGTCCGCCGCGCCAAGCAGCACCTGGAATCGCAGGTGATGGAGCGCACGGGCGAACTGCGCATGGCCCTGGAGCAGCTGGAGCAGGTCCACGCGCGCCTGCGCGAGGCCAGCCGCCGCGATCCGCTGACCGGGGTCTACAACCGCGGCTGGTTCCGCGAGCGCTTCGAGGCCCTGGTGGAGGAGGCGCGCGAACGCCGCCGGCCGCTGGCCCTGCTGATGATCGACCTGGACCACTTCAAGGCGATCAACGACACCCATGGCCACCTGGTGGGCGATGACTGCCTGCGCCGCTGCGCGCGCATCATCGACGGCACCCTGCACGGCTATGGTGCGCTGGTGGCGCGCTACGGCGGCGAGGAGTTCATCGCCGCCATCCCCGGCCTGGACCTGCTGCACGCGCGTGAGCTGGCCGAGGAGATCTGCTCGCGGCTGCGCCAGGAGCCCTGTCGCACGCGCGGGCCGATGGTGCCGGTGACCGCCAGCATCGGCGTGCACGTACTCGACGTCGACGACCCTGACCTGGCCTCGGACATCGCCCTGCAGGTGGCCGACGCGGCCCTGTACGCGGCCAAGGCCGGGGGCCGCGACCGGGTGGTGGCGGCCTGAGCCCGGCCCGGGCGTCGCGCGCCGGGCCGTGCACGGGGTGGATCAGCGCCCGGCCAGGGCGCGGGCCTGTTCCAGCTCCACCCGCAGGGTGCTGGCCAGCTCCTCGCGCGCGACCTCGAACTGCTGTTCGCGCACCAGGTCCTTCACCGCGACCACGCCGCGGGCCAGCTCGTCCTCGCCGGCCAGGACCACGAAGCGGATCCCGGCGCGCGAGGCGTACTGGAACTGCTTGCCGATCTTGCGCGCCTCCATCTGCACTTCGGTGTTGATCCCGCCGGCACGCAGGTGGCTGGCGATCTCCAGCGCCTGCGGCAACAGCGGCTCGTCCATCAGCGCGACCATGGCCTGCACGCTGCTCTCGGCGATGCCCTCGATCAGGCCGGCCTCGCGCAGCTGCCAGAACAGGCGGGTCAGGCCGATGGAGATGCCCACGCCGGGCAGCTTCGACCTGGTGTAGTGGCTGGCCAGGTCCTCGTAGCGGCCGCCGGAGCAGATCGAACCGATGCCCGGGTGCTCGACCAGCTGGGTCTCGTAGACGGTGCCGGTGTAGTAGTCCAGTTCACGGGCGATGGAGAAGTTCAGGCAGTGCGCCGATTCCGGCACGCCCATCGCCTTGACTTGTCCCAGGACCTCGCTCAGCTTGGCGGCGGCGGCGCGCAGCACCTCGCTGGCGCCCT
>Ga0182793_1000672_pt1 | contig 24698 bp, 21 predicted proteins | sample Passage237A_FD_130498 | JGI IMG/M metagenome (GOLD analysis project Ga0182793, IMG submission 130498) | Cellulose adapted compost microbial communities from Newby Island Compost Facility, Milpitas, CA, USA - Passage2 37A (version 2) (version 2) ... | reverse complement strand
CCCCCCGCCCCCCCCCCCCCCCCCCCCCCGCCGGCGGGGTCGCCCTCCCGCGCGACCCCCCCTCCCCCACCCTCCCCCTGCCCGACAACGTGCTCCATTCCCCCCCCCGCCGCTACTGCGCCAACCCGCTGATCGTGCAGGGCCCCGGCGCGGGGCGCGAGGTCACCGCCGCCGGCGTGTTCGCCGACGTGCTGCGGGTGGCCGCCGGCCGCGGAGCGCGCCTGTGAGTGCTGGCAGCAGGGAACAGGCCACCGCCTTCGCCCCGGCTTCGGTCGGCAACGCGGCGGTGGGCTTCGACATCCTCGGCTTCGCCCTGGCCGGGGCCGGCGACACCGTCAGCGTGCGCCGCATCGCCGAGCCGGTGGTGCGCATCGCCGCCATCCGCGGAACCCCGTTCCAGCTGCCGCTGGAGGCCGAGCGCAATACCGCCGGCGTGGCCCTGATGGCGCTGCGCGAGGCCCTGGCCCTGCCGTTCGGCTTCGAGGTGGAGATCGACAAGGGCATCGCCCTGGGATCGGGCATGGGCGGCTCCGCCGCCTCCTGCGTGGCCGCGCTGGTGGCGGCCAATGCGCTGCTGGAGCGCCCGCTCGGCCGCGACGAGCTCTATCCCTATGCGCTGGCCGGGGAGGCGGTGGCCAGCGGCGGCCGCCACGGCGACAACATCGCGCCGATGCTGCTGGGCGGCCTGGTCCTGGCCACGGCCGAGCGCATGGTGCCGATCCCGGTGCCGGCGCAGTGGCACAGCCTGCTGGTGCACCCGGAAGCGGTGCTGGAGACCCGGCGCGCGCGCGAGGCCCTGGCCGGCAGTTACGAGCTGAAGGAATTCGTCGCCCAGAGCGCCAACCTGGCCCTGGTCCTGGCTGGCTGCCATGTCGGCGACCCGGGCCTGGTCCGCGCCGGCCTGCGCGACGTGCTGGTCGAGCCGCGGCGCGCCGGCCTGATCGCCGGCTTCGACCAGGCCAAGGCCGCGGCCCTGGCCGCAGGGGCGATGGGCGCCAGCATTTCCGGTGCCGGCCCCAGCGTGTTTGCCTGGTTCGAGACGCGCGCGGAGGCCGAGGCCGCCGCCCCGGCGGTGCAGGCCGCCTTCGCCGCCGCCGGGTTGCAGAGCCAGGCCTGGGTGTCTCCCATCGACAGTCCCGGCGCGCAGCTGCGCTGAGCCTGCATCCTTCCACCGACTTTTCCCGGAACCCGACGATGCACTTCATCTCCACCCGCAATGCCGCGCCGGCAGTCAACCTCAGCCAGGCCATCGCCGCCGGCCTGGCCCCGGACGGCGGCCTGTACGTGCCGGCGCAGCTGCCCGGGCCGCGCACCCTGCAGGCTGGCCCCAGCCTGGCCGCCACCACCACCGCGCTGCTGGCCCCGTTCTTCGCCGGCGACGCGCTGGAGGGCGAGCTGGCCGCGATCTGCACCGAGGCCTTCGACTTCCCGGTGCCGCTCAAGCCGCTGGCCACCCCGGGCGATCACGTGCTGGAGCTGTTCCATGGTCCCACCGCCGCGTTCAAGGACGTGGGCGCGCGCTTCCTGGCCGCGACCCTGGCGCGGATCCGGCGTGGCGAGGACAAGCCGCTGACCATCGTCGTGGCCACCTCCGGGGACACCGGCGCGGCCGTGGCCGGCGCCTTCCATGGCCAGCCGGGGCTGCGGGTCGTGGTGCTGTACCCGGATGGGCGGGTATCGCCGCGCCAGGCCCACCAGCTGGGCTGCTTCGGCGGCAATGTCAGCGCGCTGCGGGTGGCCGGCTCGTTCGACGACTGCCAGGCCCTGGTCAAGCGCGCGCTCAACGATGCCGGACTGCAGGCCAAGGTGCCGCTGAGCTCGGCCAACAGCATCAGCCTGGGCCGGTTGCTGCCGCAGATGAGCTACTACGCCCATGCCGCGCTGACCCACCACGCCGCCACCGGCCACGAGCTGAACTTCGTCATTCCCACCGGCAACCTGGGCAATGCCCTGGCCGCGATCCTGGCCCGCAGCCAGGGCGTGCCGCTGGGCAGGATCGTCCTGGCCACCAATGCCAACCGGGTGCTGCCGGACTATTTCGCCGGCGGCCAGTACAGCCCGGGTCCCAGCGTGGCCACCACCGCCAACGCCATGGACGTGGGCGCGCCCAGCAATTTCGAGCGCCTGCGCTGGCTCTACCGGGGCGATGACGCCGCCCTGCGCGAGGCCTTCACCGCGATCTCGGTGGACGACGACACCATCCGCGCCACCATCAAGGCGCGCTGGGGGCGGCATGGCGAGGTGTTCTGCCCGCATACCGCCACCGCCGTGCACGTGCTCGAGGGGCTGCGCGCCGCGGGCGTGGACGGTGACTGGGCGGTGGCCGCCACCGCGCATCCGGCCAAGTTCGAGTCGGTGGTCGAGCCGCTGGTCGGCCACGAGGTGCCGGTGCCGCCGGCCCTGGCCGAGCTGCTGGCCCGTCCGGCCCAGGCCAGGCCGGTGCCGCCGGTCTACGAGGCCCTGGTCGAACACCTGCTGGGCTGAAGACCCGCCCTGGCTGCAAGGCAAAGGGGCGCCGCGGTCATCCCGCGGCGCCCCCTGGGACCTTCCCGGGCTGGTTCAGACCAGGCCGGTGGCGTAGTACATGCCGATGATGAAGAACACTGCCGCGGTCTTGATCAGGGTGACGGCGAAGATGTCCTTGTAGGCCTGGCGGTGGGTCAGGCCGGTCACCGCCAGCACGGTGATCACCGCGCCGTTGTGGGGCAGGGTGTCCATGCCGCCGGAGGCCATCGCCGCCACCCGGTGCAGCACCTCCATCGGGATGCCGGCGGCCTGGGCATTGGCGATGAAGGTATCGGCCATGGCCGCCAGGGCGATGCCCATGCCGCCGGAGGCCGAGCCGGTGATGCCGGCCATCGCGGTGACCGAGACCGCCTCGTTGACCAGCGGGTTGGGGATGGCGCCCAGGGCCTGGGACACGAGCAGGAAGCCGGGCAGGGCGGCGATCACCGCGCCAAAGCCGTATTCGGAGGCGGTGTTCATCGAGGCCAGCAGGGCGCCGCTGACCGCGGACTTGCTGCCCTCCACGAAGCGGGTGACCACCGGCTTCCAGGCGAACAGGACCACCGCGGCGATGCCCACCAGCAGCGCCGCCTGCACCGCCCAGATCGCCGAGACCTTGGCCACCTCCTGCACCACCGGCGCCGGGTTGCCGATCACCGAGGGCAGGAAGCTGTGCGAGTCGCCGTACCAGCGCGGAATCCAGCGGGTGAACAGGAAATTGGCCACGCCCACCAGCAGCAGCGGCAGGATCGCCACCAGCGGATGGGCCAGGCGGTCGCCATGGAAGGGCTCGGGTTCGTTGCGCAGCTCGTCGCTGCCGGCATAGCCCTCGCCGTTGCGCGCGGCCACCCGCCGCCGCCATTCCAGGTAGGCCAGGCCGAGCGCTACGATGAACACCGCGCCGGCCAGGCCCAGGATGGGCGCGGCCCAGGAGGTGGTGCCGAAGAAGGCGGTGGGGATGATGTTCTGGATCTGCGGGGTGCCCGGCAGGGCGTCCATGGTGAAGGTGAACGCGCCCAGGGCGATCGTGCCCGGGATCAGCCGCTTGGGGATGTTGCTCTGCCGGAACAGCTCCGAGGCGAAGGGGTAGACCGCGAACACCACCACGAACAGCGACACCCCGCCATAGGTGAGCAGGGCGCAGACCAGGACGATGGACAGCATCGCCCGCTGCGCCCCGACCAGGCGGATGGTCGCGGCGACGATGGACTTGGAGAAGCCCGATACCTCGATCAGCTTGCCGAACACCGCGCCCAGCAGGAACACCGGGAAGTACAGCTTGAGGAAGCCGACCATCTTGTCCATGAACAGGCCGGTGAACATCGGCGCCACCAGCGAGGGGTCGGTCAGCAGCACCGCGCCCAGGGCCGCGATCGGCGCGAACAGGATCACGCTGTAGCCGCGGTAGGCCACCAGCATCAGGAATGCCAGCGCCGCCAGCACGATCAGGAATGACATCGACAGACTCCAGCCGCCGCCATGGCGGATGCGGGCCGAGTATTGGGGCGGGCGGGGCAGGGGCGGCACTGTACCAACGGACGATGCCGGGCTGGCCGGTTGGCCCGTACCTTGCCCAGCATCGGCGGCGGCCGCCTGTTGCCGCCTTGCCACTTCGGGAGAGGACAAATGAAGCGCAAGTATCTGAGCCTGGCCATCGGCAGCGTGCTGCTGGTCCCCGCATCGCTGGCCTGGTCGCAGGAGACCGGAACCGCCGCGGGCGAGGGTGCGCAGGCCTCGGCCACCACCCTGGACCAGGTCACCGTCACCGCCCGTCGCCGCGCCGAGTCCATCCAGGACGTGCCGGTGGCGGTGAGCGCCTTTGGCGAGGAGCAGCTCAAGGACCTGCAGGCCAGCAACGTCGACGGCCTGCAGGGCGCGGTGCCCAACATGAACATCGTCCAGGGCCGCGGCTCGTCCAACAGCACCAACGTGTTCATCCGCGGCATCGGCCAGCCTGACGCGCTGCAGACCTTCGACCCGGGCGTGGGCATGTACGTGGACGATGTCTACTACTCGCGCATCAACGGCTCGCTGTTCTCGCTGTTCGACATCCAGCAGATCGAGGTGCTGCGCGGGCCGCAGGGCACCCTGTACGGCAAGAACTCCACCGGTGGCGCGATCAAGCTGACCACCAAGAACCCGTTCGACAACGAGGGCGGGGCGGTGGAGCTGACCGCCGGCGACTACGGCCGCCTGGAGGGTCGCGCCTACGTCGGCGGCGCGCTCAGCCCGACCCTGGCCGCCTCGGTGGCGGTGGCCAAGATCACCAACGACGGCTACGTCAAGAACCGCGGCGCCGGCGGCGACTTCAACGACGACGACACCGAGAGCGTGCGCTTCAAGCTGGCGTTCAAGCCCGGCGACAGCTTCGAAGGCGTGCTGACCGTGGACCACACCGAGCAGGACGCCAACCTGGCCATGGGCCGGCCGATGGCCAACCTGGAGCAGCGCGAGCTCAATACCAACCAGGTGGTGCGCATCCTCAAGCCGGGCAAGAGCGGCAAGTGGGACCACAGCGCCGCCACCTCGTTCGAGCCGGGCAAGGGCCAGCACCTGAAGCACTACGGTGCCAGCCTGGCCCTGACCTGGGACATCAACGATCGCTTCCAGTTCAAGAGCATCACCGCAGCGCGCAAGCTGCGCACCAGCTCCTACATCGACATCGACGGCTCGGAGTACGAGCTGGGCGACGTGCTGGTGGCGCTGGACCAGAGCCAGAAGAGCCAGGAGCTTCAGCTGCACTACGACAACGGCAGCAACCTGCACGCCACCTTCGGGGCCTACTGGCTGCGCGAGGACGTGCCGTCCTACCAGGAGGCCTATGGCGATGACATCTACGTCATCAGCGGCCAGCCGGCCAGCTTCCTGCGTACCATCGAGGATGACCTGAGCACCACCAGCCAGGCCGCCTTCGCCCATTTCAACTGGGAGTTCATCCCGACCTGGACCCTGGCCGCCGGCGTGCGCTGGACCCGCGACGAGAAGGACTACGCGCGCACCACCAGCACCTTCTGGCAGTCGCAGGGCCTGTTCCTGGGCCTGTACCCGGCGACCATGCTCAACCAGACCGTGCCGCTGCCGCGCACCTCGGCCTCGTGGACCGCCGTCACTCCGTCGCTGAGCCTGCAGAAGGCCTTCAGCGACAACCTGATGGGCTATGTCTCGGCCAACCGCGGCTTCAAGTCCGGCGGTTTCAACGGTCGCGCCAACAGTGCCTATGACGTGGAGCACGCCAAGTACGATCCGGAGTTCGTCTGGACCTACGAGGCTGGCCTGAAGGCCCAGTCCGCCGACCGCCGCCTGCGCGGCAGCATCACCGCCTTCGTCAGCGACTACAAGGACTTCCAGGCCCGCGTTTCGCAGGACCCGAACACCTTCCCGGTGCTCAATGCCGCCGAGCTGGACATCAAGGGCCTGGAGCTGGAAGGCAGCGCGCTGCTGGGCGAGGCGACCACCATCAACGCCCAGCTGAGCTGGCTGGACGCCAAGTACGCCCGCTTCGACGACTTCCGCCTGGACCCGGGCTACCCGGGCTACGACCTCAACGTGAACCACGACCACGTGCCGTTCTCGCCCGAGTTCACCGCCCGCATCGGCCTGCAGCACAACTTCAGCCTGGGCGATGCCGGCAGCCTGGGCATCGGCGGCGACGTCTCCTACCGCAGCCGTACCTGGCTGTCGGTGGACAACCGCGACGTGCTCAGCCAGAAGGGCTACGCCCTGGTCGGCCTGTACGGCGTGTGGGATTCGCTGGACTACAGCTGGCAGGTCCGCGCCGGCGTGCGCAACCTGACCGACGAGGTCTACATGATCGAAGGCCAGGAGTTCTCCTCGGTGGCCAACATCCAGACCGCCTACTACGGCCTGCCGCGCAACTGGTACGTGTCGGTCCGCTACAACTTCTGATGCGACTTCCCCGGGGAGGGGAGCACGGCGGCGGGCCTCCGGGCCCGCCGCCGCGTTATGCTTGCCGTCCTGCGAGACGAGCCGGGGACCGGGTGGACGTGCGCCGATGCTGAGCCTGTGGATGGTGGTCGTCGCCGCGCTGGCCTGGCTGGCCCTGATGTTCGGCGCCGCGCTGTACGGCGAGCGCCGGCCGGCCCTGCTGGCTGGCGGCTGGCACCACGTGTACGCGCTTTCGCTGGCGGTGCACTGCACTTCCTGGACCTTCTACGGCACCGTCACCCAGGCCGACCGCTATGGCTGGCCGCTGCCGCCGACCTTCGTCGGCGCGATCCTGTTCCACCTGCTGGCCATGGGCTTCCTGATGCGCCTGGTGCGGCTGGCGCGGGAAACCAATGCCACCTCGCTGGCCGACCTGATCGCCACCCGCCTGGGCAAGGACGCATGGCTGGCCGCCACCGTTACCGCGGTGGCGGCGCTGGGCCTGGTGCCGTACATCGCCCTGCAGCTGAAGGCGGTGGCGATGAGTTTCTCCACCCTGGCCGGCGGCAGCCTGGAACCGGGGCCGTTCTGGCGCGATGGCGCCCTGTACGTGGCCCTGGCCCTGGGGCTGTTCGCGATGCTGTTCGGCACCCGTGGCGCCAGCGCGGCCGAGCACAACCGCGGCCTGGTCCTGGCCATGGCGGTGGAATCGGTGTTCAAGCTGCTGGCGATGCTGGCCCTGGGCCTGTTCATCTGGATCGGCCTGGACGGCCCGCTGCCGCGCCTGCCGGCCCCCGAGCAGGGCGCGCCGGGCGGGTTCTTCCCGCTGGTGGTGCTGGGCGCGGCGGCCATGTTCATCCTTCCGCACCAGTTCCACGTGGGCGTGGTGGAGTGCCGCGACGAGCGCCACCTGCGCACCGCGCGCTGGCTGTTCCCGCTGTACCTGCTGCTGATCGCCCTGCCGACCCTGCCGCTGGCCCATGCCGGCCGCGCCCTGCTGGGCGACGCGGTGCCGGCGGACATGTACGTGCTGGCCCTGCCGTCGGCGCAGGGCCAGCACGGCCTGGCCCTGTTCGCCTTCCTCGGCGGCCTCAGCGCGGCCACCGGCATGGTCGTGGTCAGCACCCTGAGCCTGAGCCTGATGATCGGCAACCACTGGTTCGCCCCGGGCCTGCTGCGCAGCACCTGGGCGCGTGGCACCGAAGGCGACCACCGTGGCGAGCTGCTGACCCTGCGCCGCGGCGGGATCGCGGTGATCATGCTCCTGGCCTGGGCCTACAGCCGCCTGGTCGCCGGTAACGAGGCCCTGGCCGACGTCGGCGCGCTGTCGTTCTCGGCCCTGGCCACCCTGGTGCCGGTGCTGCTGTTCGCGGTGTGGCTGCCGCAGACCCCACCGCGCGCGGCGGTGGCCGGGGTCCTGGCCGGGTTCCTGACCTGGGCCTGGGTGCTGTTGATGCCGACCCTGGCCGCGGCCACCGGCTGGCACGCCGACTGGGTGGCACAGGGGCCGTTCGGCCAGCGGTGGCTGGCGCCGGAGGCGCTGTTCGGCCTGACCGGCTGGAGCCCGCTGGGACGCGCGGTGGGGGCCAGCCTGTTCGTCGGCAGCCTGGTCACGCTGGTGGTGGCGCTGCGCCGCCAGGCCCCGCGCCAGGCCAGCCGCAAGCTGGACGTGGCCGCGCTGCGCGATGCCGGCCGCCGCTTCCTGCCACGCGAGCTGGTCGAGCGCCTGCTGGCCGGGGCCCCGCGCAGCGGCGCGGTGCCGTACGCGATCGAGGCGGCGGTGGAGCGCGAGCTGTCGGCGGTGCTGGGCGCGGCCTCGGCGCGCCTGCTGCTGGACGCGGCCCGGCGCGAGAGCAGCGAGCTGGACACGGTGGCGGCCATCGTCGGCGAGGCCAGCCAGGACCTGCGCTTCAACCAGCAGGTGCTGCAGGCGGCGCTGCAGAACATGAGCCAGGGCATCAGCGTGATCGACCGCGAGCAGCGCCTGGTGGCCTGGAACCGCCGCTATGCCGAGCTGTTCGGTTATCCGGAGGGCTTCCTGCAGGTCGGCATGCCGATCGCCGAGGTCACCCGCTGGGCGCTGCAGCGCATGCCCGGCCAGGACGACAGCGAGCGCGCGGTGGAGCGGCGCCTGGCCTTCATGCGCGCCGGCAGCCCGCACCTGACCGAGCGCGTGTTCCCGGACGGCAGCATCGTCGAGATCCGCGGCAACCCCATGCCCGGCGGCGGCTTCGTGGCCACCTTCACCGACGTGACCGCCTTCCGCGAATACGAGCGCGGCCTGCAGCAGGCCAACGAGACCCTGGAGCAGCGGGTGGCCGAGCGCACCGCGCTGCTGGAGTCGGCCAAGCAGGAGGCCGAGCGCGCCAACGACGCCAAGAGCCGCTTCCTGGCCGCCATCGGCCACGACATGCTGCAGCCGGTCCACGCCGCGCAGCTGTTCGCCGATTCCCTGGCCCAGCAGCTGCGCGACCTGCCCGGGGCCAGCGCCGCGGCCCCGGGCGAGACCCTGCGCCAGCTGGGCGGGGCGCTGGATTCGACGGTGGACCTGCTCACCGGGCTGCTGGACATGTCGCGGCTGGACGCCGGCGGCCTGGTGCCGGCCCCGCGCGCTTTCCCGCTGGACGAGCTGCTGGCGCCGCTGGCCGAGCAGTTTGGCGCGCTGGCCCGCGACCGCGGCCTGGTCCTGCGCTACCGCCGCACCCGCGCCTGGGTCCATAGCGACCCGCAGCTGCTGCGCCGGGTGCTGCAGAACTTCCTGGCCAATGCGGTGCGCTACACCCGCTCCGGGCGCATCGTGCTGGGCGTGCGCCGGGTGGACGCGGCGCTGCGGATCGAGGTCCACGACACCGGCCCGGGCATCCCCGAGGAAGCGCGGGCGATGATCTTCGAGGAGTTCCGCCGCGGCCAGGACGCGCCCGGGCAGGGCCTGGGCCTGGGCCTGTCCATCGCCGACCGCATCGCCCGCCTGCTGGGCGCGCCGCTGCGCCTGCGCAGCCGCCCCGGCCACGGCTCGGTGTTCGCGGTCCAGGTAGCCGCCGCGGCTGCGCCGGCCAGCGTGCCGGTGCCGGTGGCCGCGCCCGGCCCCAGCGGCGGCGGCCTGGCCGGACGCCGCCTGCTGCTGGTGGACAACGACACGGCGGCGCTGGCGGCGCTGGCCCAGGTGCTGCGCGGCTGGGGCTGCCAGGTGGTGGCGGTGGCCGATGGCGCGGCCGCCGAAGCCGCGCTGGAGCAGGGCCCGGCGGCGCTGTGGCTGTTCGACTACCACCTCGATGGCGGCGACACCGGCGTGGCCCTGGCCCGGCGCCTGGCCGCGCGCTTCCCGGCCGCGCCCTGCCTGGTCCTGTCGGCCGATCCGGGCCCGGAAACCCGGCGTGCGGTGCAGGAGGCCGAGCTGGTGCTGCTGCCCAAGCCGGTGCGGCCGCTGGCGCTGAAGTCGGTGCTGGACCGGCTGCTGGCCGCGGCCCGGTTCTGAGCGCCGCGCGCGCCTGCGACAATGGCGGCCTGATCCCCAAGCAGGACCCGGCCATGCCCTATACCCCCATCGTCGCCACCCTGGGCTACGTACTCTCCCCGGACCGCTCGCGGGTGCTGATGGTCCATCGCAACGCGCGCCCGGACGACCACCAGCTGGGCAAGTACAACGGCCTGGGCGGCAAGCTCGAGCGCGACGAGGACGTGGTGGCGGGGATGCGCCGGGAGATCCGCGAGGAGGCGGCGATCGAGTGCCACTCCATGCAGCTGCGCGGGACCATCAGCTGGCCCGGTTTCGGCAAGCACGGCGAAGACTGGCTGGGCTTCGTGTTCCTGATCGACGGCTGGAGCGGCACCCCGCTGACTTCCAACGCCGAGGGCAGCCTGGAGTGGGTCGAGCGCGAACGCCTGCTCGAGCTGCCGCTGTGGGAGGGCGACCGCCAGTTCCTGCCGCTGGTGTTCGACGAGGACCCGCGGGCCTTCCACGGGGTGATGCCGTATGTCAACGGCGCGATGGCATCCTGGAGTTATTCGCGGGTGTAAGCGTGATGTTCCACGGCCGCACGCATTGTCCACACCGGATGTGGAAAGCGACGGGATTAGCGTGTGGATAACCGCCGGCGCCTTCGGCGTGGCGGGCGTGTCAATAGGGTTGGTGATTTTTTCGCCAGCACCGGAAGGGCGGGGACCCGCTTTTCCACACCGGGTGTGGATGGTTTGCGGGCAAGTTTGTGGATAACCGCCGGCGCGCCTTGGCCGGCGGGCCAGTCAAGAGGGTTGGTGAAAAAATCGCCAGTCTGCGGGCGAAAAAAAACCGCCCGGGACTGGTTCCACGGGCGGCGCTTTCAGCCCTCGAGCTGGCGGCTGGGGTCGCTCAGCTCCAGGCTGCGCAGGACCACCCCGGCCTGGGTGCGGTTGCGCACCCCCAGGCGCTCGAAGATCGCCGACAGGTGCGCCTTGACCGTGCGTTCCTGCACGTCCAGGCGATCGGCGATCTGCTTGTTGAGCAGGCCCTGGGCGACCAGGGCCAGGACCCGGAACTGCTGCGGCGAGAGGCTGGCCAGGCGCGCGGCCAGCTCGGCGTCCTGGCTGGAGGACTGGGCCCGTGCCACGGCGCTGCGCAGCGAGGCCGGCAGCCACTGCTCGCAGGCCATGACGCTGCGGATGGCCTCGCGCAGCTCGTCCAGGCCCGAGCTCTTGGGCAGGTAGCCGGCCGCGCCGTGGTCCAGGGCGCGGCGGACCACCCGCGGGTCGTCGTTGGCCGAGACCACGATCACCGCCACCGCCGGATGCTGGGCGCGGATCGCGGCCAGCCCGGCCAGGCCGTGGTTGCCGGGCATGTGCAGGTCCAGCAGCACCAGGTCCACGTCCGGGCGCGATTCCAGCGCCGCCAGCACCCCGTCCAGCGACTCGGCCTCCAGCACCTGCAGGTCGGCGACCGCGTCGGCCGCGGCCGCACGCAGGGCGGCGCGGAACAGCGGGTGGTCGTCGGCGATCAGCAGGGTAGGCATGGCTTACTGCACGGTCCAGCCGCCATCCAGGACCAGGGTCTGCCCGGTCATGTTGCGGGCCGCGCGCGAGATCAGGAAGGCGGTGGTGCCGGCCAGCTCGTCCATCTCGATGAACACACCCTTGGGCATGGGCTTGAGCATGACCTGGCTGACCACGTCGGCCTCGCTGATGCCGCGGGTGCGGGCCTGGTCGGCGATCTGCTTGTCCACCAGCGGGGTCTTCACGTAGCTGGGGCAGATGGTGTTGATGGTGATGTCGGTGTCGGCGGTCTCCAGGGCGATGACCTTGGAAAAGCCGACCAGGCCGTGCTTGGCGGCCACGTAGGCGCTCTTGTACGGGCTGGCGACCAGGGCGTGGATGCTGCCGATGTTGACGATGCGGCCAAAGCCGCGCTCGCGCATGCCCGGCAGCACCGCGCGGGTCAGCCGGGCCACGCCGGTGAGCATGACCTGGACCAGGAAGTCCCACTTGGCGAGCGGGAACTCCTCCAGCGGCGAGACATGCTGCAGCCCGGCGTTGTTGACCAGCACCTCGACCGGGCGGCTGGCCGCGGCCAGGGCGGCCTCGACGCTGGCATCGGAGGTCACGTCCAGGGCCACGCCCTCGGCCGAGCCGCCGTCCTGGCGGATCTCCGCGGCCACGGCACTGGCGCCGTCCAGGGACAGGTCGCTGACGATGATGTGGTGGCCGCCACGGGCCAGTTCGCGGGCGATGCCGGCGCCGATGCCCGAGGCCGCGCCGGTGATGAGGATGCTGGACATGCAGATGGCACCAGGGGATTGATCGCCTGCAGCTTAACAAGCCGCATCGATACTGGCGTGGTACCAAAGTACGATGACGCCGGCGAGCGCCGCCGCTTAGTTTGCGAGCATCCCGACCTACGGCCCGATGCCCATGTCCCGACCCGCCCGACTGTGCCTGCTGTCCTCCCTGGCGCTTGCCCCCCTGCTGGGCGGCTGCGCCAGCGCCGGCAGCCCGACCGCGAACCCGCCTGCGCACGCCATGACCCAGCCCCAGCGCATCACCGAACACCGTGGCAGCGACGACCTGCTCACTGCCGGCCTGGGCCTGGACGGCCTGCGTGCCATGACCCCGCCGGCCTGGGCCGACCCGGCCGCGCCGACCCCGCTGGAGCTGCGGCGCCGTGCGATCTGGAGCAGCTGGCGCGGCATTGCCGACCTGTCCCTGAACGGTGGCTACGGCAGCCTGTATGGCAGCGTGGCCAACGTCCCCGGGCGCGAGTACTCGGCGCTGGCGCGGGTTCCCGGCGCCCGCCACCCGCACCGGGTGCTGGTGCAGGTGCCCGACGGTTTCGACCTGGGCAAGCGCTGCGTGGTGGTGGCTCCGGCCTCCGGCTCGCGCGGCATCTATGGCGCCATTGCCGTGGCCGCGCCCTGGGCGCTGCCGCGCGGCTGTGCGGTGGCCTATACCGACAAGGGCGCCGGCAGCGACTACGTGGACCTGGACGCCGGCACCGGCGTGCGCCTGGACGGCAGCCTCGGACAGCTCGGCCAGCACCATGACCTGGCCTTTGCCCCGGAGGTGCCGACCGGCGCCTCCGGCGTGGCCTTCAAGCACGCCCATTCCCAGGACAACCCGGAAGCGGACTGGGGCCGCCACGTGCAGCAGGCCGCGGAGTTCGCCCTGGCCGCGCTGGCCCAGGCCTTCCCCCAGGCCGCGCCCTTCACCTTCGACAACACCCGGATCATCGCCGTGGGCATTTCCAATGGCGGCGGCGCGGTGCTGCGCGCGGCCGAGCTGGACGGCGACTGGCTGGATGCGGTGGTGGCCGGCGAACCCAATGTCTACGTGGAAGGCCACGGCAGCCGCCCGCTGTACGACTTCGCCAGCGAGGCGGCGCTGCTGCAACCCTGCGCGCTGCTGCACCTGCCGGCCGACAGCCTGCCGCAGCCGCCGCTGCGTGCCCAGGCCGAACCGCTGTGGGCGGCGCGCTGCGCCAGCCTGGCCGCCGCCGGCCTGGTCCAGGGGGCGGATACCGCCGCGCAGGCGCGCTCGGCCTACGAGCAGCTGCGCGAGCGTGGCTGGAGCGAGGAGTCGCTGGCCGCCGGCGTGCTGAGCGTGGGCTTCGACCTGTGGCGCTCGGTGCTGGCCACCTATGCTTCCTCCTATGGCCGCTACGGCATTGGCGAGCATCCCTGCGGCTATTCCTTCGCCGCGCAGAATCCCGACTTCAGCACGCGCCCGGCCAGCGGGGCCGAGCGCCTGGCCTGGTGGAGCGACGCCTCCGGCATCCCGCCGGGCAATGGCGTGGGCATCGTCGATGCAAAGCTGGCGCCGCCGGACTTCACCCTGCCGGGCCTGCAGTGCCTGCGCGAACTGCATGAGGGGCAGGGCGCCGACGCGCAGCGCGTGCGCGCCGGGGTGGCCGCCACCCGCGCCGCGCCGCCCCGTGCCGGGTTGCCGGTGCTGGTGGTGCATGGCAGCGACGACGGCCTGATCCCGCCGGCCTTCACCAGCGCCCCCTACGTCGCCGCCGCGCGCGCCGCCGGCCGCGACCAGGTGCGCTACTGGCAGGTGCGCAACGCCGAGCACTTCGACGGCTTCCTGGCCTTCCCGGCCTACGGCGCCCGCTATGCGCCGATGCTGCCCTACATCTACGCCGCCCTGGACCGGGTGGAGGCGTTCCTGGACGGCCGCGCCGGCCTGCCGGCCGATGCGCTGATCCCGGCCCGCGGGCGTGGTGCCGGGGCGGTGGAGGCGGCGCAGCTGCCGATGCCGCAGTAAGCGGGCGGGCACGGCCGCAAGCACACCGGGGATGAAGCGCGGCTGCCCCGCAGCCGCGCCACCCCTGACCCCGGTCCGCGGCAGTGGGTATGCTGGCGCCATCCGGACTTCCCCCAGGCCGCCGCATGTCCCGTCATTTCTCGATGCTGCGCGAGTTCCAGCTCGCCGACTGGTTTACCCTGGGCAACGCCTTCTGCGGCACCGGCGCGATCTTCGCCGCCATGCGCTTCCTCCAGGACGGGCGGGTGGGCGACCTGCTCCTGGGCATGGCCCTGATCCCGCTGGCCTTCATCTTCGACGCCCTGGACGGGCGGGTGGCGCGCTGGCGCAAGTCTTCCTCGACCCTGGGCCGGGAGCTGGACTCGCTGGCCGACGTGATTTCCTTCGGCGTGGCCCCGGCGGCCCTGGCCTATGCCTGCGGCATGCAGGGCGGCTGGGACTGGCTGGGGCTGTCCTATTTCGTCGGCTGCGGGGGCAGCCGCCTGGCCCGCTACAACGTCACCGCCGAGGCACTGTCCGGCGGCGGCGACAAGGTGAGGTACTTCGAAGGCACGCCCATCCCCACCAGCCTGCTGCTGGTGCTGCTGCTGGCCGCGGCGGCCTGGCAGGGCCGGATCGGCCATGGGCTGTGGTGGGGACAATGGCAGCTGGGGCCCTGGCAGCTGCACCCGCTGGTGCTGCTGTTCGCCTTGTCCGGCTCGCTGATGATCAGCAAGACCCTGCGCATTCCCAAGCCCTGATCCGGTGCCGGCGGCACCAGCGGGGTGCCGGTCCTGCACGGCATGAGTGCATGCCATCGGCTCAGCAAAAACGCTGGTCCGGCGCCGGGAAGCCGCTGCTAGAATCGGCCCGACACCGGAGGGTCCATGGCCAACGCACCGTTTTCCGGCGAGTTCGAATCGCTGGCCCGGCAGTACTGGAACACCTGGAACGAGTTGCTGGGGCGCGGTACCGCGCCTGGCGTGTTCGGGACCGATCCCTGGTCGCTGGTGGGCGGGCTGCCGCCCGGCATGGGCCGGATCGATCCGGCGGGCTTTGACTGGTTCGCGCGGATCCAGCAGCTGGCCGGGCAGTTCAGCGAGGGCCAGGCCAGCGCCGGGGAAATCGCCCAGGCCTGGCGGCAGATGCTGGGCGGCGACCAGGCCCTGCCGTTTGCCGCCCTGGGCCAGGCCATCAACGGCGGCCTGGCCGGTGCCCGCTGGCTGGAGCAGATGCGTCCGCTGCTGGACATGCTGCTGCGCCCGCTGCGCGAGCAGCAGGCCGATTGGCTGCGCCGGCCCACCTTCGGCCCGGCGCGTGAGCACCAGGAGCGGCTGCAGGCGTTGGCCCTGGCCCTGCAGGAATGGGAACAGCGCAACGAAGCCTTCAATGCCTTCCTGGTCGAGGCCGGCGAGGCGGCCTTCCAGCGCTTCGAGCAGCTGCTGGCCGAGCACGATGCCCCGGGCAAGCGCCTGGAATCGGCGCGCGCCCTGTTCGACCTGTGGATCGACGCGGCCGAGGACGCCTGGGCCGAGATCGCGCTGTCGGAGGGCTACCGCAAGGCCTATGCGGAAATGACCAATGCGCTGATGCGCCTGCGCCTGGGCCTGCAGCGCGAGATCGAGCAGATCGGCAACCTGCTGGGCCTGCCCGGACGCAGTGAGGTCGATGCCCTGCACCGCAAGGTGACCGCGCTGGAGCGCGCCCTGCACCAGGCCCGGCGCCAGGCCGGGACCAGCCCGGCCACCCGTGCGCCGGCACGACCGGCTGCCGTGTCCACCGCCGCGGCCCGGCCGGCCGCAGGCGCCAGGCTTGCGGGCAAGGCGGGCAGTGCCGGCAAAGCCGGCGGTACGGCTGCCCGGCGCGCCGCCTCCGTCAAAACCAAGTCGGCGGCGGCAGCGGCCAGGCCCGTGGCCGCCAGGACCAGGCCCGCTGTGGCCAAGTCCGCCGTGGCCAAGTCTTCCGTGGCCAAGTCTTCCGGAGCCAAGTCTTCCGGAGCCAAGTCTTCCGGAGCCAAGTCCGCCGCCAGCCGCGCGGCCAAACCGGCCGCCGGCACGGCCAGGAAGGGCAAGGCCGCCACGCCGGCCAGGCCGCTGCGCCCGGCCACCGCACGTGCCAGCCGCGCCGTGCGCCAGGAGACCAGGCCCGTTTCCGGGCCTGCCAAGGCCCGGCCCGCCAGGCCGACCGGGCCGGCCAAGGCCGGCAGCCGCTCCAGGCCTGCGGCGCGCGGCACCGCGGTGGCCGCGCCCGGTGTGCGCGGCGGCCGCAAGCCGGGCGCAGCCGCCGGCGCCAAGGTGGTTTCGATCAAGGACTGGGTGCAGCGCAACCTGGGCGCGGCGGCCGAAGCATCGGGCAAGCGCCGGGGAGGTAAGCCGTGAGCACCGGTCCGCTGCAGTTCGATCCGCTGGCACTGGCCGAGGAAGCCTGGAACTTCCAGAAGCGCCTGGTCGAGGGCGTGCGCGTACTCGGCCAGGTGGAGAACGTGGACTACGGCGCCACCGCGCGCGAGGAAGTCTGGCGCGACGGCAAGACCGTGCTCTACCGCTTCGTTGGCGAGCGTGCGGCCTCCGGCCCGCCGCTGCTGATCGTCTATGCCCTGGTCAACCGCCCCTACATGGTGGACCTGCAGCACGACCGCTCGCTGGTGCGCGGCCTGCTGGCCCTGGGCCTGGACGTGTACGTGATCGACTGGGGCTACCCGGACCGTTCGGACCGCTACCTCAGCCTGGACGACTACATCAACCGCTTCATCGATGGCGCGGTCGACCACCTGGTGTCCGCCAGCGGCGGCCCGGTCAACCTGCTGGGCGTGTGCCAGGGCGGGGCGTTCTCGCTGTGCTATTCGGCGCTGCACCCGGAGAAGGTGCGCAACCTGGTGACCATGGTCACCCCGGTGGATTTCCAGACCCCGGACAACATGCTCTCCGGCTGGGTCCAGGACCTGGACGTGGACCTGTTCGTGGACGCGCTGGGCAATATCCCGGCCGACCTGATGAATGCCAGCTACCTCATGCTCAAGCCGTTCCGGCTGAACCTGCAGAAGTACGTGGGCATGGTCGACATCCTGGACAAGGTCGAGGGCATGGAAGACTTCCTGCGTATGGAGAAGTGGATCTTCGATTCGCCCGACCAGGCCGGCGAAGCCTTCCGCGAGTTCATCAAGCAGTTCTACCAGGGCAACGGTTTCGTCAACCGCACTGCCAGCATCGGCGGCCAGCCGGTGGACCTGGGCTTCGTGGACATGCCGGTGCTCAACATCTACGCCGAGCAGGACCACCTGGTCCCGCCGGCCGCCTCGCGTGCCCTGGCCGGGCTGGTCGGCAGCCGCGACTACACCGAGCTGAGCTTCAAGGGCGGGCATATCGGCATCTACGTGTCCAGCCGCGCCCAGCGCGAGGTGCCGGCGGCGATCCACCGCTGGCTGTCGCTGCGCACATGAGTCCGCTGCGGCGGCCGCGCCTGGCGGCTGCACTGGCGCTGGCGCTTGCCGCCGCGGCCGGCATGGCCGGCGCGGCGCCGCCGGCCCGGGCCGAGGCGGAAATCCGCGCCCTGATCGAAGCGGTCGGCCAGTCCGGTTGCCGCTTCCAGCGCAATGGCCGCTGGCACGAGCCGGCGCAGGCCCAGGCCCACCTGCAGCGCAAGTACGACTGGGCCAGGCGCCGCGGCCTGGAGGGCAGCGCCGAGGACTTCATCGAGCGCGCCGCCAGCCGCAGCAGCTTCAGCGGCCGGCCCTACCGCATCGCCTGCCCGGGACAGGGGGAGGTCGAGGCGACCGCCTGGTTCAGCGCCCGCCTGGCGCGTCTGCGCGCCGCTCACGCGCCTGCGCGCTAGACTGGCCGCATCCTCCCAGGGGAGCGTGCGCATGAACGTCCAGCACAGCCAGGTCGGGCTTTCCCGCTCGCTCAACGACCGCATGATCGCGGGCGTGCTTGGCGGCCTGGCCCGGCGCCTGGGCTGGAGCCCGACCTGGCTGCGCATCGGCTATGTGGTGCTGTCGGTTGCTTCGGCCGCCTTCCCCGGCATCCTCATCTACCTGATCCTGTGGCTGCTGATCCCGAACGAGTCGGATTGAGGGCGCCACTGGCGCTGCTGCGCGCCGGCCTGGTCCTGCTGGGCTTGGCCTGGGCCTTGCCCTGGACCCTGGTCGGGCTGCTGGCCGGACTGGCCGCCGTGCCGATGGGCGCGCGCCCGTACTGGAGCCGGCGCGAGTGCGCGCTGGTGTTCGGGCGCTGGCCCTGGGGTCCGGGCGGGGCGGTGACCCTGGGCAACGTCATCCTGTCCACCACCGACGACCTGGACGTGGCCTGCCACACCTATGAGCACAGTGCCGGCCACTGCCTGCATCCGCGGGTGCGCCTGGGCGACCACGAGCGCGCCCATGTCTACCAGTACATGCTGCTGGGCCCGCTGTTCGTGCCGCTGTATTTCGCCTGCGGCGGGGTCTCGGTGCGCAATCCCTTCGAGCGCGCTGCCGACCACTACGCCATGCACGGCCACGGCTGGTGGCCGTGGCCGCCCGGCTGAACCGCGCCTTCCAGACGCGGCCGCTGTCCCGGATCCGTAACGCAGGTTGCACGGTTTTCTAACGTGGCGGCGGGCACACTGGGCGCCATCGACCGTGGCAGCACAAAGGAGCGGCCGAATGTCCTACGTTCTCTATGTGGGTGGCAGCAAGGACGGTCACCGCGGCTTCGTACCGCACGGATTCACCAAGACCATGCTGGAAACCGTCGAGCACGGGCGCGAGATCTACGTCGAGCGCGTGATCCAGCTGGCCCGCTTCGGCACCGTGAGGATCATGGCGCTGGAGAACCTCTGCGAGGAACTGCTGGCCAAGTGGACGGCGCGCCATCTTGGCGTGGCGGCTTCGGCGGCCTAGCGGCAGCACTGATTTCACCAACCTCCCAAGGCTGGGGCGGGGCGCGGCGGAACCGCGTATCCCGCCTCTTTTTTTCTGGTCTGGCGCCTTGTCCGGTGCCTGCCCGGAGTCGGCCGAGCGCACCGGACATCTTCGCGCCGGGGCCAGACAAAAGGGTCAGGCTGCAAAGCCCGGCCCTTCGATTCATGCTGGTGCCGGCGAGAGGACTCGAACCTCCACAACCTTTCAGTCGGCTGATTTTGAGTCAGCTGCGTCTACCATTCCGCCACGCCGGCAAGCCTGGGAAGTATAACGGCCCGCGCCTGCCGGCGGGGCCTGGCTGCTCAGTCCGTGGCCAGGACCAGGGACTGGCGGCGGTACAGGCCGCTGCTGCCGTCGGCCTGCCCGGGCAGGTAGACGTGGCAGTGGAGCAGGCGGTGCTGGTAGACATGGATGGAGACGGCTACCTCGCTGGGGTCGGGGTTGTGGACCACGTGGTATTCGCCCGGCGGGCGCAGCTGGCCGGTGCCGCCCAGGCCGATCTCGCCTTCCTGGCCACGGGCGAAACGCCACAAGCCGTCTTCCTGGCCGAGCAGGTCGTAGTCCTGGATATGCAGGCGGCCCTGCCACACGCCTTCCACGCACCAGGCGCCGTCATGGTCGTGCAGCGGCGTGCCCTGGCCCGGGGCCCAGGCCATGGCCACCACGCTGTAGCCGTGCTCGGCGCTCAGGTACAGCTCGCGGCGGGCATAGTGGCCGGCCACCGGCTGCTTGAGCGCGGCGGGCAGGCGCACGCCCGGGTCGGTGTACAGCCGCGCCAGCACTTCAGCCACGGCCTGCGGACGGGCGGGGAGGGGATTGGAGCCGACCGCCGCGTCCAGCGCGGCGACCAGGGTCTGCTTGCCGGTGAAGTCCAAGGGGTACTGCCCGAACCTGAATACGGGGAGTTTACCCTTGAAACCGTTAGCGGAATGCTCCCGCCGTGGCGGCGCCGGGGAGATGGGTCTCAGAGCGAATCGAGAAAGCCGCGCACGGCGGGCCCGAAGCGGGCGTAGTCCACCAGGAAGGCGTCATGGCCCTGGGGCGAGTCCAGGCCCAGGAAGCGGGCGTCGGCGCCGCCGGCGGCCAGGCCCTCGGCAATCTGCTCCTGCTGCTGCACCGGGAACAGGATGTCGGTGGCCGCGCCGATGGCCAGGGCCCGCTCGACCTTGATCAGGGCCAGGCCCTTGAGCACATCCCCATTGGCGTAGTCGCCGATGTCGAACCAGTCCATGGCCCGGCTCTGGTAGAGGTAGCTGTTGGGGTCGTAGCGGCGCACGAAGCGGCGGGCGTGGCCTTCCAGGTAGCTCTCGACCTGGAATTCCAGGCCGAACGGATCCTCGTCGGTGGACAGGCCCAGCGGGTTGGAATCATCCAGCCGTACCCGGCCGAAGCGGCCGTCCCACTCCAGCGCCGAGCGGTAGGTGATGACCCCCAGCTTGCGCGCGATGCGCATGCCCGATTCCGGGTAGTGCCCGGAGTCGTAGTGGCCATTGTTCCAGTTCGGGTCCAGGCGGATGGCCTCGCGCTGCAGCGAGCGCACGGCGATGGAGAACGGCAGGGCGCGGGCGCTGCCGGAGATGTTGATGTGCGCAGCGGCGATGCCGGGATGGCGCAGCAGCAGGGCCAGCGCGGTCATCCCGCCCATGGAGTTGCCGATCACGCAGGCCAGGCGCCCGATGCCCAGGCCGCGGACCACGTGCGCGGCGGCGTCGGCCACGTCCTCGATCGACAGCTCGGGGAAGTCCAGGCGGTAGGGCTGGCCGCTGTCCGGGTTGATCGAGGCCGGGCCGGTGGAGCCCTTGCAGCTGCCCAGCGAATTGACGCAGACCACGAACCAGCGGTCGGTGTCGATCGGCCTGCCCGGACCCAGCATCGGCTCCCACCAGCCTGGCGCCGGATTGCCGGCGTGCGAGGCGGCGTGGGCGTCGGGCGACAGGCCGGTGACGATCAGGATGGCATTGTCGCCGGCCGGGTTGAGCCGGCCCCAGGTCTCATAGGCCACCCGCGCCCCGTGCAGGGCGCCGCCACGCTTCATCGGGAACGGCGAGGGCAGGGCCATGAAACGGCTGCCCGGTGGGATGAACTCGCTGGCGCTGGTCGGGAAGTCGGCGGCCTGGTGCATAGGCGCGCGAGTGTACCGGGAACGCCGTGGGCACAGGTCAGGGCGTAACAGCGGAAACGAATCGCGCGGCGGACCTCAGGGTTCCGCCGGCGTGCCCAGGACCAGCTCCACCGGCCCGCCGGCCGGCAGCTTCACCCGCACCGGGGCCGACTCGATATCACCCTGGCCGCGGTTGGCGCTGCCGCTGGCAGAGACCCGCGCCAGCACCTCGACCTCGGCCAGGTCGGAGAGCTTCCGGGGGGGCATGGGCGAGTCGGCATCGTCCAGGCGCAGCTGCAGCGGCAGGTCGGCCAGGCGGTGGCGCTCGACCGCCACCGGCATCGGCGGCCCGCCGGGGATCCGGGCGATCACGAACACCGTGGCCTCGCCGTCCAGGCCGGCGCGCGTGGCGAACTGCGGATCCAGGCGCAGGCGCACATCCAGGCCGGGGCCGCGGGCGGCGGCTTCGGCGCCGGCCAGGGCCGGCAGCCCGGCCTCGGCGCGGGCCTCGTTGATCTGCGCGCGCAGGCTGCGCGCGGTGGCCTCGTCGACCGTGGCCAGCAGCGGTTCCCAGGTCTGCGCGGCCTCGGCCGCCTGGCCGTTCTGGCGCTGCCACACACCCAGGAACCAGGTCCCGCGCGCATGCCCGGGCTGGACTTCCAGCGCATGCCGCAGCCACTGCACCGCCTGTTCGTCGAAGCGGCGCTGCGGGTGGGCCAGGGCGCGGGCCTCGGCGGCGTCCACCAGCAGCGAGGGTTCGTCCGGGGCCAGGGCCACGGCGCGGGCATAGGCCTGGCTGGCTTCCTCCATCTCGCCCAGCGAGGCCAGAGAGCGGCCCAGCAGGGCCCAGCCCTCGACCTGGTCCGGGTCCTGCTCCAGGGCCGCGCGCAGCTGCTGCAGCGCCTGGCGCAGGTCGGTCGGCCCTTCGGCCTGGGCCGGCGGGGCGAGTGCGGCCGGGGTGCCGACCATGCGGTACAGGCCCAGCACTGGCAGGGTCAGGGCCAGCACCGACAGGGCCAGCAGCAGCGGGCGCTGGCGCCACAGCGGCCACAGCACCGCGGCCAGCACGCCGAAGGTGATGGCCGTGGCCAGGATCGCGAACAGGGTCGTGGGGTTCACCAGTCCTGCTCCGGCGGCTCGGGGGGATCGGTTTCGGGGACCGCCGCGGCCCGGCGGCGGACGACGTGCCAGAGCACGCCGGCGCCCAGCAGCAGGACCAGGCCCGGGCCGAACCACAGCAGCCAGGTCTGGCCGTGCACGGCCGGACGGTAGAGCACGAACTCGCCGTAGCGGTCGACCAGGAACTGCTTGATCTGGGCATCGCTGCGGCCCTGGCGCATCAGTGCCAGCACTTCCCGGCGCATGTCCTGGGCGATCTGCGCGTTGGAATCGGCCAGCGACTGGTTCTGGCACTGCACGCAGCGCAGCTCCGAGGTCAGGGCGTGGAAGCGGGTTTCCTCGGCCGCGTCCTGGAACTGCAGCGGGGTCGGGTCGGCCACCGGCTGGGCCGGGCCGCTGGCCGGCAGGGCCAGGGCCAGGCACAGGGCCAGGCCGGGCAGCAATGCGCGCATGCGCCTCACCGGCCCTGCTCGACCTGGGCCAGCGCCGGCAGCAGCTCGGCGTCGATCACCGCCTGGGTGAGCGGGCCGGTGTGCTTCCAGCGGATCACCCCGGCGCCGTCGACCAGGAAGGTCTCCGGGGCGCCGGTCACGCCCCAGTCCAGGGCGTAGCGGCCCTCGCGGTCGGCCAGGACCACGAAGTAGGGGTTGCCGAACTGCTCCAGCCAGCGCAGCGCATCGGCCGGCTCGTCCTTCCAGTTGTAGCCGACCACGCGCACCCGCTTGCTCTCGGCGAAGCGGGTCAGCACCGGGTGTTCCTCGCGGCAGGCCGCGCACCAGCTGCCCCAGACGTTGAACAGGTAGGGCGCGCCGCGCAGCTGGGCCGAACCGGCCTGGATCGAGGGATCGTGCAGCACCGGCAGGCTGAACTCGGGGGCCGGCTTGCCGATCAGCACCGAGGGCAGGACGTCGCGGTTGGCATCGCCCGAGCGCAGCACGCCGTAGCCCATCAGCCCGATCAGGCCGACGAAGAACAGCGCACCGATGACCACAGCGACCACGGGCAGTCCCTGCGGCTTGTGAGTTTGCGGTGTGTTCATGCGGTCTTCTCCTCGGTACGGCGGCGGAAGCGGCGGTCGGCCGCGGTGACCAGCCCGCCCAGCGCCATCAGCAGCGCGCCGGCCCAGATCCAGCGCACGAAGGGTTTCAGGTGCACGCGCACGGCCCAGGCGCCTTCACCCAGCGGCTCGCCCAGGGCGACATAGACATCGCCCAGCAGGCCCGGGCGGATCGCCGCCTCGGTCATGACCTGGCCGCCGCTGGCGTAGGCGCGCTTCTCCGGGTGCAGCAGGGCCAGCTCGCGGCCCTTGCGCAGCACCTGGACCTGGCCGCGATCGGACAGGTAGTTGGGGCCGGGGCGTTCCTCCACGCCCTGGAACACGAAGCGGTACTCGCCCAGTTCCAGCGCCTGGCCCGGCTTGAGCGCGACCTCGCGCTGCACGTTCCGCGCCTCCACCAGCAGGGCACCGACCAGGAACACGGCGATGCCCAGGTGGCCCAGGGCCATGCCCCACATCTCAAGGGTCAGACGCCCGCTGTTGCGCAGCCGTGCCCAGACGAAGCGCAGGGTGCCGGCACCGACCCACAGCGCCGCGGCCACGCCCAGGGCGCTCTTCCAGCCGCCGGCAGGCGCCGCCAGCCAGGCGGCCGCGCCGGCGGCCACCGCCAGGCCCAGCCAGGGCAGCAGCACGGCCAGCACCGCGGAGGCCTGGTCGCGCTGCCAGCGCAGCAGCGGCCCGAACGGCACCAGCGCCACCAGCGGCACCATCAGCAGGAAGAACAGCAGGCCGAAGTAGGGCGGGCCAACCGAGATCTTGCCCAGGTCCAGGGCGTCGGCCAGCAGCGGGTACAGGGTGCCCAGCAGGACCATGGCGCAGGCGCTGGCCAGCAGCAGGTTGTTGACCAGCAGCAGGGTCTCGCGCGAGACCGGGCGGAAGCCGGCGCCGGGCTGCAGGCGGCCGGCGCGCAGGGCGTAGAGCAGCAGCGAGGCGCCGATCACCAGGCCCAGGAACACCAGGATGAACACGCCGCGCGAGGGGTCGGCGGCGAAGGCATGCACGCTGGTCAGCACGCCGGAGCGGACCAGGAAAGTGCCCAGCAGCGACAGCGAGAAGGCGGCGATGGCCAGCAGCAGGGTCCAGCCGCCGAAGCTGCCGCGCTTCTCGGTCACCGCCTGGGAATGGATCAGGGCCGTGCCCACCAGCCAGGGCATGAAGCTGGCGTTCTCCACCGGGTCCCAGAACCACCAGCCGCCCCAGCCCAGCTCGTAATAGGCCCACCAGCTGCCCAGGGCGATGCCCAGGGTCAGGAAGGCCCAGGCCACGTTGGTCCACGGCCGGGTCCAGCGCAGCCAGCGCGCGTCCAGCCGGCCGTCGAGCAGGGCGGCGATGGCGAAGGCGAAGGGCACGGCGAAGCCGACATAGCCCAGGTAGAGCAGGGGCGGATGGAAGATCAGGCCCGGGTCCTGCAGCAGCGGGTT
>Ga0182793_1000669_pt1 | contig 24876 bp, 21 predicted proteins | sample Passage237A_FD_130498 | JGI IMG/M metagenome (GOLD analysis project Ga0182793, IMG submission 130498) | Cellulose adapted compost microbial communities from Newby Island Compost Facility, Milpitas, CA, USA - Passage2 37A (version 2) (version 2) ... | reverse complement strand
GCAGCGTGATGGTGAGCGTCGTCCCTACGGCGATCGTCCGCAGGGTGAGCGCCGTTCGTACGGTGATCGCCCGCAGCGCGACGGTGAGCGTCGTCCGTATGGTGATCGCCCGCAGCGTGATGGCGGCCGCGGGCGATTCGGTGACCGGCCGGGTGGTGAGCGCTCCAATGGTGACCGCCGGAGTTTCGGTGACCGGCCGCGGCGGGACGAGTCCCGCGCCTCGCGTCCGCCGCGGGAACAGCGCATCCAGGGGCCCGAGATTCCGGAGTCGATTGTCCCGCAGATGCTCGACAAGGGCGCTCGTGCGGACTTGAAGACGCTGTCGAAGGAGAATGCTGACGAGGTTGCGCGCCACCTGGTGATGGCGGCGGAACTGATCGACGACGACCCGCAACTGGCCCACGAGCACGCCCTCGCGGCGCAGCGTCGAGCCGGCCGGGTCGGTGTCGTCCGCGAGACCGTGGCGATTACCGCCTACGCAGTGGGCGACTTTGCCCTCGCGCTGCGCGAGCTGCGCACGCACCGTCGCCTCACCGGCTCGAACGAGCAGATCGCCCTCATGGTCGACTCGGAACGTGGCCTGGGCCGTCCGGACCGTGCCCTCGAGGTGGGCCGTGAGGTCGATCGCGCTGCGCTGAGTGCCGACGCACGCGTCCAGTTGGCGATCGCAATGAGCGGCGCTCGACTCGACCTCGAGCAGCCCGAACTGGCGCTGGCCGAGCTCGAAATCCCGGAGCTGCAGCCGGACGTCGCCTACCCCTACAGCCCGGACCTGTTCCGTGCCTACGCGACCGTGCTCGAGGAACTCGGGCGTGCGGATGAGGCGGCCCAGTGGCAGCGTCGCGCCGAGATCGCGGAAGAGGCGCTGGGCCTCGATGAGGAAGACGACCTGATCGTTGAGGATGTGACCGACCACGACGTTGTCATCGATGACGCGGTCGCTGTCGACCTGGACGACGAAGACGGTGACGGCATCGACGATGACGCGGATGACGACGATGCGCTCGAGGACGAGGAACTCATCGAGAACGCGGACGAAGACCTCGGAGACGAGGCGGAGAGCAACCTGGAGGACGCAGCCGAATGATTCCCATCGAGGTGACTGACACCCTGCTGATGGATCTGGATGGCGTGGTGTACCGCGGCGGTCTCGCCGTGCCGCACGCCGTGGAGTCCCTGAACCGTGCCGCGGCTGAGGGCGTGCGCGTGGGCTACATCACGAACAACGCATCGCGCACCGCGGCAACGGTCGCTGGCCAACTGTCCGGATACGGCCTGCACACCGTCGCCGACGATGTGGTGACCTCCCCGCAGGCAGCGGTGCGGCTGCTCGCGTCGAAGGTGCCGGCGCCGGCGACCATCCTCGTGGTCGGCGGCGAGGGCCTCACGTCGGTGCTTGACGAGGCCGGCTACACGGTGACCCGCAGCGCTGATGACAACCCGGCAGCCGTGCTGCAGGGCTACCATCCGAGCGTTGGCTGGGCCGAACTCGCCGAGGCGGCGTTCGCGATTCAGGCCAATGACCTGCTGTGGATCGCCACGAACACCGACTGGACCATTCCGTTGGAGCGCGGTATCGCCCCGGGCAACGGCACCCTGGTCTCGGCAGTGCACACCGCGGTCGGCAAGCTCGCCGAGGTGGCCGGCAAGCCGGAGCGGGCCATCTTCGATGCCGCAGTGGAACGCTTCGTGGCGCAGGCGCCGCTGGTGGTGGGTGACCGCCTCGACACCGACATCCTGGGCGCGAACAACGCCCAGCTCCCGTCCGCGCACGTGTTGACGGGTATCGACGGCGCGAAGCAGCTGCTTGCCGCGCCGGAGGGGCAGCGCCCGAACTTCATCTTGGACGACCTGCGCGAGCTCTTTGAGCCCTATCCGGAGACCGTGATTGAGGGGCGCAATGTGCGCGTCCGCAACGCGGTGTTGCACCTCGCCGAGGACGAATCCACCATCACCGTGGTGGAGCGTGGTGACAACCCGACCGACCTGCTGCGCGCTGGTTGCGCGATTATTTGGGCCTCGGGCCGACTGATCTACGGCTTCGACGTGCCGACCGAGATCTACGACTGGGATCCGCGCGTGCAGTCAGTGCCGGGCCTCGGTGCCTGAGCACGCTGGCGTTGAATCGTTCTAGGATGACGGCATGACCGAGCACGACGAGATCCGCGATGCTGATGGCTTGATCTCACGATTGGCCCTGATCGAGCAGCGCCCGCTGGCCGAACGTGCTGAGGCCTACCGTCAGGTCGAGGAAGAGTTGCAGCGTCGGCTCTCCGACGCGGACCTGCCAGGTCAGGCGTGACCGACGACGAGCCGAACATCGCAGCGTCGACCCCGATTCGACTCGATGCCGCTCTCTTCCAGCGCGGTTTGAGCCGCTCGCGCTCTCACGCGGCGCAGCTGTTGAAGGCAGGCGCGGTGCTGGTGAACAACGAGGTCGAGCGAAAGGCCTCGCGGCTGGTTGGCGACCGCGACGAGTTGGCGGTGACCAGCGACGAGCAGTGGGTGAGTCGGGCTGCGCTCAAGCTGGTGGCTGCGCTCGATGCGTTTGGGATTGACCCTGCTGGTCGGGTGGCGCTGGATGTGGGGGCGTCGACCGGCGGGTTCAGCCAAGTGCTGGTGAGCAGGGATGCCGCGACGGTGCTCGCGATCGACGTCGGTCATAACCAGTTGGCAACGGTGCTGCGCAGTGAACCGCGGATTCGCCTCGCTGAGGGCATCAATGCTCGGGAACTGACTCAACAAGAACTCATTGACCTCTTCGGTGCGGTCGCGGGCGAAATCAGCCTGGTCGTGGTCGATGTGTCCTTCATCTCACTCAGGCAAGTACTGCCAGCCCTGGTGCAGTCCGCACCGCAGGCCGAGTTCGTCGTGCTGATCAAGCCGCAGTTCGAAGTCGGACGCGGCGGCATCCGGGATGGGGTGGTGGTCGACGATGCGAAACGAGAGGCGGCGATCGAGGCAGTGCTGACGGCGGCCGGCGACCTCGGCCTCGCCGTCATCGCCCTTGAGGCCTCCCCAATCACCGGTGAGGCTGGGAATCACGAGGTGCTGGCACATCTTCGCCCGAGTGTCGGTGCTTCTCCGGCAGAATAGAGGCGTGCCGCAAGCGCACCCCACCCACAGCAGGAGGACGCAGTGACTGAGCGCAGCATTCTCGTGGTCACCCACACTGGCCGCGATGAATCGCGAGAGGCCGCCGCTGAAGTCCTGGCTGCGCTGGCCGCAGCCGGTGTGCAGTCGGTGCTGCCCGCCGCCGATGTACTCGACCTGGACCGCGCGGGGGTGCCGCTGCATGGCGCTCTTCCGCTACAGTCCGACGAGGCCCCGGATGGGGTAGCCATTACTGCCGTGGAACTGGTGATCGTGCTCGGGGGTGACGGCACCATCTTGCGCGCCGCCGAACTGGCCCGCGATGGCCAGGTGCCGCTGATGGGGGTCAACCTCGGCCACGTGGGCTTCCTTGCCGAAAGTGAGCGAGAGAACCTGGACGAGGCGGTTCGCCGGGCACTGGCCGCCGACTATGAGGTCGAGGAACGCATGACCCTCGACGTGAGCGTCATTCATGAGGGCGTTGAGGTGTATCGCACCTGGGCGCTGAACGAGGCCACCGTCGAAAAGGCCAGTCGTGAACGCATGCTGGAAGTGGTGCTCGAGGTCAATGGCCACCCGCTGTCGAGCTTCGGCTGTGACGGTGTGGTGATGTCCACCCCGACCGGGTCCACTGCCTATTCGTTCTCGGCTGGTGGTCCGGTGGTCTGGCCGAACATTGAGGCGCTGCTGTGCGTGCCGCTCAGCGCGCATGCCCTGTTCGCCCGCCCACTGGTGGTTTCGCCAGCCAGTACGATCGCTGTCGAAGTGCAGCGACGCAACGCTGGCCAGGGTGTGCTCTGGGCTGATGGCCGCCGCATGCACATGCTCGAACCTGGCGCTCGGGTCGAGGCTCGCCGCTCTCCGGTGCCGATCAAGCTGGCGCGTCTGCGCCGCGGCTCGTTCACCGACCGTTTGGTCAACAAGTTCAACCTGCCCGTTGACGGCTGGCGTGGACCGGATGGAACCGCATGATTGAGGAACTTCGTCTCAGTGGCCTCGGCGTCATCGATGAGGCCGTGCTCCCGCTTGGACCGGGACTGACCGTGCTCACCGGTGAGACCGGCGCGGGCAAGACCATGGTCGTCACCGCGCTCGGCCTGCTGCTGGGCGCTCGGGCCGACAGTGGTGTGCTGCGTGCCGGTGCGGACCAAGCCTCGGTGGAGGCGAGGTGGCTGATCCCGCAGGCTGGTCCTGTTGCCGCCCGTATCGATGAGGTCGGCGGCGCGCTCGACGCCGCAGGCCATGGCGCGGCGTCGTTGGTGCTGAGCCGCAGCGTGTCCGCCGATGGTCGCAGCCGGGCGAGCGCTGGCGGTCGCAGCGTGCCCGCAGGGCTGCTTGCGGAACTGGGGGAGCACCTCGTGGTGTTGCACGGCCAGTCCGAGCAACTCCGGCTCAAGTCGCCGGCCGCGCAGCGGCACCTGCTCGACGCCTATGCTGGGCCCGACCATCAGGCCGCCCTGGCTGCCTACCGCGATGCCTACCAGCAGTGGCGCGCCGAAGCCGAGGAGTTGCAGCGGCTGCAGGCCGAGTTGGCTGAGCGCGCGCGCGAAGCCGAGGCGCTGCGCTTGGACATTGATGAGCTCGAACGCATCAATCCACGTGTCGGCGAGGACATCGAGATTGCTGCCCAGATCGAGACGCTCAGTCGTCGCGAGGACCTGCGACTGGCCGCCTCGACCGCGCATTCGGCGCTCAGTGACGAATCGATGGATGGTCGGGACGCGACCGGGTTGCTCGACGCGGCCCGTCGCCAACTTGAGCGTGTGGCCGGCGTCGACCCGGCGCTCGAACCGATCCTTGAACAGCTTGCGGCGCTGAGTTATCAGGCCGCAGAACTGGCCGCCTCGCTCGGCGGCTATGTGGCTGGCCTCGACTCGGATGCTGCCGTGGAACTCGAAGAACTGCAGCAGCGCCGGGCGGAACTGACGCAGCTGGAACGGCGCTACGGCAGCCTCGAGGCGGCACTCAAACACATGAGTACCGGCTCGGCGCGGCTGTTCGAACTCGATGGCGACACGAGCCGTATCGATGCGCTGACGGCATCGGTGACGGCCCGCTACGACGACCTGCGATCGCGAGCTCGCGCGTTGCTGACCACGCGCCGGGAGGCGGCGGACCGCCTCGCCGAGGCCGTCACGGCCGAACTGGCCGCACTGGCAATGCCGAATGCGCGGCTGCATGTGGTGGTCACCGAGGAAACCGAGATCGGTCCGGACGGGGCCGACCAGATCGCGCTGCTGCTGCAGCCGCACCCTGGCAGCGAGCCGCGTCCGCTGGGCAAGGGTGCCAGTGGCGGTGAATTGAGTCGCCTCATGCTCGCGCTCGAGGTGGTGATCGCGGAAACGGACCCGGTGCCGACCTTCATTTTCGACGAGGTGGACGCGGGTGTAGGTGGCGCTGCCGCGATTGAGGTGGGGCGCCGCCTGGCACGATTGGCTCGCACCGCCCAGGTCATCGTGGTCACGCACCTGGCGCAGGTGGCTGCCTTTGCCGACAATCACGTCACGGTGGTGAAGGACGGCTCTGGCGCGGTGAGCACCAGCAGCCTGCGCTCGCTGCAGGGCGAAGAGCGCGTCGCCGAGATGGCGCGTCTGCTCTCTGGCCTCGCCGAATCCGACAGCGCCCAGGAACACGCCCGCGAACTGCTGTATCGCGCCGGCGCGAGCGGCGTTCCGGGTGGTCCAGCACCGTCCTGGGAACAGCACAGCGCATAACGATCTGGACTCGAACCTGGACGTCTGCCGAACATGGGGCGGCGCGCCGACACGAGCGAGGCTCGGGCAGGGTTAGACTTGAGTTCCATGGCAGCGACTCAGCAGGCAGATGGAACACGACCGGTAACGAAGCACATTTTTGTGACCGGAGGTGTGGTCTCCTCGCTCGGCAAGGGTCTCACCGCCGCCAGTCTCGGCAACCTGCTGACCGCCCGCGGCCTCAAGGTCGTGATGCAGAAGCTCGATCCCTATCTGAATGTGGATCCGGGCACCATGAACCCCTTCCAGCACGGTGAGGTGTTCGTCACGGACGACGGCGCCGAGACCGACCTGGACATCGGCCACTACGAGCGCTTCTTGGATGTGAACCTCTCACAGGCCGCGAACGTCACCACCGGTCAGATCTACTCGACCGTGATCGCGAAGGAGCGCCGCGGCGAATATCTCGGCGACACGGTGCAGGTCATCCCGCACATCACCGATGAGATCAAGCGCCGCATGCGCCTGCAGGCCCAGGCCGACCCGCAGCCGGACGTGATCATCACCGAAATCGGTGGCACCGTCGGCGACATTGAGAGCCAGCCTTTCATCGAGTCAGCCCGTCAGGTGCGTCACGAGCTTGGCCGCAACAACGTCTTCTTCGTGCACGTCTCGCTGGTGCCCTTCCTCGGCGCCTCGGGCGAGCAGAAGACGAAGCCGACCCAGCACTCGGTCGCAGCGCTGCGTTCGATCGGTATTCAGCCGGATGCGCTGGTGCTGCGCAGCGACCGCCCGGTGTCGGAGTCGAACCGCCGCAAGATCGCGCTGATGTGTGACGTCGACGAGAATGCGGTGGTCAATGCCAAGGACGTCCCCAGTATTTACGAGATCCCGGCCATGCTGAATGAACAGGGCCTGGACCGCTACATCATCAATGCCTTGGGACTGGCCGGTAAGGCTGGCGAGGTGGACTGGTCCGGCTGGGAAGAACTCATCAACGCGGTTCGGAACCCGAAGACCGAGGTCACCATCGCGATCGTCGGCAAGTACATTGACCTGCCAGACGCCTATCTGTCGGTCACCGAGGCGCTGAAGGCTGGCGGCTTCGCTCACCAGGCCAAGGTCAACGTGAAGTGGGTGCCCGCGGATGCGTGCGAGACCCAGGAGGGTGCCGCCAAGGAACTCGCCGACGTTGACGGCATCGTGGTGCCTGGCGGTTTCGGTATTCGCGGTATCGAAGGCAAGTTGGGCGCACTGCGCTTCTGCCGCACCAATGGCATCCCGGTGCTCGGCATCTGCCTGGGCATGCAGGCCATGGTGATCGAGTATGCGCGCAACGAGGCCGGGCTGGCCGGCGCCTCGTCGACCGAGTTCGACCCCGACACGGAGTACCCGGTGATTGCCACCATGGCTGAGCAGGTGAAGATCCTGGAAGGCGGCGACCTGGGTGGCACGATGCGTTTGGGCCTGTACGAGGCAAAGCTCGCCGAGGGCAGCCTCGTCCGCGAGGTCTACGGCTCGGACACCGCGTGGGAGCGGCACCGTCACCGCTACGAGGTGAACAACGCCTACCGCGAGCAGATCGCCGCCGCCGGACTGGTCTTCAGCGGCACCTCGCCGGACAACAGCCTGGTGGAGTTTGTGGAACTGCCCCGCGAGGTGCACCCGTACTACGTCGCCACCCAGGCGCACCCGGAACTGATCTCGCGTCCGGACCGCCCGCACCCACTGTTCAAGGGGCTGGTCGGTGCCGCGCTGGAGCGTGCCGCCGCGAACCGCCTCTTCGAAGAGACCGAAGTTCCCGCCGCCTAAGCGGGCACGGCAGCGATGACTGAGGCACTGCGCGACGAACCGTTCCAGCCCGAGGTGCTGCAGCGCACGCTGCTGCATGAGGGGCGTATCTGGGATCTGGTCACCGAAACCTTCCGCTACGGCGAGGCGGAACTCACCCGAGAGGGCATGGAGCACCCCGGCGCCGTGGCGGTCATCGCCCTCGATGAGCAGGATCGCGTGCTGCTGATCAAGCAGTACCGCCACCCAGTGCGGCAGTACCTGTGGGAGATCCCCGCGGGCATGCTGGATGTTCGGGGCGAGTCGCTGCTCGCCGCAGCGCAGCGGGAACTGGCCGAAGAAGCGGACCTGGTTGCCGAGCAGTGGTGGACTCTCACTGACTTCTTCAATTCGCCGGGTGGCACGAACGAGGGCATTCGTATCTTCCTGGCTCGTGGTCTGCGCGCCACCGAGCAGGCCTTCGACCGCGAGGACGAAGAAGCAGACATGGAGCAGCGTTGGGCCAGCCTCGATGAGGTGGCCGAGGGCATTTTGCAGCGCCGACTGCACAGCCCGACGTTGCAGATCGGCGTGCTTGCAGCGCTGGCGGCGAAGGCCCGCAACTGGCAGGACCTCACAGCCGCGGACGAGGCCTGGGCAGCGCTGCGCGGACGTGCCCCGGAATCGGGTCGCGGCCGCCTCTAGCGCCCGTACCTTGCTGCCCATACACTGAATCTCTCGCCGACCGTGCGAGGTAAGGGTGTGGGGGGCTTTCTGTGAGCCAAACTGAGTCGTCAGTGCAGCAGGCGTCAGTGCAGCATTCGTCATGGCTGCGCCGGACCTGGCGAGCCTGGATCGATGACGCGGTCCGATCGCGGCTGCGTATCATTCGGCTGATTCCGAGTGGTGGCGTCGGTATCGTTGGCGCGCTGGTCGTATTGTACGTAGTCCTCGGTCTGCTGCCGGTGGTGTTCATCTATGCCACCAGCGTGGTTATCGGGCTGGTGCCGCAAGCGGTGGCGGACGGGTCAGGCTCGCCGGCCTGGACCACCCTGGTGACCGCCTTCCTCTGGGCCGCGGCCGTGTTCCTGATCCAGCACTTGCTGACCCCGGTGCAGATGGCGCTCGGGGATCTGGTGCACCGGCGTATCGATGCGGTGGTTCGTGACCGGCTCGTCGCGGTGAGCTTGCGATACCCGGGTATCGCCGTGCTCGAGGACCCGCAGGCGCTGAATGAACTCGCCGAGGCGCGGCGCAACCTGGACCGCGAATGGGCGACCCCGGGCGGTGCTGGCGCAGGCATGCTAGCGCTGATTGCCCGGTACATTCGCCTCGTTGCACTCGTAGTCATCATCGGCCTCGTGGTGAATTGGTGGGCCGCGGTCGGTGTGTTCGCGGTGACCATGCTGTTCCGGTACGGACAGCGCGGCGGCACCCGCATCTACTCGAGGGTGTGGCGCGCCGTCATGCCGGACATCCGCCGTTCGGAGTACTTCTACGAACTGGGGGTGAAGGGTGGGGCCGCCAAGGAGTTGCGCATCTTTGGCCTCACCTCGTGGATGGCGGATCGCTTCGGCGAGTCCCATTCCAAGATGTTCGGTCTCGTCGCGAAACGTCGTCGGCAGATCTATTTCTTCCCCTACCTTGGCTACACGCTCGTGGGGTCAGTGGTGATCAGCCTCGTGATGTGGCTGGTGGTGCAGGACGGACTGGCGGCCCAGACTGACCTCACCGCGCTGGCTTTGACCCTGCAATGTGTCGTCGCCGCTGTGCTGCTCGGCGAGCACTACCCGGAAGCGGACGTGGACACGCAGTTCGGGATGCAGGCAGTCGACGCCTTGCAACGATTTACCGCGCGAGCCGAGGAGCTGGATCAGCGGCAGCGCGTGCTAGCGGCGAACGCCTCGAGTGGGCCCGCGGCCCTGCCGCGGACGGATCGTCCGCTGACGGTCACCTTCGAACAGGTGCGCTTCGCCTATCCCGGGTCGGACCGGCCGGTCCTGGCCGGCCTGGACCTGGAGTTGGAGCCCGGCAAGTCCACCGCGGTGGTCGGGGTCAACGGCGCGGGCAAGACCACCACGGTCAAGCTGTTGACGCGGCTCTACCAGCCCGACGCCGGACGGATCCTCGCCGGCGGCGTCGACATCGCCAACCTCGATGTCGCCGAGTGGCGCAAGCGGGTATCGGTCATCTTCCAGGACTTTGTCCGCTACGAGGTCTCGGCCGCGGACAACATCGCCTTCGGCGCGATTCATGCCACGCCCAGCCGTGAACAGATCGCCGACGCCGCCGAGCGGGCTGGCATCGCCGCGGTGCTCGAGGCACTGCCGAACAGCTATGACACGGTGCTGTCTCGGGGGTACGAGGGCGGTGTGGACCTCTCGGGCGGACAGTGGCAGCGAGTCGCCATCGCGCGCTCGCTGTTCGCGCTCCAGCAGGGCGCTCAGGTGCTGGTGCTGGATGAGCCCACGTCGGCGATGGACGTCCGCGCCGAGGCGGCCTTCTTCGACCGCTTTGTGGAACTCACCCGAGGGGCTACCTCACTGCTCATTTCCCACCGCTTCTCGTCGGTGCGTCGCGCCGACCGCATCGTCGTGGTGGACGGCGGGCAGGTCGTCGAGTCAGGCAGTCACACCAAGCTGATGCGCCTGGACGGGCACTATGCCCGTCTGTTCCGCCTGCAGGCCGAGCGCTTCGCGAAGGGCCTCAATGCTGATGGGGAACTGGACGAGCCGACGGGGAAGGGGGCCTAATGCTCAAGGGAATCTGGGCCCTGGCCAAGCTGTCCTGGCGGGAGCACCCCGGCAAGGCCGCCATCGCGCTGGTGCTGATGCTGCTGCAGGCCGTGTCGATGCCGCTGGCAGCCCCGGCGCTCGCGGCAGTCGTGGACGGCGTTGCGGACGGGGATGCCAACAAGGCCGTGTCCGGTGGTATCACCGCGGCGCTGTTGGTGATCTCGGCGCTGGTCGCCGGGCATTTCGCCCACATCTTCCACTTTGAACTTGGCGAGCGCATCGATCTGGTGATGTCGAAGCGGCTGGCCATGCTCTCGAACGATTCGGTCGGGCTGGAACACCACGAACGGCCGGACTATGCGGACAAGCTGCAGGTGCTCTATCAGGAGGTCCTGCGGGTTCGGGACAACGTCAGCTCGATGTTCACCATGGTGATGGTGGCGGCGGGCCTGGTGGTGACCAGCATCCTGCTGGCAACGCTCAGCCCATGGCTCCTATTGCTGCCGCTGTTTGCCGTCCCGCCACTGCTGCTCGGTCGCAAGGCGGAACTGATTGTGGCGAAAGCGCGCGAGGTGGCGGCCGCGGATAAGCGCCGTGCTGCGCACTTCCTGCAGCTCTCCACCTCGGCAGGGCCCGCGAAGGAAGTGCGAGCCACGAACCTGAGCGAGCAGATGCGGGCGCGTCAGGCGCAGTCCTGGGACGCCGCCGTCGCTGTGATGTGGCGGGCACAGTTGCGCGCTACTGTGCCGTGGGTCATCGGCCAGCTCACCTTCGCGGTGGCCTACATCGGCGCCACTCTGCTGGTGGTTTGGAACGCCATCGAGGGGCGGGCCACCATTGGCAGCGTCATCCTCGCGATCACGCTGGCCGCCCAGGTCAACCAGCAGGTCACCAGCGCGGTGACGGTGCTGCGTGATCTGCAGCGTTCCGGGAAGACCATGCAGGACCTTGCCTGGATCGAGGAGGTCGTAGCCAGGCCGGCCGCGAGTGATCCGGCACCCATGCCGACCCGGATCACCGACGGCATCACCTTCCGCGGCGTCGAATTCCGTTACCCGGCCACCGAGCGCCCCGTGCTGGACGGCATTGACCTGCACCTTCCCGCAGGCTCGACCGTCGCGGTGGTGGGCGAGAACGGTGCTGGCAAGACCAGCCTGGTGAAGCTCCTGAGTCGCTTCTACGATCCAGACGCTGGTGAGATTGTGGTGGATGGTACGCCGCTGTCGCGCCTAGACGTTCGCCAATGGCGGGACGCGATCGCCGCGGGCTTCCAGGACTTTGCTCGCTTCGAACTGCGCGCACAGCAGACGGTCGGTGTGGGCGATCTGCCCAGGGCCGATGACCGTGACGCAGTCTTGGAGGCGCTGGACCGGGCGCGGGGTGACGATGTGTTGGCGCGCCTCGAGGACGGCCTGGACACCATGATCGGCAAGGCCTATGCGGACGGCACCGAACTGTCCGGCGGACAGTGGCAGAAGCTGGCGCTGGGTCGGGCCATGATGCGCGATGCCCCGCTGCTGATGGTGCTGGACGAGCCCACTTCGGCGCTGGATGCGCAGGCCGAACACCTTCTGTTCGAACAGTATGCCCAGCGTGCGCGAACCATCGGCAAGGACACGGGCGCCATCACGGTGCTGGTCTCGCACCGATTTTCGACCGTGCGGATGGCGGACCTGATCGTGGTCCTTGACGGCGGCAGAATCGTCGAATCGGGAAGCCACGAGCAACTGATGGTGGGCAAGGGGCTGTACGCGGAACTGTATGGGCTGCAGGCCACGCAGTACTCCTAGGCGCGTTGGCGCGCGGCTGCCCGGTTGCGACGCTGGCGCTGATTAGGCTGACGGCATGGCCGAGATCGACCAGCAGCGCACGCTCTACCTGCAGCACCTGCGGGTCGAGCGTCGGCGCTCGCCGCACACGCTGGCCGCGTATGGGCGCGACTTGGAACGGTACGGGGCGTACCTGGCCGATCGCGGCGTCACCTCGACGGCGGAGATCGACGAGGCGGTGGTTCGCGACTTCGCCAAGTCTCTGAGCGCGCCGGGACCGGAAGCGCTCGCGGCCAGCTCGGTCGCGCGGGTGCTCTCGAGCGTGCGGTCCTTCCATCGATTCCTGCTGGACGAGGGACTGACTGAGCAGGACCCGGCTCGCGCCGTCACGCCGCCGAAGTTGCCGCGGCGACTCCCGAAGGCGCTCGGGGTGGGCGACGTTGCCGCACTCCTTGCCGCCTGCGGCGGTGACGAGCCGGATGCAATGCGGGACCGCGCCTTGCTGGAGTTGCTCTACGCCACCGGCATGCGCATTTCGGAGGCGGTCGCGCTTGACGTGGATGACGTCCTGGCACCGGGCGTCCTGGAGCCGCCGGGCCTGCTGCGTGTGATCGGCAAGGGCGGCAAACAGCGGCAGGTCGTCCTCGGCGAGGAAGCCCAGCAGGCGGTGCAGCAGTACCTGGTACGGGTCCGTCCTGGGTTTGCCGCGCATGGACGCGGCACGCCGGCACTGTTCCTCGGGGTGCGGGGCGGACGGCTCAGCAGGCAGCATGCCTGGCTCATTCTGCGTGCCGCGGCGGAGCGTGCCGGGATCAACCCCGAGCAGGTCTCGCCACACGTGCTTCGACATTCCTTCGCCACGCACCTGCTCACCGGCGGGGCAGATGTGCGGATCGTGCAGGAACTGCTCGGTCACGCCTCGGTCGCAACCACCCAGATCTACACCAAAGTGACCATCGACACCCTGCGCGAGGTCTACCTCGAGGCACACCCCCGCGCACGCGGTCGGTAACGGCCTGGCCTGTACTCGGGCGCCTTAGCGCGGCGCTTGCAACCGCAGGACGATCGGCAGACCGCGTTCGATCATCCACAGTGTCACGACGAGCAGCAGCATGCTGAGCCAGAATGGCCGCATCGCGCGCTGGTCCAGGCGGTGGAATCGGGCGCAACGAACCCACAAGTACAGCGGCGGAACTATGGCCCACCACGGGACGGACAGCAGCTCCTGCAGCCGCGGATCCCAATCCCGGCGCCAATCTGAATCTGCGAGCACCACGCAGCCAAGGAGACTCAGTGCCAGCATCCACCAGCTCGGACCGCCGGAGAGCCGTGTCAGGTACAGCATGACGAGGGCCGCGCCAAATACGAGCGGCCAGGAGGCGATGGCCCAGGCTTGCCAGGTGTTGGTGGTGCCGTCGGCAATCCGCGGCTGACGGGATTGATCTGCGAACAATTCCATGCTGGCGGACGACGCAGGCGGTGGGCCTGGTGGTTCTGGCAACGGTGCTCACCAGGCGGCGGCCTCCGAGTCAAACTCTTGGTTCCGGTCGTACTGGCTCGCCATAGCATCAGCATGGCAGCGACACTGCTGGCGACACTAGCCCCCCGCGGGAACCCTGGCGACGCTGAGGATTCCCTTGATGATCGGCGGGCCCTGGGGGCGGCCCTGCTGGGCGGCTAGAATCGCAGAAGGCATCCGGTTCGGCTGCCGACTCGATCATCGTCGGGCCAGACTCGAAGGCAGGGAGCATCGTGGCAGCAGCAGGAACAGGCGGCAGCGAACTGTTTGACCTCGACCAGTTGAGCCAGCAGATTGGTCCTACCGGTCGCCCCTTGCCGGCCTTCCCGGATCCCGCACCGCTCTCCCAGCACGGCCCGGCTCGCATCATCAGTCTGTGCAACCAGAAGGGTGGTGTTGGCAAGACCACCACCACGATTAACCTGGGCGCCTCGCTGGCCGAATATGGTCGGAAGGTGCTGCTGGTCGACTTCGACCCGCAGGGTGCGCTCTCGGCCGGCCTTGGGATCAGCACCCATGAAATGCCGACCGTCTACGACCTGCTGATGGGCACCATCGACGACCCACGCGAGGTCATCCAGGAGACGGCGCACGAGGGCCTGCATGTTCTGCCGGCCAACATTGACCTGTCGGCTGCGGAAGTGCACCTGGTGAACGAGGTCGCTCGCGAGACCATCCTGGCCCGCGCCCTGCGGAAGGTCGCTGATGAGTACGACGTGATCATGATTGACTGCCAGCCGTCGCTCGGCCTGTTGACCGTGAACGCGCTCACCGCAAGCCACGGCGTACTGATCCCGCTCGAACTCGAATACTTCGCGCTGCGCGGTGTGGCGCTGCTGGTGGAGACCATTGACAAGGTGCGGGATAGGTTGAACCCGGCCATCAGTCTCGACGGCATCCTGGGCACCATGTACGACTCGCGTACCCTGCACACCCGTGAAGTCCTGGAGCGCGTCACGGATGCCTTCGGCGACGTGGTGCTGCACACCGTGATCAGCCGAACCGTGAAGTTCCCGGACGCCTCCGTCGCGGCCGAGCCAGTGACGACCTTCGCGCCGGACCATGTCTCGGCCCAGTTGTACCGACAGTTGGCGCGGGAGCTGATTGCCCGTGGCGCCGTTGCCTGACGCCACCGCTGATCTGGAACCGGCGGAGCCGACCGAAGCCTCGCCGGAGGAGCAGCCGTCGGAACCAGACGGTTTCCGCGTCAGCCTGAGCGAGTTTGAAGGACCGTTTGACCTGCTGCTGCAGCTACTGGCCAAGCATGAACTTGACATCACCGACATCGCGCTGAGCATCATCACCGGCGAGTTTATTTCGTACCTGCGTGGACTCGACACCGCCGAACAACTCGATGAGGCCAGTGAGTTCTTGGTCGTCGCCGCCCCCCTGCTGGACATGAAGGCGGCGAGCCTGCTGCCGCAGGGCGAGGTGGTGGACGCCGAGGACGTGGCACTGCTCGAAGCGCGGGACCTGCTCTTCGCCCGCCTGCTGCAGTACCGCGCCTTCAAGCAGGTGTCGGCCTGGTTCGCCGAGCAGATGGCCGCCGAGGCGGCCCGCCACCCCCGCACCGTGCGCCTCGATGATCGCTACCGGCAGCGCATGCCGGAGCTGGTCTGGACGCTCACGCCCGACGACTTCGCTGCCCTCGCCGCACTGGCGCTGGCGCCGAAGACGATCCCGACCGTCGGTCTCGATCACCTGCATGCCCCGCTGGTGAGCATTCGCGAGCAAGCCGCGATCGTGGTGGCGATCCTGCGTCAGGGCGATACGGTCAACTTCCGTCAGCTCATCGCTGGCGTCGATCAGAAGGGCGTCGTGGTCGCCCGCTTCTTGGCGGTGCTGGAACTGTACCGGCACGCGGCCATCTCGTTCGAACAACTGGAACCGCTCGGAGAATTGACGCTGCGCTGGAGCGCCGAAACCTGGAGCGATGAAAACTTGGCAACCCTGGGAGCCGACTATGACCGTTGAACCTGAGGCCGACGAGGTGGAAACCGCCGAGACGGAGCCCACCCTTGCCGGCATGGAAGCTCCCGAGGTGGAGCGGATCGTGCTCAGCCGGGAGGAGCTCGACCGGGCCGTTGAGGCGCTGCTGATCATCGCGGACGAGCCGCTGTCAGTGGTGGCGATCGCGACCGCGACCGCGCAGCCGGTGCGGGCCATACGCGCCGCCATCGCACGCCTGCGAGCGGACTATGACGGCGAGGATGGCAGCGTGCGCCGGGCCTTCGAACTGCGCGAGGTCGCTGGAGGCTGGCGTCTCTATGCCCGCGCCGAACACGACGACTTGATCGCGGGCATGCTGGTGCAGGCGAGCCCCTCGCGCCTCAGCCAGGCGGCACTCGAGACCCTGGCGGTCATCGCATACAAGCAGCCGATTAGCCGTGGCCAGGTAGCCGCGATTCGCGCGGTGAACGTGGACAGCGTGGTGCGCACTCTGCTCAGCCGTGGGCTCATCGAGGAGGCCTACACCGATCCCGAAACTGGCGCCATCCACTACGGCACCACGGACGCACTGCTCAGCCACCTCGGCCTGAACTCTCTGGATGAGCTGCCGAAGATCTCGCCGCTGCTGCCGGACGGCTCCGACGGTTTCGAGGGGGTGGACGGTGTCCGCTGAGGATTCACGCCGCTCCGAGAACGAGGTCGAGGACCTGCTCGCGCACTTCGGCGTCGGCACGGCAGACGGGGCCGTGGCCGAGGCCTCGGAGTCGCACCCGGAGGGGGAGCGGCTGCAGAAGGTGCTCGCTGCCGCTGGAGTTGCCTCGCGTCGCGTCTGTGAGGAATACATCGTCGCCGGCCGCGTGAAAGTCAACGGCGAAGTGCGCCGTGAGCTTGGCACTCGCATTCACCCGGAGACCGACCAGGTTGAGGTGGACGGTCGCCCGATCCAGCTCGACAACAGCCGTATCTACGTGATGTTGAATAAGCCCCTCGGTGTGGTCTCGACCCTGAGCGATGAGGAGGGACGGCCAGACCTGCGGCAGTTCACCGAACGCTACGGGGCGCGGCTGTTCAACGTCGGCCGCCTCGATGCGGAGACCAGCGGGTTGCTGCTGCTGACGAATGACGGCGCGCTGGCGCACACGCTGGCACATCCGTCCTTTGGGGTTGAGAAGACGTACCTGGCGACCGTTGCGGGGCTGGTGAGCCCGGCAACGATCCGTCGCTTGCTTGAGGGCATTGAGCTCGAGGATGGGCCTATTGCCGCGGACAAGGCGCGAATCGTGGACCAGAAGGCAGGGAACCGGCCCTCGACCATCGTTGAGGTGACGCTGCACTCGGGCAGGAACCGCATCGTGCGGCGTATGTTCGACGCGGTTGGGCACCCGGTGACCGCGCTGGTGCGTCGTCGCTTCGGTCCGCTGACCCTCGGCCCCCTGGCGGTGGGCGCGACGCGGGAGCTGACCAAGAAGGAACTTGGCGCACTGCTCTCGGTGGCCCGTGGTGGTACGCCGGAGCGCAGCGCCGTGGCCGGGCCGACAGCGCGGGGCGGCTCCAAGTGGGGGGCTGCGCCGGCGAGCGATGCTGCGCCGAAGCGACCTGCGGCCAAGGGGCAGAAGTCCGCAACGAAGTCGGGTGGCGGGAAGCCGAGCACCGGAAAGTCCATCACTGGCAAGTCCGGTGGCGGCAAGTCCGGGACGAGCAGGCCTGGGCGTAGGCCGGGCGGCGCGCGCGGGCGCTAGGCTGCTGGAGTGACACAACCGGTGAGTGCAACGCGTTTGGTCGGCCCGGTCCGCATCGTCGGTACCGGCCTGATTGGGACCAGTATTGGCCTCGGCCTGCGCGCCCGCGGTATCGAGGTGATCCTGGATGATGCCTCGGCTGCGAATGTGCGGCTCGCGGCGGATTACGGTGCTGGCCGCCTCGCCCAGCCGGGCGATGAGCCCCCCCTGATTGTGGTCTCAGTGCCGCCGGATGCGGTCGCCGACGTGGTGGCAGCCGAACTCGAGTCCTACCCGAAGGCGCTAGTCACCGATGTGGCCAGTGTGAAGCTTGCCCCACTGCAGTCACTTCGGGATCGCGGGGCGGACATCTCGCGCTACCTGGGCAGCCATCCGCTGGCTGGCCGTGAGCGTGGCGGCCCCTCGGCCGGTCGCGCCGACCTGTTTGTCGGACGTCCCTGGGTGGTGGCCGGACATGACGCGATCGGTTACCGCGAGGGTGCCGCGGTTGAGGACCTGATCATGGACCTCGGCGCGCTGCCGATCGAGATGGACGCCGCCGAACACGACGAAGCGGTGGCGCTGATTTCGCACGTCCCGCAGTTGGTCTCTAGCCTGACCGCGGCCCGTCTTGTGGACGCGCAGGATGCAGCCGTCGGCCTGGCCGGTGGTGGGCTGCGCGATGTGACCCGCGTGGCGGCCAGCGACCCGAGTCTGTGGCAGCAGATTCTGGGGGCGAACGCCGAGCCGGTGGTCCGCATCCTGCAGGCGCTGCGCGATGACTTGGACGGTCTGATTGCCGCCCTCACCGACCTCGACGCGCCAGGGGCGCGACGCACTGTGGCTGAGGTGCTTACCGCGGGCAACGCCGGGGTGGCGCGAATCCCGGGCAAGCACGGTTCGACCTCGCGCTTTACGACCGTGACGGTGCTGATCGACGACCGGCCGGGACAGTTGGCAGCGCTGCTGACCGAGATCGGCGAGCTCGGTGTGAACTTGGAAGACCTACGGCTCGAGCACTCCCCGGGCGCGGAACTCGGCATCGTCGAAGTGGCGGTGCTGCCCGCGGTCGCCGCTGGTCTGCGGGATGCGTTGACCGAGCGCGGGTGGAGGATCGCCGGATGAGCGAACCCTTCGTCATCGCGATTGATGGACCGGCCGGGAGCGGCAAGTCGAGCGTCTCGAAGGAGGTGGCGCGTCGCCTCGGCTTCCGCTACCTCGACACCGGCGCCTCGTACCGTGCCTTCGGTTGGATGCTGCTGGACGCGGGCGTCGATCCGAACGACGGCGAGTCGGTGATCGCTGCGCTGGATGCCTTCGACTACGGGATTGGCACCGATCCAGATGAGTATTTCGTGCGCGTCGGCCGTGAGGATGTGACCGAGGCCATTCGTGAGCCGCGCAGCGCTGCCGCGGCTTCTGCGACCGCACAACTGCCGCCGGTGCGTACCTTCATGGTGGACCTGTTCCGTCGCCTGATCCGCGAGTCCGGTGCGGCCGGGATCGTGGTCGAAGGGCGCGACATCACCACCGTGGTCACCCCGGATGCTCCGGTCCGCCTACTGCTGACCGCCAGCGAGGAGGTGCGAGCCGCCCGCCGAGCCGGTGAACTCACCGGCGCCGCTGGTGCGGTCGAGACGGTCGCTGCCGCGATCGCGGCTCGCGATGCCGCGGACTCGAAGATGGTCAACTTCACGTCCGCCGCGGACGGTGTGATCACGGTCGACACCACGACGCTGCAGTTCGAGGAAGTCGTGCAGACAGTGCTGGGCATCGTCGCCGAGGCACGCAGCGCCGCATAGCGCAGCGCGCGGGGTCGTCTCGGCGAGGCTGCACGGAGGATATCCGGCCGGGATCGGCTACCCTCGTAAGGTGGGGCGCGCTTTGCCGTGCCCAAACACAGATGAGGTGGATTGCATGAGCGACGTGGACGACGACTTCCCTGAGGTCGATCCCGGACTGGCCGAGCGGCTGGCCGCAGTGGACGACGAGCAGGCGGAGGCGCGCGCCGCGGGCCTACTGCAGGGACTTTCCGAGTACGAACTCGAGGATGAGGACCTGGCGCTCCTGCACGCCGCCGAGCAGGGTGAGGACGGCGTCATCTCGCTTCCGGCCCTGCCGGTGCTCGCTATCGTTGGCCGCCCGAACGTGGGGAAGAGCTCGCTGGTGAACCGTGTGCTCGGTCGCCGTGAGGCCGTGGTGGAGGACACCCCGGGTGTCACGCGTGACCGCGTGAGCTACCGCGCCGAGTGGCTCGGCCGTCCTTTCACGATTGTGGACACGGGCGGTTGGGAGCCGGACGCAAAGGGCATTGACGCCTCGGTCGCGGCGCAGGCCGAGGTCGCGGTCGAACTCGCCGACGCGGTGCTGTTCGTCGTGGATGCGACCGTCGGCGCCACCTCCACCGACGAGCACGTCGTGCGCATGCTGCGCCGTAGCAAGCGTCCGGTGCTGCTGGTGGCCAACAAGATTGACGACATCGCCCAGGAGCACCTGGCCGCGGAACTGTGGGGCCTGGGCCTCGGCGAGCCGTGGCCGGTGTCGAGCATGCACGGCCGCGGCGTCGCGGACCTGCTCGACAAGGTGATGGAGATCCTGCCCGAGACCTCGGCGGTGGCCAAGCGCGAGTTTGGCGGTCCGCGCCGAGTCGCGATTTTGGGCCGACCGAACGTGGGCAAGTCGAGCCTGCTCAACAAGGCAGCGGGGGAGGAGCGCGTGGTCGTCAACGACCTCGCTGGCACCACCCGCGACCCGGTGGACGAACTGGTCGAAATCATGGGCAAGCCGTGGCGCTTCGTCGACACCGCCGGTATCCGCCGTCGCGTGCACATGCAGCATGGTGCCGACTTCTACGCTTCGCTGCGCACCAGCGCCGCCCTTGAGAAGGCGGAAGTGGCCGTGGTGCTGCTGGACGTCACCGAGCCGATCAGCGAACAGGACGTTCGCATCATCGATCTGGTGCTGGAATCCGGTCGCGCGCTGGTCCTCGCCTTCAACAAGTGGGACCTGCTGGACGATGACCGCCGCCGGTACTTGGAGCGCGAGATCGAGCAAGACCTGGCACACGTCGCCTGGGCGCCGCGAGTGAACATTTCGGCCAAGACGGGTCGCCACCTCGAGAAGCTCGTGCCGGCGCTGGAGCTGGCCCTTGAGAACTGGGACCGCCGTATCCCGACCGGCAAGTTCAACGCACTGCTCGCCGAGCTCACCGCCGCGCACCCGCACCCGCTGCGCGGTGGCAAGCAGCCGCGCATCCTGTTTGGAACGCAGGCCTCGAGCCGCCCGCCGACGTTCGTGCTGTTCACCACCGGCTTCCTGGACCCGGGCTACCGCCGCTTCATTCAGCGCCGCCTGCGCGAGGTCTACGGCTTCGAGGGTACGCCCATCGTGCTCAACATGCGCGTGCGCGAACGCCGCGGACCGAAGAAGTAGGCGCGGGACGGTGCACAGCCCGGCCATAGCCGGGCGTGGAAGACTGCTGGGGGCCGCCGATCGTGGCCGACGTGAACGAGAGGTGGCCAAGTGAAGCGAGTGCGTGCGGTTGTGGCAGCGGCGAGCGTTGTCGGTATGTTGGGCCTGACGGCGTGTGCGTCGGCGACGGACTCCGAGACTGATCCAGAAGCGCCGCTCGCGCGCGAGGTGACCTGCCTGCCTGAGGGGTCCACCGCCTCGTCGATTCAGGTGTCGGACGACGCTGACCCGAAGCTCACCTTGCCAGGTGCGGTGTCGGTGACCGAGAGTGAGCGCACCGTCTTGAACCCGGGTGACGGCGAGGCGATCAACGAGGGTGACACGGTCCGTGTTGCCATGGTGATCGCGAACGGTAGCGACGGTACTGAGCTGGACCGCTTCGGGTTCGCCGACTCGACCCAGGTGCAGACCTTCCCGGTCAAGCACGGCAGCGTACTGCCCGGCTTCGTCGACGCCCTCGGCTGCCTGAATGTTGGCGGCGAGGCGCTGGCCGTGCTCTCCCCGGAGGACACCTTCGGTGAGGAAGGGTACGAGGCGATCGGCGTGGGCCCGAACGAGTCCATCGTGGTGCTGCTGAAGGTGCTTGGCAAGCAGGTGACGCGTGCCGACGGCGTTGACCAGGAGCCGGTGGCTGGCTTTCCGACCGTGACCCTGGACGCCGATGGTGCCCCGACGGTCACCGTGCCGGAGGGTGCCGCACCGGCCGAGTTCCGCCTCGCCGTGCTCAAGAAGGGCAGCGGCGCGGTCGTCGCTGACGATGCCGACGTGCTGGTGCAGTACTCGGGCGTGAACTGGCGTACCGGCCAGGTCTTCGACTCCAGCTGGGGCCGCGGTACTCCGACGAGCTTCTCACTGCTGGAGGTCGTCCCAGGCTTCACCGAGGCGATCGCTGGACAGACCATCGGCTCGCAGGTGATCGTGATTGTGCCGCCGGACATGGCCTACGGTCCGCAGGGCGGCGTGCCGTCGATCGGTATCGAGGCGGACGACACGCTGATCTTTGTGATCGATATTCTCGACGCGGCTTAGTGCGTGCGCGGCCACCACGGGGGCAGCAGATCCATGACTGCCTCGGTGGTGCCGTCAACGTCGTCGCTGTCGCTGACGACCCATTCCATCAGCGAGCCGGTGAAGGCGCCGGAAATGAATGCTGCGGTCTGATCGAGATCGAGCTTGTCCGCGATGCCGTGGTCCTGCCAGTAGGCCAGCATCGCCTGCACGCGACGGTGTAGCGCCTGCGCCAGCGCCGAGCGGAAGCTCGGGCCGATCGGGGAAGACACGACCCGCTGGTAGGTGTAGCGCAGTGAGGCAATGTGGCGCAGCAGCTCGGCAAAGGTGTCGCGGTAGAGCCTGGCGAGCTGGTCCGGATTCTGCGCATCGGCCAGGTCCGGTGAGACAGTGGCAATTTCATCGATGACGCGGGTGAACACATCACCGGCGAAGGCCTCGACGCTGGGGTAGTGGCCGTAGAAGGTGGTGCGGTGCACGCCGGCCTCGCGGCAGAGCTCAGAGACGCTGATTTCGAAGCCGCCGTCGCGGACGAGGCGCAGCAATGCGTCGGTGAGCAGCATCAGGGTGCGGCTAGCCCGAGGATCGGCGGCGATGCGCGTACCGATGGCGAGGAGCTGCGCCTCGGGATCGGTCTCGATCGTTTCGGACATGGAACCAGCCTACCTGCCCGGCAGGAAAGTCGGCGACAGGTGTCGGAAAGTGTCAGGAACTTGACGGTGGTGGCGCGGTTCAGGAACCGCGCCACCACCCCGTGCGGTCGCTAGGCGTCGCGACCCAGCGCGTGACGCGCTGCGATGTAGCCGAACGTGAGGGCGGGTCCGAGCGTGGCCCCGGGTCCGGGGTACGTGTCGCCCATCGCGCTGGCGGTGGTGTTGCCGGCGGCATACAGGCCGGGAATGACCTTGCCGGACTCGTCGAGGACGCGAGCGTGCTCGTCGGTGAGGAGGCCGCCCTTGGTGCCGAGGTCACCCGGGTGCAGCTTGTAAGCGCGGAACGGCCCCTTGGTCAGGGCGCCCAGGTTCGGGTTCGGCTTGACCCAGGGGTCCGAGTAGTACCGGTCATAGGCCGAATCGCCGCGACCAAAGTCCAGGTCCTTGCCAGTCTTGGCAAAGCCGTTGAACCTGTCCGTGGTCGCCCGCAACTTCGCCGGGTCGATCCCGATCTTGCTCGCGAGTTCCTCGATGGTGTCGGCCTCGACCACGCTGCCCGCCTCGGCGAACTGCTTGTACTGCCCGAGGGTCGCCGAGTTCAGGTAGCGGCGCGTGTGCTGGGCACTGGCGATCAGCCACGACGGGATCGCCGGGACGGTCTTGTTGCGCTCCAGCATGTGGTGGCCGAAGTCGATGTACGACTCGGACTCGTTCAGGTAGCGCTCACCGGACTGGTCCACGACGAAGCTGAACGGGTGCGAACGCTCCCACAGCACGAAGCCGTGGCGGCCGCCCTTCTCTGGCGAGGCGATGGTTGCGCCCCACCAGGCGTCGTCCATCATCGCCAACTGCGCGCCGTACTTGGCAGCGATCGCAATCGCGGTGCCCTGGTCGCCCTTCGGGGCGGCAGACCAGCCCTCGACGCCCTGGTACTTCTTGCGCCATTCCTCGTTGTGGGCGAAGCCACCGGCACCGAGCACGACGCCCTTGCGTGCGCGGATACGCTGCTGCACGCCCTGGTGCTCGACCACAGCGCCAACCACGACACCCTTTTCAACGACCAGATCCACCAGCGGCGTCTCGAGGACGACCTCGATGCCCTGCTGCAGCGCGATGTGCATCAGCGAGGAGGCGAGGCCGCCACCCATGCCGCGCAGTCGCTGTCCGGTAATGGCACCGCCGAGGCTGCGCAGCACCAGGCGGGCACCGCGCCAGAACCCGCTCCAGGTGACCCACGCGCGCGACAGCAGCCAGACGTCGTCGGTCATCACCGGCAGCGGCATGCCGCCCTGCTTGGCGTTGGCGGTCTCCCACCACGAGCCGAGCTTCTTGGTATTGAAGGGCTTCACCTCGAGGGTGCGGCCGATCTTGCCGCCTTCGAGCTCGGGGTAGTAGTCCGGGTACTCCTTCCCCCGCACCCACTTGATGCCCTTGCTGGCAAGGAAGTCGACGACCTGCGGCACGGTGTCCACGAACGCTTCCTTGCGTTCGCGGCTGCTGGCGGGGCCGACCGGGCCGACCGCCTGCTCGAGGTAGACGAGTGCCTCCTCGCGGGAGTCGGCATCGCCGTCCCGCTTCATGAGCGAGTTGTTGGGGGCCCAGACGCCACCGCCAGACCAGCTCGTCGTGCCGCCCCAGTATGGGGTGCTCTCTACCATGAGGACCGAGGCGCCGCCGTCGGCGGCAGTGATGGCGGCGCCGAACGCAGCAGCACCGGTGCCGGCGACGAGGACGTCAACCTCGCGATCCCAGACAGTAGCCTTCGCCATTACTGCACCAGGCCCTTCATCTTGTCGGCGATCGCACCGATGACCTTCACGGGCATCAGGCGCGACATTCGGTCAAGCAGCTTGGCGTCGTTGCCAATCCGCAGTCGTTGCTGCCCCTTCGCCACGGCCTCGACGATCTGTCGGCCAGCGTCGGCGGGGGAGGTGAGCTTCATCTGGGCGTTATCGGGCTTCAACGGGTCACCCTTCATCTCGACGCCGGAGTTGCCGAGGATGTTGGTGCCGACACCGCCCGGGAACACCACGGTGACGGTGAGGTTCGAGCCGCGGACCTCACCGCTGATCCCTTCGGTGAGCAGCTTGACGCCGGCCTTCGTGGCGCCGTAGATGGTCTGTCCGGGGACCGGCGCGAGGCCGCCCATGCTGGAGATGTTCACCAGGCTTGCGGCGGGGCGCTGCAGCAGTTCGGGCAGGAAGGTCTTGACGATGTGCAGCGTGCCCCAGAAGTTCACGTTCACGACGCGCTCGATTTCGTCGTAGTTGAGCTCATGCACTGGAGCGAAGCGGTGCACGATGCCAGCGACGTTGATGACGCCGTCGACGGCGCCGTGCTTAGCCATCACCGCCTTGGGCAGCTTCTCGACGGCGGCGCGGTCGGTGATGTCGACCTTGTGCTCGCTGTAGCGGTCGCCTGCGTTGGCGAGCGTGCCGGTTTCGGCGAGGTTCGCGGCGTTGACGTCAATGGCCGCCACCTTTGCGCCACGTCGAAG
>Ga0182793_1000667_pt1 | contig 24895 bp, 19 predicted proteins | sample Passage237A_FD_130498 | JGI IMG/M metagenome (GOLD analysis project Ga0182793, IMG submission 130498) | Cellulose adapted compost microbial communities from Newby Island Compost Facility, Milpitas, CA, USA - Passage2 37A (version 2) (version 2) ... | reverse complement strand
GAAATGTTCCGTAAGATCCTTGATTACGGCGAAGCTGGTGACAACGTAGGTTTGTTATTGCGTGGTATTGAAAAGACCGATATCCGCCGTGGTATGGTTATCTGTAAGCCAGGTTCTGTAACTCCCCATACTGAGTTCAAGGCTGAGGTTTACGTATTGTCTAAGGCAGAAGGTGGACGTCACACTCCGTTCTTCAACAAATACCGCCCGCAGTTTTATTTCCGTACCACTGACGTAACAGGTGAGATTGCTCTTCCTGACGGCGTGGAAATGGTAATGCCTGGTGATAACGTAACGATCACTGTAAAGCTGATCAACGCAATCGCTATGGAAAAAGGGCTTCGTTTCGCAATTCGCGAAGGTGGCCGTACTGTTGGTGCAGGACAGGTAACTGAAATCATCAAATAAGTCCAATCTTTTGGGATTGGAATTATCCAACCGATTAGCTAATCAGGCAGATAACTGATTAGCTAATCGTGTCTAATAAATGAAGACACACGGGCATAGTTCAATGGTAGAATAGAGGTCTCCAAAACCTTTGATCTGGGTTCGAATCCTGGTGCCCGTGCAAATGATTGATAAAACATGGCAAACGTACTTGAATTTATAAAAGACTCATATACAGAAATGAGCCAGAAAGTCACCTGGCCAACCTGGTCCCAACTTCAAAGTTCGGCTGTGGTGGTGTTGGTGGCGGCAATCATTATTGCCTTGGTCGTTTTTGTCATGGATAAGGGATCGACTAGCGTGCTAGAGTTATTTTATAATATAAGGTCTTAATTGTTGGGGAAGAAGAAATGGCAGATCAAGCACTGAAATGGTATGTTGTACGGGCCGTAAGTGGTAAGGAGAAGAAGGTTAAACAATATATTGAGGCCGAAATAAACCGGATGGGAATTAATCACTTGGTACCACAGGTGCTTATACCCATGGAGAAATACTATCAGATGCGGGATGGAAAGAAAGTTGCCAAAGAACGTAACTTCTATCCCGGCTACGTATTACTGGAAGCGGCATTGGATGGCGAATTGGAACACGTCATCAAAAACATCAATAGTGTAGTCGGTTTTTTGGGAGATAAAGATGGGACCCCCATTCCCCTCCGTCCTGCTGAAATCAACCGGATTTTGGGTAAAGTGGATGAAATGTCGGAGCAGGGCGAATTGATGAACGTACCTTTTTATGTGGGCGAGCTTGTCAAAGTCAATGACGGACCTTTCAATGGTTTTACCGGAGAAATAGAAGAAGTTAACGAAGAAAAGAAAAAGCTGAAGGTGATGGTAAAAGTCTTCGGCCGCAAGACACCTTTGGAATTGAATTATATTCAAGTAGAAAAAGAATAAGCTGTTTTGCTTTTTTTATAAAATATTTTTGTACCTTTGCGCTCCATTTTGGGGCGATTGTGCAATTTGCGCCAAGCGCTTCAAAATCTAAATGTTACGTTAAATGCTTCCAACTTACTAACAAACATTTATTAATTAAATTTACATCGAGAAATGGCAAAAGAAGTCAGTGCGTTAGTAAAATTACAAGTAAAGGGCGGCGCTGCGAATCCATCTCCTCCTGTAGGTCCTGCTTTGGGTGCCAAAGGGGTGAATATCATGGAGTTTTGCAAGCAGTTCAATGCTCGTACGCAGGATAAACCCGGAAAGGTATTGCCAGTTGTCATCACGGTGTACAGCGACAAGTCATTCGACTTTATCATTAAAACCCCTCCTGTAGCAGTCCAGTTGATAGAGGCTTCAGGTGTAAAAGGAGGTTCCGGCGAGCCCAACCGTAAGAAGGTTGGTGCAGTCACCTGGGAACAGGTGGAGGCGATTGCCAAAGATAAGATGGCTGATTTGAACGCCTTTACATTGGAGTCTGCCATGAAAATGGTGGCTGGGACAGCGCGTAGTATGGGAATTACTGTGAACGGTAACGCCCCCTGGAACAATTAATTAACGAAATCAGTTTAAGAAAGTGGCAAGATTAACAAAAAATCAAAAAGCGGCCCTATCCAAAATTGAAGTTGGTAAAGCATATACTTTGCAGGAGGCTTCGGCTTTGGTGAAGGATATTACGCTCACCAAGTTTGATGCGTCTGTGGATATCGATGTTCGCCTCGGCGTAGATCCCCGGAAGGCCAATCAAATGGTGAGGGGTATCGCCACGTTGCCACATGGTACGGGAAAAACCGTGCGGGTTTTGGTGCTTTGTACGCCGGATAAGGAAGAAGAGGCCAAGGCTGCCGGAGCAGACCATGTGGGGCTGGACGATTACATCAGCAAGATCGAGGGTGGATGGACCGATATTGATATCATCATTACCATGCCAAGTGTCATGGCTAAGGTAGGTAAGTTAGGCCGGATTCTCGGTCCACGGAACCTGATGCCGAACCCGAAAACGGGCACCGTGACGACTGATATCGGCAAAGCGGTGAAAGAAGTGAAGGCAGGTAAAATTGATTTCAAGGTAGACAAAACAGGAATTATCCATACGTCCGTAGGCAAGGTTTCTTTCTCACCTGAGAAGATTTACGAGAATGCCCTGGAAGTATTGCAGACGATTTCTAAGTTGAAGCCCTCGGCGGCTAAAGGGACGTATTTCAAAAGTATCTACCTCTCTTCTACCATGAGTCCCAGCATTCAAGTGGAAACCAAATCAGTAGTAGGAATTTAATCATGAAAAGAGAAGAAAAACAAGAGATTGTTAAGGCTTTGGCTGAACAGATTAAATCGTACGGTAATTTTTACATTACTGATACTGCTGATTTGACCGTAGCTAAAATCAATGGCATCCGTCGGAAATGTTTCGACAAGGGCATTGCGATCCAGGTAGTAAAAAACACATTAATTAAGAAGGCGCTGATCGAGGCGGGAGTAGATTCGGAAGAATTACTCAGCGTATTGAAGGGTTCTTCTACGATGTTGTTCTCTGAAGTTGGCAATGCACCTGCTAAATTGATCAAGGAACTTCGTAAGGACGGTGACAAGCCGGTATTGAAAGGTGCCTACATCGATGCGGCAGTTTTCGTGGGTGACAACCAGATCGACGCATTGACCAAGCTCAAGTCGAAGAACGAATTGATCGGAGATATCATCGGCTTGCTGCAGTCGCCTGCTAAGAATGTGGTTTCTGCCCTTCAGTCAGGTGGTAGCACGATTGCCGGATTGGTTAAAACTTTACAGGAACGAGGATAAAGGGTGCCTCTTAAATTACCCACAGGATTAATAACAGTTTTACAAAGTAAATTCAAAAATTTAAAATAAAATGGCAGATTTAAAAGCGTTTGCTGAGCAGTTGGTAAACTTGACAGTAAAAGAAGTTAACGAGTTAGCTCAAATCTTGAAGGATGAGTATGGCATCGAGCCTGCTGCTGCAGCAGTTGCTGTTGCTGGTCCTGCTGCAGGTGGTGATGCCCCTGCTGCTGCTGAAGAAAAAACTTCTTTTGACGTAATTCTGAAAGAAGCTGGCGGCCAGAAATTGGCTGTTGTTAAATTGGTGAAAGATCTGACAGGTCTTGGCCTGAAGGAAGCAAAAGACTTGGTTGACGGCGCGCCGAAAGAATTGAAGAGCGGTGTTGCTAAGGACGAAGCTGAAGCTTTGAAGAAGCAACTTGAAGAAGCAGGAGCTGTTGTTGAGATCAACTAATCAGGATCATACAGCGTACCTGAATGGGTTAGACTCTGACGTGTATTTCGTCAGAGTCTATTCCTGTTTATGACTTTTCCTCCTAATCGATGGTTCCAGCGCTGTTCCTGGACGCCAGGCACTGGCAAAAAAGACGGCAACAAAACAGTTTAAATAGTTAAACTAAATTCTTATTCCCTTGGCAAACAAAAGTATTCAAAACGAAAGAGTAAATTTTGCAAGCAGTAAAAAGGTGATTGACTATCCCGATTTTCTGGACGTGCAATTGGAATCTTTCAAGGAGTTTTTTCAGCTCGAAACAACTTCAGACAACCGCCACCAAGAAGGGCTGTTTAAGGTTTTCTCGGAAAACTTTCCCATTTCTGATTCAAGAAACATTTTTGTACTTGAGTTTTTGGATTATTTCATTGATCCACCGCGTTATGATATTCAGGAATGTATCGAGCGCGGTCTCACTTACAGTGTTCCCCTCAAGGCAAAACTCCGTCTGTCTTGCAACGATGAAGAGCATGAAGACTTCGAAACCATCGTGCAGGATGTATATCTGGGGACTATCCCCTATATGACTCCTAAAGGGACGTTTGTCATTAACGGTGCTGAACGTGTAATTGTTTCCCAGCTGCACCGTTCGCCGGGTGTGTTTTTCGGTCAAAGCCGGCATACCAACGGAACCAAACTTTACTCGGCCCGTGTTATTCCTTTTAAAGGGTCATGGATCGAGTTTGCTACAGACGTGAACAACGTCATGTATGCATATATAGATCGTAAAAAGAAATTCCCGGTAACAACGCTTTTGCGTGCGATCGGTTATGACTCTGACAAGGATATTTTAGAGTTGTTTGAGTTGGCCGATGAAGTGAAAGTAAGCAAGTCGGGGCTTAAGAAATATGTAGGCCGTAAGTTGGCCGCCCGGGTGTTGAAGAAGTGGATCGAGGACTTCGTTGATGAGGATACGGGTGAAGTCGTTTCCATTGACCGGAATGAGGTGGTGCTGGAACGCGAAACGATATTGGAGGATGAGCATATTGATCTTATTATCGATGCGGGTGTAAAATCTATTATCCTGACCAAGGAAGACACCGCGAATGCGGCAGATTATTCCATTATTTATAACACCCTTCAGAAGGATACTTCCAATTCGGAGAAAGAGGCGGTGGAGCACATCTATCGGCAATTGCGTAATGCGGAACCACCTGATGAGGAAACAGCACGCGGTATCATAGAGCGTTTGTTCTTTTCAGATAAGCGATATGACTTGGGTGATGTGGGGCGTTACCGGATTAACCGGAAACTTCAACTGGATACTCCCGAAGAGATTAAGGTGCTTACAAGGGAAGATATCATCGCCATTGTAAAATACCTGATCAACCTGATCAATTCGAAAGCTGAGGTAGACGACATTGACCACTTATCCAATCGGCGGGTACGTACGGTTGGAGAGCAGCTGTATTCACAGTTCGGTGTAGGACTTTCCCGCATGGCGCGTACGATCCGTGAACGGATGAATATTCGCGATAACGAAGTATTTACTCCAACGGATTTGATTAACGCGCGGACACTCTCGTCCGTTATCAATTCGTTTTTCGGTACCAACCAGTTATCTCAGTTCATGGATCAGACCAATCCATTGGCTGAAATCACGCACAAGCGGCGTCTTTCTGCCCTTGGGCCGGGCGGTCTCTCCCGTGAGCGTGCAGGTTTTGAGGTCCGTGACGTTCACTATACCCATTACGGAAGGCTGTGTACGATTGAGACGCCTGAAGGTCCGAATATCGGTTTGATTTCGTCTCTTTGTGTACATGCCAAGATTAACAATCTCGGATTCATCGAAACGCCCTATCGCCGGGTAGAGAACGGACGGGTAGTCGTAGAAGAACCGGTGGTGTACCTTTCTGCAGAAGATGAGGATGGTAAAACCATTGCCCAGGCTAACGCGGAGTACGATGATAAGGGGAACTTTATAACGCCCCGTGTCAAAGCACGGTATGAGGGCGATTTCCCTGTAATCGAGCCTGAGAAGCTCGACCTGATGGACGTTGCCCCTAACCAGATTACTTCCATTGCCGCTTCCCTGATTCCCTTCCTGGAGCACGACGATGCGAACCGGGCACTGATGGGATCGAACATGCAACGCCAGGCCGTGCCGTTGTTACGTCCGGAAGCTCCGATCGTAGGGACCGGACTGGAAGGCCGCGTGGCACGGGATTCTCGTACGTTGATAAACGCAGAAGCTGATGGTGTGGTGGAGTATGTGGATGCCAACGAAATTAAAATCCGGTACGACCGTACGGATGATGAGCGATTGGTTTCCTTCGATGACGATGTGAAAACGTACAAACTGATCAAGTTTAAGAAAACCAACCAAAGTACGTGTATTAACCTGAAGCCGATTGTAAAGAAAGGCCAGCGGGTTGAAAAAGGACAGGTGCTTTGTGAAGGTTATGCAACCCAGAACGGTGAGCTGGCCCTGGGCCGAAACCTGAAAGTTGCATTTATGCCATGGCAAGGATTCAATTTTGAGGACGCCATTGTAATTTCTGAGCGCGTTGTAAGTCAGGATATCTTTACTTCTCTGCATATCGAGGAATTTGAACTGGAAGTTCGGGACACGAAACGCGGAGAGGAGGAACTTACCGCCGATATTCCCAACGTATCGGAAGAAGCAACGAAAGATCTTGATGAAAACGGGATTATCCGTATCGGCGCTGAAGTTCGCGAGGGAGATATTCTCATCGGAAAGATTACGCCTAAAGGAGAATCTGATCCGTCTCCGGAAGAAAAACTGCTTCGTGCTATTTTCGGAGATAAGGCGGGCGATGTGAAGGACGCTTCATTGAAAACCCCGCCGTCCATCAACGGTGTGGTTATTGATACGAAACTGTTCTCCCGTGCGAAGAAGATGGCGAAGGAGGAGGAAAAAAAGGCCCTTGATCAGCTGGATACCCAGCATGCCAAAGCTCTGAAAGTACTGAAGGACAAATTGGTGGATAAGCTTTTCTCCATTGTAAATGGAAAAACTTCCCAAGGTGTCTATAATGTATACAAGGAGCTGTTGGTGCCGAAGGGTGCCAAGTTTACGCAAAAAATTCTGGCTGAGTTGGAGTATAACAACATCAACCCGGCCGGATGGACAACGGACGAAGATAAAAACGAGCTTGTCAAACAAGCCCTGCACTTCTATAACATTAAACTGAACGAAGAACTGGGTGCTTACAAGCGGGATAAATTTGCCATTAGCGTGGGGGATGAGCTGCCATCAGGTATTGTGCAGATGGCGAAGGTATTCATTGCCAAGAAGCGTAAGCTGAAAGTAGGTGATAAGATGGCGGGCCGTCACGGTAATAAAGGTATCGTTGCCCGGATTGTGCGCGATGAGGATATGCCCTTCCTGGAAGACGGAACGCCGGTAGATATTGTGTTGAACCCATTAGGGGTGCCTTCACGGATGAACCTCGGCCAGATCTACGAGACAGTATTGGGCTGGGCAGGTCAGAAGCTTGGGGTTAAGTTTGCCACCCCGATTTTTGACGGGGCTTCTACCGAGGAAGTGGAAGAATGGGTAGCGAAAGCCGGGTTACCGGAGTCCGGACGGACGTACCTGTATAACGGGTTAACCGGCGAGCGTTTTGATCAGCCCACCACCGTAGGTGTCATCTATATGCTGAAACTCGGACACATGGTTGACGACAAGATGCACGCCCGTTCAATCGGACCGTACTCGCTCATCACTCAGCAGCCGCTCGGTGGTAAGGCACAGTTTGGTGGACAACGTTTCGGTGAAATGGAGGTGTGGGCATTGGAAGCATTCGGTGCTTCAAACATTTTGCAGGAAATCCTGACCGTTAAGTCTGACGACGTGGTAGGTAGGGCAAAAACCTACGAGGCCATTGTTAAAGGGAACAACTTGCCGACGCCGTCGGTGCCGGAATCCTTTAATGTATTGGTGCACGAACTGCGTGGGTTAGGGCTAGACATCACATTGGACTAATCGAGCATATCGCGTTAATTTTAGAAACGAAAGTATGTCTTACAAAAAAGATAATAAGATAAAAAGTAACTTCACTTCAATTACCATTAGTCTGGCTTCTCCGGAAACGATTCTGGAGCGCTCGAGTGGTGAAGTGGTTAAGCCGGAAACGATCAACTACCGGACGTATAAGCCCGAGCGTGACGGTTTGTTCTGCGAACGCATATTTGGCCCTGTAAAGGACTATGAATGCCATTGCGGGAAATACAAACGGATCCGCTACAAAGGAATTGTCTGCGATCGTTGCGGTGTCGAGGTAACCGAGAAAAAGGTCCGCCGTGAACGCATGGGGCACATCAGTCTGGTTGTTCCGGTGGCCCATATATGGTACTTCCGTTCCTTACCGAACAAAATAGGCTACCTGTTGGGATTACCCACGAAGAAGCTCGACATGATCATCTACTATGAGCGATATGTGGTGATTCAGGCTGGTGTGAAAGAGGAAGACGGAATAAACTATATGGATTTCCTGACGGAGGAGGAGTATCTGGACATTTTGGATACGCTTCCGAAGGAAAACCAGTTTTTGGACGATACCGACCCGCAAAAGTTTATTGCGAAAATGGGAGCGGAAGCCCTGGAGGAACTGTTGAAACGGCTCGACTTAGATCAGCTTTCTTATGACTTGCGTCACCAGGCTGCTAACGAGACATCCCAACAACGTAAGAACGAAGCCTTAAAACGCTTGCAGGTAGTAGAAGCTTTCCGTGGGTCAAGAGATCGCATCGAAAACCGTCCGGAATGGATGATTGTAAAGATCGTCCCGATTATCCCGCCGGAGCTCCGCCCGTTGGTTCCGTTGGAAGGCGGCCGTTTTGCTACTTCTGACCTGAACGATTTGTACCGTCGGGTAATTATCCGTAACAACCGGTTGAAGCGACTGATGGAGATTAAAGCTCCTGAAGTGATTCTTCGTAACGAAAAGCGGATGTTGCAGGAAGCAGTGGACTCACTGTTCGACAATTCCCGAAAGGTGAATGCGGTTAAGACCGAAGGAAACCGTGCATTGAAATCGCTTTCCGATATCCTGAAAGGGAAACAGGGGCGTTTCCGCCAAAATCTTTTGGGTAAACGGGTGGATTACTCAGCCCGTTCGGTTATTGTGGTAGGTCCGAACCTGAAATTACACGAATGCGGTCTGCCGAAGGACATGGCCGCCGAGTTATATAAGCCGTTCATCATCCGCAAGATGATCGAGCGGGGGATTGTGAAGACGGTAAAGTCTGCAAAAAAGATTGTGGACCGCAAGGATCCGGTGGTTTGGGATATTCTGGAAAATGTGCTGAAGGGACATCCGGTTCTGCTCAACCGGGCACCAACGCTCCACCGGTTGGGTATCCAGGCTTTCCAGCCCACGTTGGTGGAAGGCAAGGCGATTCAGCTACACCCGTTGGTGTGTACTGCGTTCAACGCCGACTTTGACGGTGACCAGATGGCGGTGCATCTTCCGTTGGGAAATGCAGCGATTCTGGAAGCGCAGATTCTGATGTTGGCTTCGCACAACATTCTCAACCCGGCCAACGGAACGCCTATTACTGTACCTTCACAGGACATGGTGCTTGGTCTATATTACATGACCAAGGGGCGTAAGAGCGATGAGAAGCGGGTGATGAAGGGAGAAGGGATGACCTTTTACTCTGCGGAGGAAGTAATCATCGCTCATAATGAGAAGCGAATTGACCTGCACGCTTATATTAAAGTTAAAACAAAAGTGCGGGCGAAGGATGGCGGTATCGAGGAACGCATTATAGAAACTACTGTCGGCCGGGTCCTGTTCAATCAGGTTGTTCCTGAAGAGATCGGATACGTGAATGAGTTGCTAACCAAGAAATCCCTTAGGGACATTATCGGGGAAGTGGTCAAAATCACGGGTATGGCTCGGGCTGCGAAGTTCCTCGATGATATCAAAGAACTTGGTTTCCAAATGGCCTTTAAGGGTGGTCTTTCGTTTAACCTTCAGGATCTAAATATTCCGGATGCGAAAGCTAAGCTGATTGAACAGGCTACGAAGGAAGTAGAGGAGGTAATGAACAACTACAACATGGGCTTCATTACCAACAACGAGCGTTATAATCAAATTATTGATATCTGGACGCGTATCAATAACCGGTTGACCGCGAATGTGATGGAAATTCTTTCTACAGACAACCAGGGCTTCAATTCAGTATACATGATGCTGGATTCCGGGGCCCGGGGTTCTAAGGAGCAGATCCGTCAGCTTTGTGGCATGCGGGGATTGATGGCCAAGCCCCAGAAGTCGGGCTCGTCGGGAGGAGAGATTATCGAAAACCCGATTCTTTCGAACTTCAAAGAAGGGCTTTCCGTATTGGAATACTTCATCTCCACCCACGGTGCGCGTAAGGGGCTCGCGGATACGGCATTGAAGACTGCCGACGCTGGTTACCTGACCCGCCGTTTGCATGACGTAGCACAGGATATGATTGTGGTTGACGAGGATTGCGGTGGCTTGCGGGGCGTATATACCACGGCGTTAAAGGATAATGAGGATATCATCGAGCCTTTATATGACCGTATCCTCGGACGGGTGTCGTTGCACGATGTGTACGATCCGGTTACCGGCGAATTGTTGGTGGCCGCAGATCAGGACATCGATGAGGAGGTAGCCGCAAAAATTGAAGCTTCCTCCGTTGAAGGTCTTGAAATACGTTCGGTGTTAACGTGCGAGAGTAAACGGGGTGTATGTGCACTTTGTTACGGACGTAACCTGGCCACCGGTAAGCGGGTACAAAAGGGAGAGGCTGTAGGCGTTATTGCCGCACAGTCCATCGGTGAGCCTGGTACACAGCTTACGCTCCGTACCTTCCACGTGGGTGGTACGGCTTCAAACATCGCTGCCGAGTCACAGATATTGGCTAAGTTTGACGGTGTCATCGAGCTCGAAAATATCCGTTCCGTACCGCACGAAGGCGAAGAGGGACCTGATCAGGTAGTGATCGGCCGTTCCGGCGAAGTCCGCATCATCGATCCGGAATCACGGAAAGTATTGATGACGAACAACATCCCGTACGGTTCATACCTGTACGTAAATGCCGGAGACAAGGTGACCAAAGGACAACGTATTTGCTCATGGGATCCATACAACGCCGTTATCATTTCTGAATTCGGAGGCAAGGTAGAGTTTGAGTCCATCATTGAAGGTGTCACCTTCCGTGAGGAGTCTGACGAACAGACCGGTCACCGCGAAAAAGTAATCATTGATACACGGGACAAGACGAAAAACCCGGCGATTAAAATTCTGGATAGTAAAGGTGCGGTGATCCGCACGTATAATATTCCGGTAGGCGCCCACGTGTCTGTCAATGATCAGATTACCGTTAAGGAAGGGCAGATTCTAGCCAAGATTCCCCGCTCGACAGGTAAGACCCGCGATATTACCGGCGGTCTTCCCCGGGTAACCGAACTGTTCGAAGCCCGTAACCCATCCAATCCGGCTGTTGTGACCGAGATTGACGGTGTGGTAAGCTTAGGAGGGGTGAAACGGGGTAATCGTGAAATTTCAATTGAGTCGCGCGACGGACAAATCAAGAAATATCTTGTGCCGCTGTCCAAGCATATTCTTGTTCAGGATAATGACTTTGTGAAGGCTGGTATGCCGTTGTCTGACGGATCTATTTCTCCTGCGGATATCCTGGCTATTAAAGGCCCATCTGCTGTTCAGGAATATCTCGTGAATGGAATTCAGGAGGTTTATCGTCTGCAGGGTGTGAAGATTAACGATAAACACTTTGAGACGATCGTACATCAGATGATGCAAAAGGTAGAAATCGAAGATCCGGGTGATACGCGATTCCTGGAAAAAGAGGCTGTTAACAAGTGGGACTTCATGGAAGAGAATGACGCGATCTATGACAAAAAAGTGGTTGTAGACGCGGGGGATTCCAATGAACTTAAACCCGGCCAGATTGTTTCACTCCGTAAATTACGAGAAGTTAATTCGAGCCTGAAACGGCGCGATCTGAAGCTGGTGGAAGTTCGGGATGCGATCCCAGCTACCTCGAGCCCATTACTGCAGGGAATTACCCGGGCATCGTTGGGTACGAAGTCATTCATCTCTGCGGCTTCATTCCAGGAGACCACGAAAGTGCTTAATGAAGCGGCAATCGCCGGAAAACGTGACGACTTGTTGGGTTTGAAAGAAAACGTGATTGTTGGCCACTTGATTCCTTCCGGAACTGGGCTTCGCGACTACGAACGCATTATCGTGGGCTCGCAGGAAGAGTACGATCAGCTTTTGGCTTCCAAGGAAGAAGACTAGGGTCAGCTGGTTGGAGGAGATGACTTCCGTCATGCTCCTACTGGAATCTTCATATAACCTATCAGTGCAAAACACTGATAGGTTTTTTTGTGCTCCTTCTTTCCGGACCGCTGATGCTGCTGCGTAGATCCCGAATCTATGTTGTATCTTTGCTGCATGGGTACATTGCTTGACATCGGACAAAAACCATATAACCATTATGGTGCATATCTCAGAGCCAAATATGATGGCAAGCGGGTATTCAAAATCATTGTAGACGGCAACTTTACTTGCCCGAACCGGGACGGAAGCAAAGGATTTGGTGGGTGTGCCTATTGTAATGTCGATTCTTTCACACCGGATTCCGCCCGTAAATTACCAACCATACGTGAACAGGTTGAAGAAGGCATTCAACGTGCGGTCAATGGCTATGGTGCGGAAAAGTTTGTGATTTACTTTCAGCCCAATACCAACACGTACGCTCCTGTTCACTATCTGAAAGCGTTGTATGACGAGGCATTGAGTGTGGCGCCGGAGCATGTTGTGGGACTGTCAGTGGGTACCAGGCCCGATTGTATTGATTTCGAGAAGGTAGCACTGCTGGAGAGCTATACCGATCGTTATGACGTGGACCTGGAGATGGGTATGGAGTCTATCTATAACGATACCCTAAACCGAATCAACCGGGGCTGTTCCCATGAAGAGTTACAACAAGCGTTGGGGCTGGTGCAAAATAGTCCACTGGATATCTGCGTCCATACGATCTTTGGTTTCCCGTGGGAAACCCGTGATATGATGCTGCGTTATGCCGACGAGATAAATCGCTTCCCTCAGATTAAATTTGTGAAGTTGCATCACCTACACATCGTTGAAGGGTCCATTATGGGAGTCCAATACAAACGCAAGCCATTTCATGTATTCAGTTTGGAAGAATACGCGGACTTCCTGTGCGATTTTATACCGCTGCTACGGCCCGATATCGTTATTCAACGGTTGTTCGGCCTTGCGGATCAGGAATTGCTAATCGCCCCCAACTGGGGGAAAGGCAAATCCGCCATCCAGACCTATATCGATAAAGAGCTCGAAAGACGGGGCGCCTATCAAGGTTCCAGATTTATTGTTCAATAATCGATTTTAAGTCGGCCGGTGAATAGTTTACGGACTTAAGCGTCTTGCGGTCTTCAGTACGGTACACCAAAAAACGGCCGTCCTGTTCTTCGAAAAAGCAGGGTGTATCCCTTTCCTCGGAGTAGTACCTTACCGTTTCTTCTGCTTCTGCCAACGTACGGCATGCCTTGCTCATATTGGAACGCTGTACTTCATCAAAAAGCGCGCTGAATTTGTCAGCCAATCCGAACTCCAAGACAGCGCCGGCTAGCACATATTGGATGTCGCATAATGCATCGGCAACTTCTACGATGTCTTTGTTTGCAATGGCTTCTTCAAGTTCCTTTAACTCTTCGGCGATCAGGGAAACCCGGAGGCGACACCTTTTCTCATCGGGAATAGTTGGGTGGCCCAGGATAGGGTGTTTGAACGTTTTATGGAACTCTGCAACGGAAGTCAGTGTTTTTGGATCATTCATTTTTCGAAGTTAATGAGTAAAGCTATTTAATGAAGTGTTTGAGCTGAATAATTTCTTTCTCCTCCAGGTACCTCCAACGCCCGCGCGGTAAATCCTTTTTAGTAAGGTTGGCATACACCACACGGTCAAGTTTCACAACTTCATAGCCCAAATGTTCAAAAATGCGCCGTACAATCCGGTTTTTCCCACTGTGAATCTGAATACCTATTTCCCGTTTACTTCCACCCTGGACATAGCTGATGGCATCGGGCTTTATCGGACCGTCTTCCAACTCCAATCCAAAAGCGATCTTGTTAAGGTCACCCTGAGTGAGGTTCTTATTCAATTCAACGTTGTAAATTTTAACCACATTGTTTCTGGGATGCGAAAGTTTCTCTGCCAGGTTACCGTCATTGGTTAGCAGTAGTAAGCCGGTCGTGTTGCGGTCCAATCTCCCGACTGGATAAATCCTTTCTTTCGAAGCTTTGGCAACCAGTTGCATAACGGTGCGACGTTCCTGCGGGTCATCGGTTGTGGTGATGTAGTCCTTAGGCTTGTTCAGGAGCACGTAGACCATCTTTTCACGTTTAAGGCGTTCACCATTATAACGTACTTCGTCTTTAGATGGATCCACTTTGATGCCCAATTCGGTTACAACGGCTCCGTTTACCGTAATGACGCCGGCTTCGATCAGTTCGTCGGCTTTTCGTCTGGAACATACGCCAGAGTTCGCGATGTATCTGTTAAGACGAATCATGCCATCGTCACTTGGTTCCTGCTTGGGGACGGTGCTGCTTCGTTCACGCTGTTTTTTTAAAACATCGTAAGGGCGTTTTCTATCAAATGTGTTTCGTTTTTCGTCGCGCCTATCAAACGCGTTTTCGCGATTTCTGGTTGATGAACGGGGCCCCGATTTTGTTTCATCTCCGCTCTGGTAAGGTGCGGAGCTATTACTTCGATAGTTGCGGTCATTTCGTTTTGAAAAACCTGAGGTTGATTTGCCGGGGCGTTTGGACTTGTCGTCACGACTGTTCCTTTTGTTACTGAATGGCATGATGGTACCGTAAAAATGTGAACTGCAAAGGTAGTCAAAAATATAGTTGGAACGGCGACAGCAACGGTTTTTTACATAAATATAGCAGGGAAAAATACGTTAAATATTGTTAAAGATCAGGGTGTTAGTGTGTAACTATTTGTATATTAACCCTATAATGCTTACTTTTGCGACCAGCTTTTTGGATCAAGTAACTTCCGGTAGATTTTGTATTTGACCGTAGGTTACAGAAAAGGTAATAAATGATAAAAAAACAACTGCTCTGTTGTAGTGCGGTTTTGTTATTGGTATTGCTATCGAAATTGTACTCGTACAACGTGGCAGCCGAAACAGTAGTTCCCGTAGCACTGCAACATGACTCTCTCTCCCAAGGAGAACACTGGTTAGAAGATATCACAAGTATCCGCAACAGTGCTTATTTTACATCACTGAATTTTGCTGATGAAGCGTTGCCGTTGGGCGATAAGCGGATCGAGAAGAAGATGCTTAGGCACCTGAAGGAATATGCATTTTCCAGGAAACGGTCGCACTTACTGCACAGTCAGGCCGTGAAAGCTTTACCCCGGGTAGCGGCCATTCTGCGACAGTACGGCATTCCTGAAGATTTCAAGTATATTCCGTTGGTGGAAAGTGGTTTCAGAAGCGGTACTACGTCCCGTCGCGGTGCTTCCGGCTACTGGCAATTTATGCCTGCTACGGCACAGGCATTCGGACTGAGAGTAGACAGTCTGGTTGACGAGCGGCAGGATATCGAGAAGTCTACTTTGGCGGCTGCCAAGTACATCAAATCGTTATACCGAGAGTTCAATAGCTGGACGTTGGTTGCTGCAGCATTCAACATCGGTGAGGGTAATTTGTTACAGGCTATTAGCCGGCAGAAAGAAGACAACTATTTCCGTCTAAAGCTCAACCGTGAAACCGGCAGCTACGTATATAAGCTGATTTCAGTAAAAGAAGTGATTGAGAATCCACAGCGGCATTCGTACCGGATGAAGACGTTGCTAGCCGACCTTGAAGGCGCGGATTCCCGTTCTTCTGGAAGGTTGTAATTATCCCCGGTCCCCGTTAAAGGCTTCTTTTTATCGGAGATCCACGAATTCCATTCCGGGATAATCACTGTTTTTCACTGTGAAACTACTGGGGGTCAGAGACGGATTGGATTTTGTGTTTTTAATACTATACATGTATTTAACTCCACTTTTATCAAAAATAATAATATCGTGTATCAGGTTGGATGATTTGTTGATACGGAGTTTGATCTTGAAGTACGGCGTTTGGCGATCTTCGGGCGACAATTCCACCACCGCTAGTTGAGTGGTCCCTGCGCGCTCGTCATTCGCAGAAACGTACTTATACCCTTTCTCGTAAAATGAAAAGATGGTGGCCGGCGTGATGGTCTCTGCAGAAGGATCCACTTCCGTTATTTGCACTTCGCGTTCTTCTTCAAGGATCGTCCATTGGTTTTTTCCGTCACTTATAATATCCTGAGCGCTGGTCGTAATCCGATAGCTGCCAGTAGCAATATCTAACACGATCGTCCCCGATTCCGTGTATTCGTCCGATTGCTGAGGCTGCTGGACACGAAGGGAAAATTCCGCACTAATCGTTTTATACCCCTTGTATGTATCCGTTACCTTCCGGAGGGTCGCCTTTGCAGCAGGATCTGTCTGAGCATCCGTTTCGTGGAAAATCCCTAACAAAGATAACAGGGTTAACAGGAGTGAGCGGCTGAAAGCTAATCGTTTCATCGTCATGCGTCTTTCTTCAAACCGTCCAAAAACTGTTCCAATGAATATTCATCCGGGTAAAGTACTTCGCGGGCTTTGCTTCCTTCAAAGGGTCCTACGATTCCGGCTGCCTCCAGTTGGTCGATGATCCTGCCCGCACGGTTATATCCAAGTTTCAGCTTCCGTTGGATAAGGGATGTGGAGCCCTGTTGATGGAGTACGACAAGTCGGGCGGCCTCTTCAAACATAGGATCTCGATCACGCATGTCAAAGTCTTCAACACCGCCTTCTCCGTCTTCGCCGACGTATTCAGGAAGCAGTAATGCCGATGGATAGCCGCGTTGGCTACCGATAAATTCCGAAATTTCTTCGACTTCAGGTGTATCTACAAATGCACACTGAATCCGGATCAGGTCGCTCCCTGTAGCGAGGAGCATATCCCCCCGGCCGATAAGCTGGTCAGCCCCCCCCGAATCAAGAATGGTGCGCGAATCCACTTTTGAGAGTACCCGGAAGGCCAGACGTGCAGGGAAGTTAGCCTTTATGGTACCGGTGATGATGTTCACCGACGGGCGCTGGGTAGCGATAACCAAGTGAATGCCCACGGCGCGCGCCAATTGAGCAAGCCGGGCTATGGGTGTTTCTACCTCTTTACCGGCCGTCATCATCAAGTCAGCAAACTCATCGATGATCAACACAATAAAGGGTAGGTAGCGATGGCCGTCTTCCGGATTGAGCCGCCTGTTGATGAATTTTGCGTTATATTCTTTTAGATTACGCACCTGTGCATTTTTCAGCAAGTCATAGCGAGCGTCCATCTCAATACACAGGGAGTTCAGCGTGTTGATGACCTTTTTCGTATCGGTGATGATGGCGTCTTCTTCTCCGGGTAACTTAGCCAGGAAATGGCGTTCTATTTTCTTGAAGAGCGATAGTTCTACCTTCTTGGGGTCTACCAGCACCAGCTTAAGTTCCGCGGGGTGCTTTTTATAGAGAAGTGACGTCAAGATGGCGTTAATACCAACCGACTTACCCTGTCCTGTGGCACCCGCTACCAACAAATGGGGCATCTTTGCAAGGTCTGCGATGTACACCTCGTTGGATATCGTTCTGCCCAGCGCAATAGGCAGGTCCATGTCCGTATGTTGGAATTTTTCGGTTGCCAAAACCGATCGCATAGACACCATCTCGGGGTGGCTGTTAGGTACCTCTATCCCTATGGTCCCTTTGCCCGGCATGGGAGCGATGATGCGGATCCCGAGGGCTGCCAAACTCAACGCAATATCGTCTTCCAGGTTTTTGATTTTTGAGATACGTACGCCCGGCTTCGGGATAATCTCATATAGCGTTACGGTAGGCCCGATCGTCGCTTTAATTTTGGCGATCTCAATGTTATAGTTGCCAAGCGTATCGACGATCTTGTCTTTATTCGCTTCTAACTCGTGGTTGTTGACCGTGATTTTCCCCGAACCGTAATCGCGTAACAAATCTAAGGTAGGATAGCGGTAGCTTGATAAATCCAATTTGGGGTCGTATTGACCCACTTTTTCCACCAGTTCGTCGGCTGTGCTGGGTTTTTCCTCCTTAACCGGGGCAACCGTCAGGGGAGGGGAGATCAATTCATTTTTTGGCTTTTCGTCAGGTTTTTCTATGGAAAAATCCAATTTTTCGTCTGCCGTCTCCTGTTTCGGTTTGGGAGGCAGCGTTACATTCTGTTGGAGCTTTTCCGTACTATCGTTCAGGCCGTCAGACGATTTTAGTTGATTGGTTGCCGGCTTTTCCTCCTCTGACAATTCTCTGTTTTTGTTCAGGCGGAATTCCACCGGGTCGACCCGATATTCGGATTCGGGCGTATATCGCTCCTCCTCCCGGTCCGCAGCGGCGAAGCGATTGTCTTCTCGTTGAGAAGCCGAAGATTTGTTTTTTCCGGCGGAACTGAAGTTAAAGTCAATATTGAAAAATACAATGAGAATGGTAAGCAGCGTGAAAAGGAGCAAACCGCCGACTCCGGGTACACCAATCTGAGCTTCAAGGAGCTGGTTGGACCAAAAACCGAACTCGCCCTCCAGAAAATGTGGATAGCTATTGACAAATCCATGTAAAAAGCCGAGCGTCAATGAGAGAAACACAATGGAGAACGCTGAATACCCTAGTGTCTTCCATATAGAGAGAATTTTAATCTTAAAGAGAAGCCGGTAACCGATGATGAACAGAATGGCGACGAAGGTAAACGATGCTATTCCAAACCACTTATACATAAATTGGTGGGCAAGCAATGCTCCCAATTTCCCCATCCAGTTTTGCACCACCGGTGCCTCAATACCCGCCAGATCAAACTCTTCTCGGGTTTTGAACAGTGTACTCCAGCCGCCGTTTGTGGCGGAGACATAACTCTGGTCTTCTTTCCACGTAAACAAATAGGAGATAAATGCGATGAGAACGTAGACGGACAGGATCAGCAGAAACAGGCCTATTATCTTGACTGATTTGCTTCCGAATTCTGTGGAAGAGGGTTTGCTGGATCTGGGTAGGCGCTCCCTCTTTCTGCGCTGGGAGGGCCTGCTTTCCGTTTCGTGCTGAATATTTTTTCTGAATGAATTTCCTTTTCCCGACATTTAAAGGACGCGTTATGTTTGAGACAAACTTACGCATTTTTTTAGCAGGTTGTAGCATTTGGGTTATGACAACCGTTATCCGTTCAGTAGCGCAAAAGCATTGAATTAGCTTGTAAACGAATGAGACGGTTGGGAAATGTGATACGCAGAACGTGGATGGTAACGTGCGTCGCAGTGCTTGGAATGATGACGTTAAACAGTTGCCTCAAAGATGACCAGGATGGAGTCTTCCAAGTTTCAGCGGTAAGGGCGCTGAATGCTGTGCCGGGGATGGGGCAGTTAGACATCGGTTTGAACGACAGCTGGCTCAACTATGATCCGCAGACCGATCGTGTTGAAAATTTTGCCTACCGGGATACCTTACCGTACAAACGGGCTTGGCCGGGAATGCGATTAGTGCGGGTGTTTAAACGTGGAGATATTTCGGACAAAGGATTGCTAGCCAAAGAGAACGCAGAACTGGTCCCTGGAGAATTCTACTCCGTGTTTGTGGTGGGTAAGGAGGACGATGTTGATCTAATAACGGTGCGGGACGACTTAACTGACCCCGTAGCCGGGAAAGCTAAGATCAGATTTGCTAATCTCAGTCCGGATGCTCCTGCTGTTGATTTTCACATCGGTGAGATGGATACCGTGATAGCCTCCGACATTGCTTTTAAGGACATAGAAGGCTTTTCATCGATCGAGGGTGGGAAGGCGTATACATTTCATATCAGTAAACACAGCAACGATAGGGTTTTGTACACGTTTCAGTTTACCCCACTGGAAGGGATGATATATACGATATGGTTAGGCGGCTTGGTTGAAAGTGAAGGAAACGCTGATGTAGCTTTAAATCATGACATGATTGTGCATTAATTGTTTTTCTCCATAAAGTTTAGGTTGATTGAAATCTGCCGTCAGGCAGATACCGCTCCCTCCCCGGGAGCGGTTTTTTTTGATTTTTTTCCAGCTATACGGTTGCTAGAAGAAGAAAGTAATTTTTCTTTCCCCGTTGGACAATCAGATACTTATCATTGACCAGGTTCCCGAGTGAAAATTGCTCATCAGCACTGCCCACCTTGACCCGGTTGATGGAGACGCCGCCGCCCTGGATCATTTTTCGGGCTTCACTTTTTGAGGGGAAGACCGATGAGGCGACGGCCAAGAGCTCCAGCACATCAATGCCCTGTGCCAGCTGATCCCTGGAAATGGGATATTGCGGCACACCGTCGAACATATCAAGCACTGCTGTATGGGACATTCCACTTAGGAAATCCAACGACCCATTGCCAAACAGAAATTCCGACGTCTTCAGCGCTGTCTCGTAATCCGCCTCAGAGTGGGTACGGATGGTAATGTCCTTAGCAAGCTCTTTCTGTACGATACGCAGGTGCGGAGCGGCCTCGTGCTCGGCAATAAGCGATTCGATTTCTTTTTTGGACTTCAGCGTGAAAATCTTGATCCAATTTTTGGCGTCTTCGTCACTCGCATTCAGCCAAAACTGGTAATAGCGGTAAGGGGAGGTTTTCTGGGGATCTAACCAAACCGCGCCGCTTTCTGTTTTCCCGAATTTGTTGCCGTCCGCTTTTTTTATGAGCTTGGTGGTAAGGGCATAAGCGGTTCCTCCGTCCTTGCGCCGGATAAGTTCTGTGCCTGTCACAATGTTACCCCACTGGTCGGAGCCTCCCATCTGCAGCACACAACCTTGATGCTTCCATAGGTAATAGAAATCATATCCCTGGATCAGTTGGTAGGAAAACTCCGTGAAGGAAAGGCCATTTTCCCCTTCTAGACGCCTTTTTACGGAATCCTTAGCCATCATGTAGTTGACGGTTATGTGTTTTCCAACGTCACGTATAAAGTCGAGAAAATGAAATTCCTTAAACCAGTCGTAATTATTTACCATGATCGCTCCCCGGTCAGAATCCGAGAAGTCCAGAAACCTGGAAAGCTGCTTTTTAAGGCATTCAATGTTGTGGTGCAGCGTATCCTCGTCCAGCAGATTCCTTTCGGCAGATTTTCCCGACGGATCGCCCACCATCCCCGTTGCGCCACCCACCAGTGCCACAGGCCTGTGCCCCGCTTTTTGGAAATGGATCAGCGTCATCAGTTGTGTCAGATGGCCAACATGCAGCGAATCACCTGTAGGGTCAAAACCGATATATCCGGACATTTTCCCTTTTTTAAGCTCTTCCTCTGTTCCGGGCATGATATCATGTAGCATACCCCTCCAGCGTAATTCCTCAACAAAATCCACCGTTGTTTCAGCCATTAGAATGCATTTTTATACCGGCGGCAAAGATAAGAGAATCTCGTCGAAATTCGTTATCTTGGCACAATAAGTGCAACAGCAATCGGAAAGTGACGAATGAACTTCCTCTCACATTATTATTTTGAGCGGCACACCCGTAATCCGGAATTGGTGTTAGGAAGCATCTTGCCCGACCTTATTAAAAATGCCGACAGGAATGTCAACGTTTTACCCCAGAAATACGAGGATCGGTTTGGGAATAACCCTAAACTGCTAAGCGTCTATCAGGGATGGATGCATCATATGGATACCGATCGATACTTTCATGGTTCTGCTTTTTTCTATGCCCACACCCATCAATTGAGGCTGTTGCTTGCCCCGCTGGTAACCACCACAGCTATTCGTCCTTCTTTTCTGTCACACATAGCACTGGAATTGATTCTTGACCACCTGTTGCTCCATCACCACTGGGTTCGGGAGTCGGATTTCTACGAATACCTGGCGGCGGCCGACCGGGACGCGGTTGACCGGTTCCTGAAGTTATGCGATGTGCCGTCTACCGACTTCTTTTTCCAATATTTCAACAGTTTTATGCGTGCTCAGTATGTAGGCGGGTACCGGGAATTTGGTCAAATAACCAACGCGCTGATTGGAATCTGTCGTCGTTTATGGGATGTGCAACTGGATGATGACCCTCGCCGCAAGATCACGCATGTGGTGAGCCGTTATGCTACGGCGTTGGACGATGAATTTCTCTTGATTTTTGATGAAGTTCAGACTAAACTTTTTTAAGGCTGCCCCGGCTTTCAGTATTTTTTCCCTAAGTTTGACCGATTGAAATGAATCGGCCCAAATGACTACCGAGGTATGACAAACAGACTTTTCCGTAAGAAAAATGTGGAGCAAATTATCCAATCGGCCACGACAGGTGCTGACGGTGGGCTCGCAAAAATATTAGGCGTCCGTGACTTGATCTCGCTGGGGATCGCGGCCATCGTAGGTGCGGGGATTTTCAGTACGATCGGTCTGGCGAGTTACAACGGCGGTCCGGCTGTTGCCCTCCTTTTTGTATTTGTTGCCGTCGCCTGCGTGTTTACAGCGTTGTCCTACGCACAGTTCGCCAGCACGGTCCCTGTTTCGGGAAGTGCTTATACGTACGCCTATGTCGCCTTTGGGGAACTGTTTGCCTGGATTATAGGCTGGGCCCTGATTTTGGAATATGCCGTGTCCAATATGGTGGTGGCCATATCCTGGTCGCAGTATTTCGTAAGCATGCTGGAAGGATTTGGGGTTCACCTTCCGGGCTGGCTTACCATGGCCCCGGGCTACGCCACGGAAGCCTATCAAAAGCTTCAGGAACAGGGAGCGGGTTCGTTATCGGGCATAGAACGTACGGCTGTTGCCGCGTATGAACAGGCGCCCCGGATAGGTGATTTTCCGATTGTTTTTGACCTTCCGGCCGGATTTATCACCGTGTTGGTGACCTGGTTGGTTTATATAGGTATCAAGGAGTCGCGTACGGCAAGTAATGTGATGGTGGCCATTAAAATTGGGGTTATCTTATTCGTTATTTTCGGGGGCGTTTTTTTCGTGAAGCCTGAAAACTGGACCCCCTTTGCCCCCAACGGTATCGAAGGGGTTTTAAGTGGAGTTGCCGCCGTATTTTTTGCTTTTATCGGTTTTGATTCCATATCCACTACCGCCGAAGAATGCAGGAACCCGCAACGTGACCTGCCCAGAGCGATGATATGGTGTCTGTTGATCTGTGCTGTCCTGTATGTAGCCATCACGCTGGTGTTGACGGGCATGGTTAATTACACGGAAATGAACGTTAAAGACCCGTTGGCTTATGTGTTTGAATATGTCGGATTGGACTACATGGCCGGAATTATATCCGTGACCTCCGTGGTAGCCATTACCAGTGCCTTACTGGTTTTTCAGCTTGCCCAACCCCGCATATGGATGACCATGAGCCGGGACGGACTGCTTTGGAAACGGTTTGCCACCATCCACCCTACGTACAAAACGCCTTCCTTCGCAACCATCATCACAGGGATATTGGTGGCGGTGCCCGCATTGTTTTTCAAGATGGACTTCTTTGTAGACCTTACCAGTGTAGGTACCTTTTTTGCGTTTATTCTCGTTTGTGCAGGGGTGCTGTATATGGATCACTCAGGCATGTCGAAGCAGTCGCGCTTTCGCGTTCCTTATCTCAACGGGAAGTATTTAATTACATTGGGGTTTCTGCTGGCCATTTTTGCAGTATATCGATATGATCAGGAGGCAATAGCGGAGTGGCGTCAATTAACCTTGACCGAAATTTTGGAGCATAAATTACTGGTGGTGGTCTTTTGGTTGACTTGGGTGGGGCTGTGTATTGCGGGGTACCTGTATAGGTTCTCGCTGCTGCCGGTTGCCGGAATTCTGGTAAATCTTTATCTGATGGCGCAATTGGGTGCTAGTAATTGGCTGATTTTTGTCGTATGGCTACTGATCGGATTGCTCGTCTATTTTGGATATGGCTATAAACATTCGAAACTGAACGTCCCGGTCCGATGAAATGGGACGTATAACGTCTGTGCCTGTTAAAAATTGTTAAATTCACTAAAAAGATCTATATTTGTTTACACAGTTTAAACACTTTTATTCTACCTTTGTAATAACGGTTAAGGCGAAGAATGATTAAACTTAAATTAAACCGGATCATTCATCGCAGTCGATCAGATACTATATGAGAAAGTTTTTACACCACATCGTTGTTATCCTGTCACTGAACGCCACGGTTTTGGCCGGGGATGTTTATGCTGAGCAGTTGTCTGCGGTACGTGCGACGGATACGACCCGTGTTGTGAAGCAAGGCGAAGCCGGTGCCGCCACTCAATTGGCGTCAAGTTCAGACAGACGTGCCCAACGCTCGTTTTTCTCCTCATTTCGGAATTTTTTGCCGTTTCGTATAGGTAACAGCGCTCCAGAAAATGAAAAGCTGCTAAGTAGCGTTAAGGTATTTCCTAATCCAGTAGTTGATCAGATCAGTCTTTCCTACCGTTTAAGTAAAACAAGTACGGTTTCCATCAAAGTAATGGACGCTCTGGGAAATGAAGTGATGACACTACTGAATCAGGAGCTCGACGCAGGGCCTCAGAGCCATGTTTTCGATACCAGCAACAAGTTGACCAACGGTTTTTATTTTATCCGCGTATCAGCGGGTACGGAAACGGTAGTGAAACGCATTTCCGTATTGTAATCCCTACTGCGGATCCATCCAACGTCCATCCTTTCGGATAATCTCGATCAGTTCATCCAACGCCATCGCCGACGGCACGTTGCGCTTTACGACTTCTTTGCCGCGGTAAAGTGTGATTTTGCCTGGTCCGGCACCTACATAGCCATAGTCCGCATCCGCCATTTCGCCGGGCCCATTGACGATACAACCCATAATTCCGATTTTTAACCCTTTTAAATGGTTCGTACGGCTTCTGATCATCTGGGTGGTCTCCTGTAAGTCGAAGAGCGTCCGGCCACAGCTGGGGCAGGAGATATATTCCGTTTTGGAAATACGGGATCTCGTAGCTTGCAGAATGCCGAATGACGTGGAGACGAGCTTATCGGTCGGCGTGGCCGGAGAATCGATCCAGATGCCGCTGCCCATGCCATCCACCAGCAGCGCACCCATATCGGTTGCGGCATACAGTTGAAGTTTTGATAAAGGCTCTTCCGGGCTCATCAGATTTCCGGTTTCTCCGGAAAAATCATCGGCCGCGTAATACCTGCGTATCACCACCGGACT
>Ga0182793_1000665_pt1 | contig 24964 bp, 23 predicted proteins | sample Passage237A_FD_130498 | JGI IMG/M metagenome (GOLD analysis project Ga0182793, IMG submission 130498) | Cellulose adapted compost microbial communities from Newby Island Compost Facility, Milpitas, CA, USA - Passage2 37A (version 2) (version 2) ... | reverse complement strand
ACCCCCCCCCCCCCGCTCGGACTTTATGTGGAGGCGGGGGGCGGCCACACCCCCCCCCCCCCCGCGCCCCCCCCCCGCCACATCCCCCCGCTCGTCGGCCGAGCCTATGACCACCGCCAACGGGCAGGAAAACCGCTCCTGGCCGTCATAGGCATAGCGTTCCACTGGCGGCGCCAGCAGCAGCAGATGCGCAAGTCCGGATAGTTCGTGGCTGGCCTGGGCCGCCATGGCGGAACCAAAGGAAAAACCCGCCAGCAGCAGTTGTTCAGGAGCAAAGTTTTCCCTGCCCCAGCGCACCACGGCCAGCAAATCCTCCAGCTCCCCGCGCCCCTGATCAAAACTGCCCTGACTGAGGCCCACGCCGCGAAAATTAAAACTGATGACTTTCACCCCCAGATCCCTGTAGCTGCGCATCAGGGTGGTCACCACCTTGTTGTCCATGGTGCCGCCGTGGAGCGGATGGGGGTGGCAGATCACGGCCAGCAGCGACTGATCCGCCAGTGGCCCGGGACGCGGTTCTGTAACACGCACTTCGAGTTCGCCTGCAGGGCCGGAAATCAGTTGTCGGGACTCAGGATCGGAAAGAACAGACATGGAAACCTCAAATAAAAGCGGGTCCTACAAATTTGTAGCGTTCAGTCGGGGCAAAAGCCCGTATAATGCCCGCAAGATACCCGGTCACTTGATGATCGGGAACAGTGTCCGGGCTCAACGCCAGTATTTATTAGGAGAGTGTTGTGTTTTCACTTAGCACCCTTGTCGTAACCAGTCTCATCAGCCTCGCAATAGGTGCTGGTCTCGGTGCCTTTTTACTCTATTTGTTCCGCGCCCAGGTTTACAGTCGCGATCTTGAGCAACGACTGCACGAGGCGGAAAACACACTGCAAAGTTACCAGCGGGATGTGGCCGAACACTTTGCGCAGACATCACAGCTGGTCAACAACCTGACCCAGAGCTATCGCGAAGTGCACGAGCATCTGGCCAACAGCGCCCTGAAACTGGCTACACCCGCGATCAGCCGCCAGATACTGGCGTCCGCCAATAGCCATCTGCTGGGCGATGAAAAACCCTATATCAACGAGCAGAGCTTTGAACCACCGCGCGACTGGGCGCCCAAAGCCCAAGGGGCCAAGGGCACGCTGAGTGAAGACTATGGTCTGCACGACGAGCACCACGAGGATCTGCAGGGTTATGACAATGTGGCTGATCTGACTGATCAGGACAAAACCCCAAAGTAGATTTGCGCTCCTGGTATCGCGCAATCTCTGTATAACAACAATTGTGACCGGAGCGTGAATCCATGCTGCAACGCTTGCTGCAGTTTCTTGGCTGGCCAATAGTTGCCGGCTTGTTGATTGCCCTGTTGTTACTCTTGTTCTTCCCTCAACTCCGGCCACAGGCTCCCCAGCCTTTGGCCAGAGACATGACCACAAGAGCCATATCCGGCCCGGTTTCCTATTCCGATGCAGTCAATCGCGCAGCGCCTGCGGTAGTCAATATCTACACCACCAAAATTGTGCAGAGGCGCTACCCCTCTCCCGCCGATCATCCGCTTTATCGCCATCTGTTCAACAACGCCAATCCGCCCCAGCAGGTGCGTATGCAATCCACTTTGGGTTCGGGCGTGATAGTCAATGAACAGGGATACATACTCACCAACAATCACATCATCGAAGGCGCCGACGAAATTCTGGTGCTGCTGCACGATGGCCGCGAAACCGATGCACTGCTGGTGGGTGTGGATCTGGAAAACGATCTGGCGGTACTGAAAATTTCCCTGGAGCCGCTCACCGCCATTCAAATTGGTGACCCGAGTCGCGCCCGCGTGGGCGATGTGGTGCTGGCCATTGGCAACCCTTATGGCGTTGGTCAGAGTGTCAGCCTCGGTATTGTCAGCGCTACCGGCAGATACAATCTCGGCCCCAGCCAGTACGAAAATTTCATTCAGACAGACGCCGCCATCAACCCCGGCAACTCCGGCGGTGCGCTTATCGATGCCCAGGGAAAACTCCTCGGTATCAGCACAGCCGTGCTGGATGAAACCGGCGCATCCATCGGTATTGGTTTTGCCATTCCTGCGGATGCAGCCATGAAATCCCTGGACTCTATCATGAAGCACGGGCGAGTGGTCAGGGGTTCACTGGGATTGATGGGCAAGGTGCTCAACCTGCGCAAGGAGTTTGTCGATCAGCTGCAGCTGAACACCTCAGCAGCGCTGCTGGTGGAGCGCATTGAATTGAACGGGCCGGCACATCAGGCGGGGCTCAAGCCCGGCGATCTGATCACTCACCTGAACGATCAACCGCTCAACGACGATCGTCAGACTCTCAATCTGATTGCCGACACAGCGCCGGGCAGCCGCATGAAAATCACTCTGGTTCGCGAAGGCAAGCTGATCGAACTGACCGCCATCATAGGCACCCGCGAACCTCCGCGGACCCGCACCTGACAACCGCAGGCCACCGCCTGCGACGAGAATCAATCCGGCAGAATGCGATATTCCGCTGAAAGCGCGTGAGCTTCCAGTTGTTCACTGCGCGCCAGCACCGAAGCAGTTTTTGCCAGCTGAGATGAACCCTTGGGCGAACACATGATGATGGAGCTGCGCTTCTGGAAGTCGTAAACACCCAGAGGCGAAGAGAAGCGTGCCGTGCCCGAGGTAGGCAGCACGTGGTTTGGTCCCGCGCAGTAATCTCCCAGCGCTTCCGGCGTGTGCCGCCCCATGAAAATGGCACCGGCGTGACGCACCTTGGGCAACAGAGCTTCGGGATCAGCCACGGACAACTCCAGGTGTTCCGGTGCAATGCGGTTGCTTACCGCCAGCGCCTCTTCCATATCGCGCACCAGAATCAGAGCGCCGCGATTTTTCAATGAAGTGGCTGCAATTTCATTGCGCGCCAGACCGGGTAGCAGTCTTGCTATGGCCGCTTCCACCCGATCGAGATAATCCGCATCCGGGCAGAGCAGAATGGACTGTGCCTGCTCGTCGTGTTCCGCCTGACTGAACAGATCCATGGCGATCCAGTCGGGATCTGTCTGGCCATCGCAGATCACCAGAATTTCCGAAGGTCCGGCAATCATGTCGATGGCCACCTGACCAAAGACAGCGCGCTTGGCAGTGGCTACATAGATGTTGCCCGGCCCCACTATCTTGTCCACCCTGGCAATGGTCTCAGTGCCATAGGCCAGCGCCGCCACCGCCTGGGCACCGCCAATGGTAATCACGCGATCCACACCGGCAATGGCTGCCGCCGCCAGCACCATGGGGCTGAGTTCGCCATCGGGAGCTGGCACCACCATAGTCAGCTGCTCAACGCCCGCCACCTTGGCAGGAATAGCATTCATCAACACCGACGAAGGATAAGAAGCTTTTCCACCAGGCACATACAAACCCACTCGCTCCATGGCAGTAATCTGTTGCCCAAGCACAGTGCCGTCTGCTTCTGTGTAACGCCAGGAATTTTGCAGTTGATGCTGGTGATAATCGCGAATGCGCTGTGCTGCCACTTCCAGTGCCTGACGCTGCTCCGGAGCAATGGACTGCAAGGCAGCCTGCAGCCGGGTAGCAGGCACAACCAGATCTGCGAGAGACGGCGCATTGCGGCGATCAAAGCGATTGGTGTATTCCACCACCGCGGCATCACCGCGAGCTTTTACCTGCGCCAGAATATCGGCCACTACCTCGGCCACCCGCGAATCACTGACGGACTCCCAGGCCAGCAGCGCATCAAGACGCTGATCAAAATCCGCTTGGCGGCTATCAAGGCGAGAAATCAAGTTCGACATAATCACGACTTTCAAAAAATGGATTATAAAGAGCGGACCTTAGCACATTGCTTCTGGCCTATGGCGGTAAGGCTTTGCAAGACCCTCGTCGACAGGATGTCGACGTGGAGCCTCCAGGGATGGATTCACGGCGTGTCTTGCAAAGCCTTACCGCCATAGGCTGTCACGATCTTCTAGCAATAAGAACAAAAACGCCCATTGCAAATGCCAATGGGCCGCATAGCTTTACTTGGCCACAGCCGCCGCTATAGGGTCGATAATGGACTGGATCAGAAGATGTTTCATCTTCATCGAAGCCTTGTTCACGATCAGCCGCGAACTGATATCTGCAATGTGTTCGCGCGGTTCCAGACCGTTGGCGCGCAGCGTATTGCCCGTGTCCACAATATCCACGATTTCATCGGCGAGATTCATAATCGGCGCAAGCTCCATGGCGCCGTACAGTTTGATCACATCGATCTGCCGACCCAGACAGGCGTAGTACTGCTTGGCGATATTGACGTATTTGGTAGCCACGCGAATGCGACCGGGCGGAGTGGGCTGCCCCTTCACTCCCGCCGTCATCAGGCGGCAGCGGGCGATATTCAAATCCAGCGGCTCGTAAAGACCTTCGGCGCCGTTTTCCATCAGCGTGTCCTTGCCGGAAATACCCAAGTCCGCCGCACCAAATTGCACATAGGTAGGCACATCGGCGCCGCGCAACAGCAGCAGACGCACATCAGCGCGGTTGGTTTCAAACACCAGCTTGCGGCTTTTTTCCATATTCTCCAGAGGTTCAATGCCCGCCGCTTTGAGCAGTGGCAGGGTTTCCTCCAGAATGCGCCCCTTGGTGAGGGCAATTGTCAGGCTCTGGCTCATGTGGTTTTCCAATGCGGATCAATTGATGCGACGAATATTGGCGCCCAGACTGTGAAATTTTTCTTCAATACATTCATAGCCGCGGTCGATGTGGTAGATGCGATCCACCAGCGTCTCGCCGTCGGCCACCAGACCGGCGATCACCAGACTGGCGGAAGCGCGCAGATCCGAGGCCATGACCGGCGCTGCCTTCAGACGATCCACACCTTTCACTATGGCGGTATTGCCTTCCAGTGAAATATTGGCGCCCATGCGATTGAGCTCCGCCACCTGCACCAGACGGTTTTCAAAAATGGTTTCGGTCACTGTACCCGTGCCCTCGGCCACCGCATTCATCGCCATGAATTGCGACTGCATATCCGTGGGGAAAGCAGGATAGGGCGCTGTTTTGAGGCTCACCGCCCTGGGACGGCGGCCTTCCATATCCAGCGTAATCCAGTCTTCACCCGTGGTGATTTTAGCCCCTGCCTCTTCCAGCTTGAGCAGCACAGCTTCGAGAATATTGGCGCTGGTGGACTTCAGTTTGACGCAGCCGCGCGTGGCTGCTGCCGCCACCAGATAGGTGCCGGTTTCAATACGGTCAGGCATTATCCGGTATTCGCAGCCATGCAACTTGTCCACGCCGTGAATGGTCAGTGTGGCTGTGCCTATGCCTTCAATACGAGCGCCCATGGCCACCAGCAGATTGGCCAGATCGACAATTTCCGGCTCGCGCGCGGCGTTTTCCAGCACTGTGGTGCCCTTGGCCAGAACCGCCGCCATCAGCAGGTTTTCCGTTCCGCCCACGGTGACCACATCCATCAGGAAGTGGGCGCCGGTCAGACCTTGAGGCGCGCGGGCACGGATATAACCGCCGTCGATTTCAATCTGTGCGCCCATGGCTTCCAGGCCGCGCAGGTGGATATCCACCGGGCGGGAACCTATGGCACAGCCGCCGGGAAAGGACACATTGGCCTCGCCAAAACGCGCCAACAGCGGACCCAGTACCAGAATGGAAGCGCGCATGGTTTTTACCAGCTCGTAGGGCGCCGTGTGGGAATTGACGCTGCGAGGATCAATCTCCACCCCCATACGCTCATCCACCGTCACCCCCACCCCCAGGGTACGCAGCAGGGTGATCATGGTGGTGATGTCCTTGAGATGGGGCATATTGCGCAGCAGCACAGGACCGTCTGCCAGCAGGGTGGCCGCCAAAATCGGCAGGGCTGCGTTCTTGGAACCGGAGATACGTATCTCGCCGTTCAGGGGGCCGCCGCCCGCTATCAATAATTTATCCATGAGCTATCGAAACCGCCGCGCCTATTGTTGTTGCTGTTGCTGCCACTCTTCCGGGGTCAGGGTTTTCATGCTGTCCACGGCGTGAATGCTGCCGTTGGCGAAACAATCCGCAAGGCTGGCGTATACCAGCTGCTGCTTCTTGACGATGCTGAGCCCCGCAAAAGCGGGACTAACAACCACCAGGCTGATGTGGTCACCCTGAACCGCAACCAGCGCCTGGCTGTCGGGAATGACGTTTTCGATTAATGCCTTGATCTGTTCGGCTTGCATGAGAAGAGACTCTCCACCCTGGCAGGGCTACTCGGTAAAAGGAATGCTGGGAATAAACAGGGCGGGAATCTTACCGGAATGCGCCAGATGGCGCATCCCTGGGGAAGAAACGACAGACTGTCAGGACTCGGCGAGCCAGTTATTGATGACCTTGTCCAGATCACCACTTTCCTTGCGCATGGCAGCCGTAAACTGGCTGCTGAAGGACTGGCCGAGGTTGACGCCATTGAGGATCACGTTGATCACCTGCCACTGCTCGTCCTGCAAACGCATGCTGTAGGACAGCTGATGCACTGCACCCTCGTGACTCACTTCCTGACGCACCACAGCGCGGCTGGGATCATTGGGATTGACGCTGGCGCCAACCACCTTGATCTCGCTGTTCACGTAACCGGCAATACCCTTGGCATAGGACTTGACCAGACCACCGCGAAACACCTCGGTAAATTTCTGCCGCTGCGCCGGTGTGGCCTTGTTGAAACTGTCCTTGCCCATCACATTGCGGGCGATAAAGCGGAAATCCACCACATCGCCCAGAATCTTTTCCACCTCGGAAAAATAGACTTCCTGGTTGCCACCGGAACCGCCGTGCTCACGGGCAATACCCATCAGTTGCTTGGTGACTGCTTCCACTACCGCCTGAGGCTCGCTTGCCGCCTGTGCAGAAAAAGGCAGTGCAAAGGCCAAAACACAGGCCGCCAACTTTCTCAACAAATCACTCATAATCTTTCCTGTCGTGAGCCAATAAAACTGTTTGCTATCGGGACCACCAGCAGCGACAAGACACCGGCAGACCCTGCCTGTGACTGTCATTTTTCCTGTTAGTGCCCCAAATTTACGGCGGCCTACTATACACCCGGCCGCCATCCGTCTCTAGCGCTGCACCTCTCACATCCAATCGGCAGCAAAAAAATGGAGTCTGTTCAGTGTCTTGGGCGATGGCCCCGGCTGTGTCTATAATGTGCCACCCTCCCGTTTATGGATGCCCACTCCGCCCCATGACTGAGTTCGACTTTATCGCCTCCGGCCTGCGCACCATCGACATAGAAGCCGCCGCTGTTTCCGCACTGAGCAAACGCCTCAACGGAGACTTCAATCGCGCCTGCCAGCTGATTCTGAATTGCAGCGGGCGAACCATTGTCACCGGCATGGGCAAATCCGGCCATGTAGGCAAAAAGATTGCCGCCACCCTGGCGAGCACCGGCTCACCGGCATTTTTTGTTCATCCAGGCGAAGCCAGCCACGGTGATCTGGGCATGATCACCCGCGAGGATGTGGTTATCGCCATCTCCTATTCGGGTAGCTCCGCCGAGATAGTGACTCTGCTGCCACTGCTAAAGCGTTTGGGCATCACCTTGATTGCCATGACCGCCCATAGAGACTCCCCGCTGGGAGAAATGGCCAACGCCATTCTGGATATCAGTGTGGCCAAGGAGGCCTGTCCTCTGGCACTGGCACCCACCGCCAGCACCACCGCCACGCTGGTACTTGGCGATGCTCTGGCCATAGCCCTGCTGGAAGCGCGCGGCTTTACCGCCGAGGATTTTGCCTTTTCCCATCCCGGCGGCGCTCTGGGGCGCAAGCTGCTGCTGCGGGTTTCCGATGTGATGCACACAGGTGAAGCCATCCCCAGAGTCAGCCCGGACACGCCTCTACTACAGGCACTGATGGTCATGAGCGAAAAAGGCTTTGGCATGACCACTGTACAAAATGAACAAGGTCAGCTGCTGGGCATCTATACCGACGGCGACCTGCGCCGCAGCATCGACAAGGGCGTGAATATTCACAGTGCCAAGGTAGGCGAACTGATAAACACCAACCCGCGCTCCATTCGCGATAACACGCTTGCTGCTGAAGCCTTGCAACTGATGGAGCAGCACCGGGTGAACGTGCTGCTGGTCACCGATGAAACCGGCGCCCTGAAAGGCGTTATCAAGATCAACGATATTTTGCGCGCTGGTGTTATCTGAACCAGCGCCTGAACAGGCAACCGAAGATATTGGCAATGAATCCTCAATTACTCGAACGCGCGCGCCTTATTCGACTGCTTGTTCTGGACGTGGACGGCGTACTCACCGATGGCAGGCTCTACTTTGGCAACGCCGGTGAAGAATTCAAATCCTTCTGCACCCTCGACGGTCACGGCATCAAGTTGCTGCAGAAATCCGGCGTCAAGGTGGCCATTATCACCGGGCGCCGTAGCGAACTGGTGGCCCGCCGCAGCCGGGATCTGGGCGTCAACCTGCTGGTCCAGGGGCGGGAAGACAAGTGGGATGCCCTGCAGGAAATACTCGCGGAGCCAGGTCAGTTTGATCCTGTACCCACCCCTCACGAGATAGCCTTTATGGGCGACGACTGGCCGGACCTGACGGTCATGTGCCGCGTGGGACTCGCCCTTACCGTACCCTCGGCCCACGCGGAAGTGGCGGCCCGCGCCCACTGGCAAAGCCAGTTTGCCGCTGGCGGCGGCGCCGTGCGTGAAGCCTGCGATCTCATCATGAAAGCCCAGGGTACCTATCCTGCAGCCCTGGCCAGCTATCTGCCCGGTGAGGACTGGTCCTGATGCTGCGCACCGCCCTGCCCTGGCTCGCCCTGCTGGTGATAGCGCTTGTTGGCCTGAGTCTGCTGGATCAACCCGCCCCCCGACTCATCAGCAACATCCAGGTGGCCAGAAGCGAGTTTCCCCACGCCTTCATGGAAAATATTGAGACCCTGGAGTTCGATGCCCAGGGCCATCTTCGCTATCGCATGAACACGCCTTCGGGCCGCTACTTCCAGAAGGACCCGGAAAAACCCGGCAATGAGGATTACAGTCTGGTGGATCAGCCACAGGTGGTGTTTTACCCCGCCAACAGCACAGCCCCCTGGCAACTGCGGGCAGAACTGGGCTATGTACGCGCCGACGGCCAGCACCTGCGTCTGGATCAGGGCGTGGAGGCGGAACAGGCCTCGCCCAGCCAGGGACTGATTCAGGTGGAAACCGAATCACTGTCCATTCATCCCACCAGGCAATACGCCGAAACTGACAAAGCTGTTAAGATGCGCGCCCAACTGGGACAGCTCGAAACTCTCGGCATGCGCGCTTATCTGAGCGAGGACCGTATTGAATTACTCTCCAACGTCAAGGGTACCTATGCGCCCTGACCTGCGTTTTTACCGCTACTGGCCAATCGCCCTCTGGCTCCTCTGCAGCCAGGGCCAGGCCCTGCCCAACGACCGGGATCAGCCGATTCGCATCGCTGCCCAGGAAGCCGTTCTCGACCAGCGCCAGGGCGTCACCATCTACAGTGGTGACGTGCAGTTTTCCCAGGGCTCCATGCTGGTAAAGGCCGACAGGGTCACAGCCCATTTCAATCCTGAAAGCCAGAAGATCGAAAAAATTCACGCCGAAGGCTCGCCGGCGCTCTACCAGCAGAGCACCGATGACGCCGCCGGCGAAATGCGCATTGAAGCCACCAGTGTGACGGCGCAGTTCAACAGTGCCACCCAGAGAATCAGTGCCATAGATGCGGCAGGCAGCCCGGCGCTCTACCAGCAGAAACCAGCTTCGGACAAGGGTGTGATCAGCGCCCGCGCCAACAACATCCGCTACACCCCCAGTGAGGAACAGCTGTTGTTGCTGGAGAATGCATCCCTGGAACAGGACGGCGCCTCCATGAGCGCCAGCCGCATCGTTTACAACATTCGCGATGAAGTCATGCAGGCAGCTGGCCAGGGGGATTCCGGCCGGGAACGCATTGAAATTATCATTCCGCCCAATTTTGAACTGGAAAACTGAGTCGCCCATGGCCCATCTTTATGCCCACAACCTCGCCAAGAGCTACAAGAGTCGCCGGGTCGTTATCGACGTCTCCCTGAGGGTTGAAAGCGGCACTATCGTTGGCCTGCTGGGACCCAACGGTGCAGGCAAGACCACCTGTTTCTACATGATTGCCGGACTGGTGCGTGCCGACAAAGGTCAGGTGATGCTCGACGATCAGGATCTCACCCACCTGCCCATTCACGGGCGCGCCAGGGCCGGTATCGGCTATCTGCCGCAGGAAGCCTCGGTGTTTCGCAAGCTGACGGTGGCGGACAATATCCTCGCCATACTCGAAACCCGCCCCGATCTCACCCGCAAGCAGCGACTGGCCAAGCTGGAGTCCCTGCTGCAGGAATTCCATATCTCCCATATCCGCGACAGCCTGGGCATGTCCCTGTCCGGGGGTGAAAGACGCCGGGTGGAAATTGCCCGCGCCTTGGCCACCGAGCCCAAGTTCATCCTGCTCGACGAGCCTTTTGCCGGGGTGGACCCCATTTCAGTCAGCGATATCAAGGAAATCGTGCGTCACCTGAAGGAGCGCGGCATTGGCGTGCTCATCACCGACCACAATGTGCGCGAGACGCTGGATATCTGCGAAACCGCCTATATCGTCAGCGAAGGCCACATCATCGCCGAGGGCGATGCCGCCACCATTCTGGGCAACCATCGGGTGAGAGAAGTCTACCTGGGCGAGCACTTCCGCCTCTGAGCCGCCCAAACGCGACTTTTTCCCCAGTTCCGGCTTGACAATTACGAAAACATCCACTCAAGGCATAATTGTTGCTAGGTGTTATTGCTTGAGCCTTCAAGCCTGACTAAACTCCAGCTAAATGCGCTTTTTTCCAAGTGTTGAACGGGTTTAGTCTTAGTCACGATGAAGCAATCTCTCCAGTTAAAGCTTGGCCAACAGCTGACCATGACGCCTCAGTTGCAGCAGGCCATTCGCCTTTTGCAGCTGTCTACTCTTGATCTGCAGCAGGAAATCCAGGAAGCACTGGACTCCAACCCCATGCTGGAGATGGATGAGGGCTATGACACTCCCGCCCCTACAAACAACGAGGAAGGGCTGGAAAGCGACTACCCTCGCCAGATGGAAGTTGTGGGCGATTCAGGCAGCAAAACAGATTCCCCGAGCGACAACGAAGCGGAATCCTACGGCGATAGCGACAGCTACGGCGACGCCAACACCGAATGGAATGAATCCATCCCCACAGAACTGCCTGTCGATACCAGTTGGGACGATGTCTACCAAGCCTCCAGCAGTGGCTCCAGCAACTACGAAGGCGACGACAACGATTTTGAAAGCCGTCGCGCCGCTACCGATTCCCTTTATGACCATCTGATGTGGCAACTGAATCTGACACCCATGTCGGATCGCGACAGAGTCATCGCTCTGGCCATCATCGACGCGGTGGAACCCAGCGGCATCCTCAGCCTCTCGCTTGAGGAAATTCACGAGGGACTGCTGGCCGAAATCGAGGATCTGGAACTGGATGAAGTGGTAGCGGTGCAGCACCGCTTGCAGCAGCTTGATCCCTGCGGTGTGTGCAGTCAGAACCTGGCTGAATGTCTGCTGGTACAACTGCAGCAATATCCTGCAAATACCCCCTTTCTGGAAGCGGCGAAAACCATCACACGGCTCCATCTGCCGCTGCTCGGCAGCCGCGACTACCGCCAGCTGATGCGCCGCACCAAACTCAAGGAAGCGGAACTGGGCCAGGCCATAGCGCTGATCCAGGGACTCAACCCGCGCCCCGGTGACATCATTGCCAGCGGCGATACCGAATACATAGTGCCCGATGTGTTTGTCGAAAAACGCGATGGTCGCTGGGTGGTGGAACTGAATCCGGACATAGCGCCCCGCTTGCGCATCAACGCCAACTACGCGTCCCTGGTAAAGCGCGCCGACTCCAGCAGCGACAACACCTTTCTCAAAGACAACCTGCAGGAAGCGCGCTGGTTCCTAAAAAGCCTGCAAAGCCGCAACGAAACCCTGCTCAAGGTGGCCACCTGTATCGTGGAAAAACAACGCGGCTTCCTTGAATACGGCGCCGAGGCCATGAAGCCTCTGGTACTGCACGATATCGCCGAGTTGGTGCAGATGCACGAATCCACCATCTCGCGCGTGACCACACAGAAATACATGCACACACCTCAGGGTATTTTTGAACTCAAATACTTCTTTTCCAGTCATGTGAGTACGGACACGGGCGGCGAATGTTCGTCCACCGCGATCCGCGCGATCATCAAAAAGCTGGTCAGCGCTGAAAATCCGCGCAAGCCCCTGAGCGACAGCAAAATCACCGACATGCTGGCAGAACAGGGTATCCAGGTGGCAAGACGTACCATTGCCAAGTACCGGGAATCCCTGAACATTCCACCGTCCAATGAGCGAAAAAGTTTAGTGTGACAGTCCTGCGAGGTCGCTGCTATGCTGGCTGATCTCAGTCGCAGGAAAAAAGGTTTTAGAGCCCTGGCCGATTGTGGCGGGGTCATCCAGCCCAGAGAGGAAGTCAGTATGCAAATCACCATCAGCGGTCATCACCTGGAAATCACCGAGTCTTTGCACGACTATGTGCACGCCAAGCTGGAGCGTCTCGGCAATCACTACGATCGGATCACCAGTACCCAGGTAATACTGTCTGTCGACAAACTTGTTCAGAAAGCCGAAGCCACGGTACACGTAAGCGGCAAGGATATTTTTGCCGATGCAGAATCAGAAGACCTCTACGCCGCTATCGATCAACTGGCCGACAAACTGGATCGTCAGCTGATCAAACATAAAGAAAAACAACGCAGCCACCGGTAATATCATGCTAATCGAAGAACTCATCACTCCCGGCCGCACTCTGTGCGGCATTGAAGGAGTCAGCAAAAAACGCGCGCTGGAAATTCTCGCCAATACCATTGCGCAGGATATTCCCGCCATAGATGCCGATGAACTTTTTCGCCGACTCATTGCACGCGAAAAACTGGGCTCCACCGGTATAGGTCACGGCATCGCCATACCTCACTGCCGTATCGAGCAGTGCACAGATACCATGGGCGCCCTGATTACGCTCAAGCACCCCATCGACTTTGACGCAATAGACGCGGAACCTGTTGATATTCTCTTCGCCATGCTGGTGCCGGAAGATGCTCATAGCGAACACCTGCAGACACTGGCGTCACTGGCAGCCAAACTGAGCGATGACGAATATCGTGCTCGCCTGCGCGCTGCCGATTCAGACGCCTCGCTCTTTGCTGTCGCCACAGCCAACTAGCACTGATCGGGCAGGAAGACTCTCATGCAACTCGTGATTGTTAGCGGCCTATCCGGATCCGGAAAGAGTACGGCGTTACACGTCCTCGAAGACGTCGGTTTCAATTGCATCGACAATCTTCCTGTCAGTCTGCTGCCTGCACTGGTGGCGCAGATTCAGATCCACAAGGACAAAGAGCAGAGTTTTGCCATAGGCATAGACGTGCGCAACGCCTGGCAGGATCTGCGCATTTTCCCCAGCATGATCGAAACGCTGAAAGAGGCCAATCTCCCCTTTCATGTGCTCTATCTCGACGCCCAGCCGCGAGTGCTTATTCAGCGTTTCAGCGAAACCCGGCGCAAGCATCCACTGAGCGACAAGCACACCAACCTCGAGGAGGCCATTGCCGCCGAACAGGGGTTGCTGGAACCCATTCGCGATTCGGCCGATCAGCTGATTGATACCAGCCATCTGAATCTTCACGAGCTGCGCGATCTGGTCAAAGAGCGGGTTGTGGGCCGGCACCAATCCACCATGGCCATTCTGTTTGAATCCTTCGGTTTCAAGAATGGTTTGCCGGTCAATGCCGATATTGTTTTCGATGCTCGCTGCCTGCCCAATCCCCACTGGAAAGCGCACCTGCGTCCACTCACCGGTAAGGATCAACCCGTCATTGATTTTCTGGAAGAGCATCTCACCGTCAGGGAAATGTACCAGGACATGGAACATTATCTGGCCCGCTGGTTGCCGCGCTACGAAGCCAATAATCGCAGCTATATCACCATTGCAATTGGCTGTACCGGTGGACAACACAGATCGGTTTATCTGAGCGAAAAGTTACAACGGCATTTTGCACAGCAATACAGTGACGTTCAGGTGCGCCACCGCGATATACACAAACATAAAAAGTCCTGACACCATGGCCAACCAAACTGTCACCATCATCAACAAGCGTGGACTTCACGCCAGAGCTGCCGCCAAGTTTGCCAGCACGGCAGCGGCATTCAACGCGCGTGTTCAGGTGCGCATCTTTTGTGAAGCGGGTGAGGGACATTGGACAGACGGCAAAAGTGTCATGTCGCTGATGCTGCTCGCTGCCTCTCAAGGCACCTCTATCGAGTTACTGATCGAAGGAGATGACGAGTTGCTGGCCATGGAAACCCTCTGTGGACTTATTGCCAACCGTTTTGAGGAAGACGAATAAAAAGTCGAATAATCAGGATTTGATAACAGGGGACTTCGCCATGCGCACAGGATTTTGCTTCAGTTTTCTCACCGCCCTCGCGCTGCTGCTCAGCGGTTGTGGCGATGGCGATGACAACAGAGACACCGGCCCGAATCCGCCTCAGGGTTCCTCGTCCTCTTATCAAGTGGCGGTTGTCAGCTCTCCCTACAGGGATCATCTGGTGAAGTGCGCGCTGATTGAGCAAGCGTCAAGTGCCTGCCGCCTCTCCACCTTGCCCTATGTGGGTCAGACCACTGCCAATCCCACCAAGGCCGACATAATGGCACGAGTCATTGTTTCCCATGGCTGGATGGCCACCCGCTTCAGTCAACTGCTCGATCAATTACCAGAAGATATTTATCAACTCTTTGGCAGCATCACCGTTGTGGTCATAGGGGCGGAAATTCGTCCTTCCTACTACTGGGGCGCAACAGGCGCCATTTATCTGGACCCGGCGGATCTCTGGCTCACCGCCGCCGAGCGCGACACCATTTCGCGCGTGCCCGACTATCGCAGCGACTTTGCGCGCGAGCTCAACTTCGTCAATCTGGGCCGTTCGGTTATCGGCAATAACTACGCCTGGGACTATTACCCGCTGGACGGCGAGGAAACCAGCCGGCCCCTGAGCGCCATAGTAAAACCCATGGCTTCACTGCTGTTTCACGAACTGGCCCACGCCAACGACTTTGTTCCACCGGGACTCATGTACCGGGTCAATTCCAACAACCGCCCCCTGGATCAGGCCAATGCCTTCCATGCCGACACTCCCTCGGTTGAACTCTCCAATCGCAACCCGCTCAGCTCCCATCTGCTGTATGACCTGGCTGCAGTGATGTACAAGGGAAGCAAAGCGACCGCAAATCAGAAAGCGGTGACTGCCGAACAGGTGGGTTACAACTTTGCAAACGACGGTGCCAATGATATCTACGCTTATTCCGCCATCTACGAAGACACGGCCATGCTCTTTGAAGAGCTGATGATGAAGCATCACTTTAGCGTGGACCGCGAAATTGCCTTTACCGATGCGCCGCCACAGAACGCCTACTGCGATGCCTATGTGGTGCGCTGGGGTGTGCGCAATCGCATTGGCGATCCTCTGGTCAAATCCAGGGCCGAACTCATTGCCCGGCAGCTGCTGGACCGCACGGATGTCACCATCTATTTCAATAACCTGCCCAGCCCCACCCCCATGGTGGCTGGCAAGGACTGGTGCGCCAATCTGGCGGAGTTTGGTGGTGTCAGCGCCAACAGCCTGCAGAAGGCTCAACCGCACTACCTGCGTCCCGACGACTTACAATGGCGCCATCTGCACGTCCTGCAGCAACCCTCTGACTGATGGGCTGACTGGCGGAGCAAAGGCGCTGCTTGTGCTTTAATCGCGACCTGTCTACCCTAGCGCCCCCAATCGCAGTGCCAGCGCCCCAAGCTTGAGGTTTTTCATGGTTTACCAATACGACGACATCAATCCCGACGACTACATCAAGAGCAAATCGCAGATGAAGCGGGAGATGACTGCCCTGCAAAAGCTGGGGGAGCAGCTGGTGACCATGAACGACCGGCAACTGGCTGGCATCCCACTGGGTGAGGAACTGCATCTGGCGATCCTCGAAGCCCGCAGGATCCGCCAGCGGGAAGCTCACCGCCGCCATCTGCAATTCATAGGCCGCCTGATGCGCAGCGCCGATCACGATGCCATTCAGGCGGCGGTGGACAAGCTGCAGAGCAAAAACGACGCCTATATTCACCGTCAGCACCAGATTGAGCGCTACCGCGACCTGCTGATTGCCCAGGATAAGCAGGCGATGCAAAACCTGATCGCCCAGTGCCCGGGCATAGATGTGCAGCATCTGCGGCATCTGGTCAGAAGTGCCCTGAAGGAGCAGGAAGATAACAAGCCGCCCGCCAGCGCACGCAAACTCTTTGCCTATATCCGCGAGCAGATCAGCCTGCAGGACGATAACTAGCCCTCCCTGTTAGTACCTCCTCACGCCGAACGAGCGCCAATTCGCGCTCGCTGGCCAATATTCGTCATACATGTAAAGTTCCGTTGACCTCGTGGCTATCTTTTTTGCAGCAGGCTAACCTCTAGCCCAAGCCGTTATCCGACGGCTGCAAAATCAAAAAACAGATAACAGGGTCAACAACTATGGACAACAGCTTTAACCGCCGCGCCCTGATGCGGGGAGCGCTGGCCAGCGCATTGGGTCTTAGCAGTCTGTCGGCGCTGGCTGCCCAGCCAGGCTCAGATACTCAGGCGCCGCTCAAGGGTCGCATCCGCCACTCAGTGGCCCGCTGGACCTTCCACTTTCTCAGTCTCGAGGAACTCTGCCTGGTAGTGCGCCGTCTGGGCTTTTCCGCCATAGATCTGGTGGGGCCAAATGAATGGCATATCCTCAAGCAACACGGCGTGGACTCCTCCATGTGCAACGGCGCCGAACTCAATCTCGAAGATGGCTGGGGTGATGCCAAATTCCACACACCGCTTATCGAACGCTACCGCAAGCACATAGATCTGGTAGCAGATGCGGGTTACAAGAATCTTATCTGTTTCAGCGGTAATGCCCGCGGCAAAGATCCGGAAACCGGCCTGAAAAATGCCGTACAGGGCCTGAAGAAAATTCTCGCACAGGCCGAAAAACGCGGCGTGGTTCTGCAAATGGAGTTGTTCAACAGCAAGGTGGATCACCCCGACTACTTTGCCGACAATTCCGCCTGGGGCATAGAGTTGTGCAAGCGTCTGGATTCACCCAACTTCAAGCTGCTCTACGACATCTACCACATGCAGATCAGCGAGGGCGACATCATTCGCACCATTCGCGACAACCATCAGTATTTTGGCCACTACCACACCGCCGGTGTGCCCGGCCGCAACGAGATAGACGAGACCCAGGAGCTTTACTACCCGGCCATCATGCGCGCCATTCATGCCACCGGCTTTGAAGGCTATGTAGCTCAGGAATTTATTCCCAAGCGCGCGACAGACGCCGAAAAAATCGAATCACTGCAAGCTGCAATACGCATCTGTGACGTTTAACCGACCCCAAAGAGATACACACTATGTCCAAGTCAAATCACTATGACGCCATTGTTGTCGGCTCAGGTATCAGCGGCGGCTGGGCCGCCAAAGAGCTGTGTGAAAAAGGTCTGAAAGTGTTGCTGCTGGAACGCGGCCGCAACATCGAACACGTCAAGGATTATGTCAACGCCACCAAGGAAGTCTGGGACTATCCGCACCGCGGCCGCCCCACCCAGGAAATGAAAGACAAGCACCCGGTACTGCAGAGAGACTTTGTACTCAATGAAGAAACCCAGGGCATGTGGGCCAACGAACAGGAAAACCCCTATGTCGAGAAAAAGCGCTTTGACTGGTATCGCGGCTATCACGTCGGCGGCCGTTCATTGCTCTGGGGCCGCCAAAGCTATCGTTTGAGCCCCCAGGACTTTGAAGCCAACCTGCGCGAGGGTATCGCGGTGGACTGGCCCATTCGCTATGAAGACATGGCGCCCTGGTATGACTATGTGGAGCGCTACGCTGGTATCGCAGGTACTCGTGAAGGTCTGGCGCAATTGCCCGACGGCGAATTCCAACCACCCATTCCCCTCAATTGCGTGGAAGAAAGTGTCGCAGCGCGTATCAAGAAAGCTTACAACGGCAGTCGTGTGCTTATTCACAGCCGCACCGCCAACATTACCCAACCCATGCCAGGTCAGGGCCGGGTCAATTGTCAGTTTCGCAACAAGTGCTGGCTGGGCTGTCCTTTCGGCGCCTACTTCAGCACCCAGTCATCAACCCTCCCGGCTGCCATGAAAACCGGCAACCTCACCCTGCGTCCCCATTCCATTGTCACCCAGGTGCTCTACGACAAGGACAAAAAGCGCGCACGCGGTGTGGAGGTGATTGATACGGAAACCAACCAAACCTACGAATTCACCGCCAAAATCGTTTTCCTCAACGCCTCTGCCTTCAACTCCACCTGGATACTGATGAACTCGGCCCGCGACATATGGCAGGATGGTCTGGGCAGCAGCAGCGGCGAGCTGGGTCACAACGTCATGGACCACCACTTCCGCGTGGGTGCTGGCGGTCTGGTGGAAGGCTTTGATGACAAGTACTACTACGGTCGTCGTCCGGCGGGCTTCTATATTCCCCGCTTCCGCAACCTGGGCGACGAGAAACGCAATTACCTGCGTGGCTTCGGTTATCAGGGCGCGGCCAACCGCGAAGGCTGGGACAGAAATATCGCCGAGCTGGGCGTGGGTGCAGGTCTGAAACAGGCACTGTCACAACCCGGTCCCTGGACCATCGGCATGGTGGCCTTCGGAGAAATGCTGCCCTACCACGAAAACCGCATTTACCTCGACCACAAGGTCAAGGACAAATGGGGTCTGCCGGTACTGGCGATGGACGTAGAGATTCGCGACAACGAAAAAGCCATGCGCAAGGACATGCTGCAGGACGCACTGGAGTTGCTGGAAGCCGGCGGCGTCAAGCATGTCAACGGCAGCGACTGGGGCTATGCGCCCGGCATGGGCATCCACGAGATGGGTACAGCGCGCATGGGCCGCGATCCCAAAACCTCCGTACTCAACGCCTTCAACCAGGTGTGGGATGCACCTAACGTCTTTGTCACCGATGGCGCCTGTATGACCTCCGCTTCCTGCGTCAATCCCTCACTAACCTATATGGCGCTCACCGCCCGCGCGGCTGACCACGCTGTCAAAGAACTGCAAAAGGGGAATCTCTAATGGAACGTCGCGAACTCTTGAAAATGATTGCGGCTGCCACTGGCGCCGCCATGATCGGCGGCACCGCCCTTCTCAGCGGCTGCGCCACCCAGACTGCCAACACCCGGCAATTCAGCGCGGCAGACATAGCTCTGCTGGATGAAGTGGCGGAAACCATGCTGCCGCGCACGGACACTCCCGGCGCCAAGGACGCCAAGGTGGGCGAGTTTATCGCCACCTTTGTGTCCGACTGCTACACAGAGCAGGAACAGGCGATTTTCCACGCAGGTTTGCAGACGCTGGAATCCCTCAGCCGCGCCAGCCATCAGCGTAGCTTTGCCGAGCTGAACCAGGCGGAGCGCGAGGCATTTGTGAACAAGCTGGATGCAGAAGCCAGAGCGGCAGCCGCTCAGGGTGGAGCACCTCACTACTTCACCATGATCAAGCAGCTCACTCTGTTCGGCTTCTTTACCTCTGAGCCGGGCGCTACTCAGGTGCTGCGCCATATTGCCATTCCCGGCCGCTACGAGGGCTGTGCGCCCTATACGCCGGGCGAGAGAGGCTGGGCCTTCCGCTGACACTCAGTCAAACAAAAACGGGACCTTCGGGTCCCGTTTTTTATTCTGTCTTTCTATTCTTCTGATCTTCGGTTTTATTGCGGCGACCACTCACACTGCTGCGCAAACTCGCTTCGCTCTCAAATAATCGGTCAAAGCGCATCACGGGTTTATCCCAGTCACCCTGAATGCGGTAACTGACGCTGGTGGCCTGATCCACTTGTTTGCGGAAAAGTTTGCTGACGAGATAAATACCGGCGGCGGCCGGCAGGCCTGTAGCCAGTGCTGCGAGGAAAGTGAGGTTGCCCGCCACCGGCAGAGTGGCGATCAGACGCGCATCTATGGTTTCGTCGCGCAGGTTAATAATACCCGCCAGTTGCATGCGGCTGCTGGGTCCCTGCACCTGCAGAGGATCGGCCAGATACAGATGGCCATCGCGAAACTCGACCCGACCCTTGACCTGATCATAGGCCAGACCGCTCTTGTAGAGATCGGAGAAGTCCAGGCGCAAGCGTCGCGCAAGGGTATCGAAGTTCACCAGCGACAACAGGCGCAATATACCCTCGCCCGCACCGGCGCCCCGCTTGAAGCTGCCATCTGTCAGTACCAGATCCACTTCGCCTTCAAGCGCTGCCAGCGCAAACTCTCCCGGCGCACCCGGCCAGATAAGATCCACCTGAAATTCGGCGCGGCGACTGTCGAGCATGTCCGGCTTCTCCCAGGCGCGCATCACATCGGCCATATCGCCAGCGGTGAGGGAGCCGGTAAAGCGGGTGCGCGGGCCCACATCGTCGTACATCCAGTAGAGACTGGCACCACCTCTGGCGGATGCCACTGAGCCATCCGCCGGCTTGATGCCATCCACCGTCAGGCCGCGAATCTGGCCGCGAATATTGTCAAACAGGGCGCCGTGACTGTCGGGGTGTACTTCCAGCGACCAGCTGCCGTAATTGTGTTCATCCACGTAGAGCGCCTGCAGCTGCACATTGGCTCTGGGCAGATCCCGGGGATGAAATTCCTGTCCCTGTTCCAGCAGGCTGATGGCGCCATCTTCTTCTGTGTCTGCCGGCTGTGCACTTGAGTCGCCCAGCAGCTGACGGGTGAGGTGCAGCTCCTGCAGGGTGATGGTCATGGGGCGATTTTCCGCCAGCGGCTTCTGCAGATTGCCCACCAGGCGGGGGTTGGCAAAACTCAGGTGCCAGTGGTCTTCTTCCTGCCAGGCGGTGAGATTGAGGTTTTCCAGCTTCAGCGGCCCAAGAACATGGCTGGCCAGGGTTATATCCAACCGCAGCGGCAAACCGGCCACGCGCCCCGTCTGCAAAGGGTCCTCCAGCGAGGAATCGCCACCCGAGTCGGGATTCAAGCGGCGCACATAGGTGACATAGGCCTCGCTGACCTTGCGCCATTCATCCAGCTGCAGTACCGGCAGCTCGCCACTGAGCAGAAACTGCGGCTCCGCTGGCAGACGGGCGCGAGTGCCAAGGGCGACATTGGCATTGGTGAGTGACTGGTCGTCCCGCGACTGCTCCAGCGCCACCTGCAGCAATGGCTGTCTGGCATCTTCCGCCTGACGGTAATCCAGACGCATACGCTGACTGCGTTCATAGATATCCAAGACAAAGGACAGATCCGCTGTCTGTTGGGCGGATTTACCAAAGGGCGCGGGCAGACTGACGCTGGTTTCCGCCAGATCACTGTGCACACTGACACTGGCGATCAATGGGTTTTCCGGCTCTTTGGCGTCACTGGCAGAGTCCTGCCTGTGGGGCAGATCTATCCGGGTCTGGTGTCCCAACTTGCCCTTGAGGAAGAGCAGTTCCGGCCGCTGGGTCCAGCCCGCCAGAGCTTCAATGGGTGCTTTACCTTCCAGAGCAATGCGGGTAAAGGCCTCCTGCCCCTCCGGACGCAGGGTTTCAAAGGCGATGGCCGTGGGTTCGCCAAACACCAACCCCTGCAAATCACGGCTGCCAAGTCCAGCCTCATGGCTGTAGGTAATAACCCCTCGAATCTCATCGGCGCTGACCTGGAAGTTGGGCAGGCTCATCTGTTCTGCTTCCAGCTCCACCGAGACCGACTGGTAATTCGCCGAGTTGACGCCGCCCAGCCCTACCCCCAGCGCCAAGTCTGCCGCGTACTGGCCATCCAGACGCCAGGTATCCATCTTGTCGCCCACCAGACGGCGCAGATAGGTTTCGCGCAGCAGGCGCAAACCATCGCCCGCCGGGCCGGTTACCTTGCCCTCGATTTCGAGGAAAGGACGGGGCGCGCCACCGCGATCCGGGTCCCCATCGACCCTGACCCTGGCCTCGCGAATCTGACTGTCGAAGGCCTTGCCTGCCCAGACATCGGCTCTGACTTGATTGTCATCCACCAGCAAGCGCCCCTGCAGCTGGCGCAGCGCCGGCCAGTCAGGGTGATAGTCGAGAGCTGCGTCTGCCACCTTTAGATAGAGCTGGTGACTGCGCGCCAAGGGATTGGAAGTATTGAGCGTGCCGCGAAAGACAAAACCCGCGTCGCTCACCTGCCCTTCCGCTGTTTCGCCCAGCGCCTGTTTGAGCCAGGATTCAAGCGCATCCGGCAGCACGGCGGGGACATATTTGGGATAAAGCCTGGAGGCCAGCTGGCGCGAGCCCACGTGCAGATAGAGATCCATATCCCCGGAGCTGTGCCAGGGCAGGGAGAGCCAGAAATAGCCGCGCACTTCTTCGCTGGCGCTGTCGTCCTCATCGATGTTCTGACGCAGCTCCAGCAGGCCACTGTTGACATAAATGCGGTTGTTTTCCGGTTGCAGATGCCAGGCCACCTGACCGCTGGCCTGCTGAAATTCCATAGGCCGGGCATAGGTGGGATCAAAATGGGCACTGAAGCCGGAACGGACATCCAGATTGATATAGCCGCCGCGCTGATTGGCGCTGACATAACCATCCACACCTGAGAGAGCCGGCACACCGCGCCAGGCGGAAACCGCCAGCTGCTCGGCCCTGGCGCTCAGTTGCCAGTCGCGCGGATTCTTTACCGGCAGAGTCAGATGCAGATCCTGCAGCAGGCCTCTGGGTTGAAGATCGCTCATTACCTCGCGCAGCCGCCCCTCGCCCAGGAAGCCCGCCTTGTCCACTATCTGATACAACTTGCCCAGGTCGAGACGATCCAGCTGGAACTCCAGGGGTTCGCCCGGATTATCGGCGCGAATGGCCAGATTCACATGGCTCACTTGAGCCTCGCCCAGCGCGGCGCTGATGCCCGGCAGTGTCAGCTGCCAGCCACCAAGATAGCGCCAGTAGCCGTTGATATGGGCGGTAAAGCTGTCCAGCCGGTACTCCTGTTCAAACAGAGGTAGATAGAGCGTCTGCAGACTCAGCTCGCCGGTGATATTCACACCTTCACCCCGGTTGCGGGTGTTGAACCAGAGCTGGGTGTTCAGCAGCCCCTCGCCGCGCAACTGACGCTCCTTGGCCTCGCCCAGCAGCAGCGCCATCACCGCCGCCAGAGGTTCGCTGGTGGGGAAATCCTGCAGCCGCAAATAGCCGTTGGCGCGGAAGCGCTCCAGATCGCGGGGATCGCCCGTACCCTCAATCAGCAGCTGCACCGCCTGACGGTGGGTTTCGGCATCCACATCCAGAGTCAATCGGTGAAAATCCTGGCGGTTCTCCAGCAGCAGCTGGCTGGCAACCAGCTCTACCTGATGTTCGTTGGCGAAGGAAAAGGTCAGTTGGGTGCGGGAAAACTCTGTGCGATTGGCCAGCAGCAGCATGTCGACGAGCACATCGAAATCCGCCATCTCCGGCGCTCTGGTGGATTGTCTGGCCAGACCGCGCAGGGACCAGAAACCGTCGGCTGCCTGCACAAACTCCAGCCGGGTACCACCTATGCGCAGATTGCGCCACACGGGGCGCCAGTTGATAAGGCTGCGCAGCAGATCCAGACGCAGGCGCGCCTCGTCAATCTGCAACAGGGGTTGATCTGTCTGGCTGACAATGCCCAACTGCTGGATTTCCAGCACCGGCCTCAGGCCTTCCCACTCGGCGCTCAGGCCACCGATGCTGACCTGGGCATTGAGTTCCTCGCTGAGATAAGTTGCCAGATGCTCGCGATAATCGCCCACCATGGGGAAAATACTGCGCCCGAGCTGCACCAGCACCGCCATGCTGATCAGGGCGAGAGCAAGCAGAAAGTAGAATTTCCGCAGCAGATAGCGCAGGACTTTGACCATTACCAACTTATACCAGGACTATGTCGTATTGTTCCTGGGTGAAAAGCGTTTCTACCTGAAACTCAATGGTGCGGCCGATAAAGGCCTCCAGATCTGCCACATAGGCTGCTTCTTCGTCCAAAAGGCGATCCACCACCACGGGAGACGCCAGTACCAGGAACTTGTCGTTGTTATAGGTGCGCGCATCGCGCAGTATTTCCCGAAAAATCTCGTAACACACAGTCTCGGCGGACTTGACCCGGCCCCTGCCCTTGCACACGGGACAGGGCTCGCACAGCATCTGCCCGAGGGACTCCCGGGTACGCTTGCGCGCCATTTCCACCAGCCCCAGCTCGGACACACCGGTGATGCGGGTCTTGGCGTGATCCTTTTCCAGAGCCTTTTCCAGCGTGCGCAGAACCTGACGCTGATGTTCCGGATCCTGCATGTCGATGAAATCAAGAATGATAATGCCACCCAGATTGCGCAAGCGCAGCTGGCGCGCAATGGCAGTCGCCGCCTCCAGGTTGGTCTTGAAAATAGTCTCTTCCAGATTGCGGTGGCCCACGAAAGCGCCGGTATTCACGTCCACCGTGGTCATGGCCTCGGTTTGTTCGATCACCAGATAGCCGTTGGACTTGAGTGGCACCCGTGTGTCCAGGGCGCGGCGGATTTCCTCCTCTACGCCATAGAGATCCAACAGCGGACGCTCGCCGGTGTAACACTCAATCAACGACACCAGCTGGGGGTAGTAGCTGTTGGCGAAATCCAGCATCTGCTTCCAGGTCAGGCGCGAGTCGACGCGGATCTTGTCGATAGGCGCCCGCGCCAGATCCCGCAGAGCGCGCAAATAGAGAGGCATGTCCTTGTAAAGAATGGAGGCCACTGGCACTTCCGGCAGCTTGGCGGTGAGATCCGCCCAAAGTTTCTGCAGAAAGGGAATATCGGCGGCTATCTCATCGGCGCTCACTCCCTCGGCCACAGTGCGCACAATGAAGCCGCCCTTGACCTGCTGCTGGCGCGCAGCCTCTT
>Ga0182793_1000662_pt1 | contig 25105 bp, 19 predicted proteins | sample Passage237A_FD_130498 | JGI IMG/M metagenome (GOLD analysis project Ga0182793, IMG submission 130498) | Cellulose adapted compost microbial communities from Newby Island Compost Facility, Milpitas, CA, USA - Passage2 37A (version 2) (version 2) ... | reverse complement strand
TCGGCATCCAGAAGGAAGAGCAGAAGATCTCGCTCGGCCTCCGCCAGCTCGAGCCGAATCCGTGGGACATGGTTCGCCACAACTACCCGATCGGCGCTCGCGTCCGCGGCAAGGTTCGCAACATGACCACCTACGGCGCCTTCATCGAACTCGAGGAAGGTATCGACGGTATGGTTCACGTTTCCGACATGAGCTGGACCCGCAAGGTCAACCACCCGTCCGAAGTCCTCAAGAAGGGCGACGAAGTGGACGCGATCGTGCTCGACGTCGATTCGAACCAGCAGCGCATCAGCCTCGGCATGAAGCAGCTGCAGACGGATCCGTGGTCGGACATCGACTCCTTCTTCCGCATCGGCGACGTCGTGAAGGGCACCATCACCAAGATCACCTCGTTCGGCGCCTTCGTGGAGCTGAAGGACGGCATCGACGGTCTCGTGCACATCTCGCAAATCAGCGAGGAGCGCATCGAGAAGGTGAAGGACGTGCTCAAGCCCGGCCAGGAAGTCACCGCCCGCGTCATCAAGATCGACCGCGACGAGCGTCGCCTCGGTCTGTCCATCAAGGCCGCGAACTACTCGACCGAGCAGCTCGCCGCCGAGACCGCCAGCTACGAAGCGCTCAACCGCAGCAGCGCTGGCACGGACATGATGAACCTCGGCGACATCCTCGACGAGGCGTCCAAGAAGGAATAAGCGCTCCGCGCCAATCCAGTTTAGCCATAGCAAAGGCGCTGGGCGAAAGCCCGGCGCCTTTTTTGTGCGTTCGGACCCAATCGTTGTCATTCTGAGCGCAGCGAAGAATCCAGTTGGACTTTTCGCAGCCGAGCACCGCACGGCACGCCCCTGGATTCTTCGCTGCGCTCAGAATGACAAAACGGAGGGCAACGCTGGTAATGATGGCTCTGCCTTCCCGGCGTCTCGGCGGCGATCGATGCCGGCTAAACCGCCGCGAGCAGGCGACGCAGTTTCTTGATCAACGTGTCGATGTCTTCACGCGTCACGTTGAGGTGCGGGCGGAGTCGCACGCTGTTTCGTCCCGCTCCGAGCAGCAGCAAGTGCTCTGTTTGCAGCGCGCGCTCGACGAGCGCCGATTTCATCGCCGGCGTGGCGAGGCTGAAACCCTGATAGAGTCCTGCGCCGCGGATGTTGCCGAGCTTTGTCGGGAACTCCGCCTTCAACTCCCGCAGGCTCGCCATCAGGTAGTCGGTTTTCTCCGGGACGGCTTCGATCAGTTTCTCGTCCTGCACGATCTTCAGCTCCTGGCAGAAGCGCACCATGTCGGCGAGCGAGCCGCCCCAGGTCGAGTCGAGCACGCCTTCGTCTTCCATCGGGTGCAGCATGTAGAGGACGCCGTTGGCCATCTTCTTCGCGGTCGCGATCGCTTGCGGCGGATGCGGCAGGTCGAGCAAGTCGGCCATAAAGAACTCGCCCGTCTGTCCACCGGCGGTCTGCACTTCGTCGAAGCCGAGGCTCACGTCGTAGTCTTTCGCGAGTTGGCTGAGGCCCTGGAAAAATTCCTTCTCGGCCACGCGGTGTCCGCCGGCGCCTTGGATGGGTTCGACGATGATGCCGACGATTTCGCCGCGGTGCTCGCGCAGACTGCGCTCCACGCGTTGCAGGGCTTCCTTGGTGCGGAAGCGATTCTCCGCCGGATCGTCGTCGGTGTTGATCGCGGGAAAGGGCACTTGGATGTTGCCCGCGGCGAGTCCGTGAAAGTCCTTCGTGATGACCGGATCGTGCGAAAGCTCCGTCACGTTGAGCGCGAAGATCGTGCGACCGTGAAACGCTTGATCGAAGTAGATGAAGCGGCGGTTGCGTCGATGGGAGTGCGGCTTCCGGTCGTGGAGATTGATGAGATACTTCATCATGTTCTCCACCGCCTCGGCGCCGGAGTTAACCGCATAGATCTCGAGGCGTTCGCTGCGCATGCAGCGTGGCGCGACCGCGTGAAGCGCGCGGTAATACTCGACGCACTCCGGCGTGAGGAAATCGACGTTGGCGAGTTTGTTATTCGCTGCGTAGCCGAGCCGCTTCAGGTAGTCCGCCTCGAACAGGCGAGGGTGGTTGTGCGCGATCCACTTCGACGCGTAGTAGCCCGCCCAATCGATCAGCCGCGGCCCGTCGATGGTCGCGATTTCCATCCCACTGCAATGGGGCAGATCGATGACAAAGGGATACGGATCCGCGATGACGTAGCGCCGCAGTTCACGCAAAAGCGCGGCGCTTTTCTCTCCCGGGAAAGGCACGGACCCAGCGGCCGTGGAGCTCTGGTCATTCATGCGAACTCACTAGTCTGCGCTGATGTGCGGCCAAGGTAAAACGCCGCTCCGCGAAGCGGTGTGAGCAATCGTTATGCGGTCGAATCAATCCGCTCCAGCGGCTCATCCGCCGGACCGGAAATCACTTCGCCCGTTGGCTTGAAACGAGAACCGTGACACGGGCAATCCCATGTCTGCTCGGCGTTGTTCCACGCGACGATGCATTGCATGTGCGTGCACACAGCGGAGCAGAGCGTGACCTTGCCGTTTTCGTCGCGATGCGCCGCAACCTTTTTTCCGTCGATCTTCAGGATCTTTCCCTGGCTGCGATCGAGTTCGGCGAGCGAGTCGCCTTCCGCTCCACCGATCCAGTCGCGCAAAAGATAAAACGGATATTCGGCATTCTCTTTGATGAAATCCCACGCGCCGCCGAAGACCTTCTTGCGGTGCGGATCGAAGAGTTCCTGCCATGGGTTCTTGCGATGCAGCACCGCGTCCGCGGCCATCATGCCGCCAAGCGTGCCCATCGTCATGCCGTTGCCGGAATACGCGGTGGAAACGAACACGTGCTCGTCGAACTGCCCGATGAACGGAAGCCCGTCGTTGCTCTCGATGAACTGTCCCGACCAGCGGTGATCGATCGTCACCTGTGGCGCGAACGCGTGAAACCGTCGCTCCAGCCGCGCAAAGCTCGCAGCCGTGTCCGTTTCGTGCCCCGTCTTGTGATCCTCGCCGCCATAGATCGCGTAGTCGTAGCTGCCGCGATGCTCAACGCGCAGGTAGTTATAGGGATCGGCCGTATCCCAGTAAACCGCTTCCGGGATCGTGCCGAGCGGCAAGCGCGCGCCGATCGCGTAGGTTTGATAAAGCGAGAGCTTCGTCTGCAGCAGATTCGCGCGCAGGCCGCCTCCGAGGCCCGTCACGGGATTGTGCGTCGCGACGATGACATGTCGGCAGCGTATCCGATGTTCCCCTACACGGACCGCGAGCGGCTCTGTCTCGATCTCGGTGGCAGCGCTCTGCTCGAAAATCTCGCAGCCGTCGCCCGGGAGCTGTGCGAGCAGTCCGGCGAGATACTTGAGGGGATGAAACAGCGCCTGACGGGGAAATCGGAGCCCGGCGGTTTCGAAGCACGGCACGCGCTCGAGTGCTTCCACCCGAAAACCGAGTTCGCGCGCGATTCGGCCTTCGTCCGCGATCGTTTTCACGTGCTGGCTGATTTCCTCTCCGGCTTTGAACGGCACGTGGAGATAACCCGGCACCCAACGAAAGTCGCACTCGATTCCACCTGTCCGGATGTTCGTATCGATTTGATCGATGGCCGCGATACCGGCGTGCCAGACAGCGCGAGCGACCTCCGGCCCGAAACTCTGTTGCAGCTCCGCGAGCCCGATATCGTAGACATGCGTCACGTGCGCGGTGGTGTGACTTGTATCGACGCCGCCGCAGCGTCCGCGATCGATCAACGCGACCGACACCCCTGCACGTTTGAGCAGAGCCGCCGCAGTGATGCCGGTAATGCCCGCGCCGATCACGCAGACATGCACGTTCAGATCAGATGCCAGTGCTGGGAACTTTGGGAGTGAGGCAGAGGCTTGCCAATAGGAGGTAGTGTCGGACGCGGCCATGCTCCGACGGACCCACGGAGGGAAACTCAGTTCTTCCTTGGAGGGGGATCTCTCCCCCAAGTTCGAGCCGGAGTTTCCCTGCTACCCCTGACGTTTCAGCATCAGCGCGGCTCGATCAGCCTTGGTTACGTCGGCGAGGAACTTCTTCACCTTGGCGTAATCGGCGACGGGGATCAGCTGGGGATGAAGCGTGATTTGGCGGCGCATTGTTACTTTGCCTTCTGTGTTTTCTACCGTGCGAAGATAGCGACCGTATTCGCTGGAGAATTCCAAGGCGGTTGGGGCTTCCTCCACGCCGAAACCTTCGGGCAAGGCCAACTCGATCGTGTCGTCGAGGGCCACGGCGGGCCACTTCACGGGATACTTGCGCTGAGCCTGCGTGAGCAGCGGGAGGCCCGATCGCTCGAAAACGAGGAGTGGGGCAATTGCTGCTCCTCCGGGGAGAAACTGGAGGTAGCCGGCTTTCGCCACGGTCCACTTTACCCCGCACTTATTGCCCGCGGGATCGTCCAAACGCTCCAGTCCGCTCACGTAGGCGGACTTCAAGCTCTCGGCGAAGCGTCCGGAAATGAACTCGCGCAATTTTTCTTCCGTGGAGCGGTTGAAGAGCTGCGCGCGGATGAACGCGCCCGCCTGCGCGAAACCCTCCATCTGCATCGTCCCTACGCACGCTCCGTTGCCTTCCAGCGCGAGCGACGCTTTGCGAATGGTGAGATGTCCAACCTCGGCCGGAATGCGCGGCAGCTCCGTGAGCTCGTGATTCGATGCGGTCTGGATGAAGACACGAGTGCCCTGCAGGTGAGCCGGCAGATCGCCTGGTTGGGTGAAGAGATCCGTGGGGTCGAAAAACAACACTCGGCCGTAACGCGGTGTTTCAACGACGGCGGGCGCCTCGATGTCGTCCGAGACTTTGATCGCCGCGATCGCGTGGTCGAACTGCATGGGCGTCGGCAGATCCGGATGGACCTCATGATCATCGCCCGAGCGCGCGGTGGCGAGATAGCCTTCGAGGCCGACTTCACGCAGCATCGCCAGCATGAGGTTGGCCTTGTCTTTGCAATCGCCATGTCCCTCGACGAACACTTGGGAGGCTTTATGCGCTTGGTAGCCGTAACCGAGACCTAGATTGTCGTTTTTCTGAAGGTAGCGGAACCGTTGCACATAGCCGCCGATCGCCCGGATTCGGCTGTAGTTGTCGGAGCAATCGGCGGTCAACGAGAGCGCCTTCTCGCGAAGCGCAGCGCTCGTATCGCACTGATCTTGGTTAAGACGATCGATCCATTTTGCCTGTGCATTCCAATCGCCCAGAACAAGCGGGCCGTAGCGTGCAGCGTTGGCCGGTGGATTGATCCGGATAAAGACCAGCGGGCGGTCCGGATCGATGCTGGGCATGTTCGATTCGGCTGCCACATAGGGCTGATCCCGCCATTCCCAAGCGTGTCCGCCTTTGGGCAACTCATGTTCTTGCAGGCGCGACGCGTCACCGCGAATCACCGTTGTGAGCGAGAAGCCCGGTGGCACGCGGAGCTCGAATCGCTCGAGGAGCGTGGGAAGCGAGTGGCCAAAACGCCGGAGTTCTTCCGAGACGATCAACCGTTCATCGATCACCGTTTCGACGGCAAAAACATCGCCAGCGACGGCTTCGCTGCTGCGGCTGATGGTTTTACCGCGATTGTCCCCGAACAACGCGGACGAAAGGTCGAGCGCGTGATCGATCCAGCCGAGCGCATCGCGGTTCGTCACCTCTTTTCCATTGCGCAGGAGCCAAGCACCCGTGGAGCGCACCTTGTCGCGCTTTTGCACGTAGTTGAAACGATAGCCCGCGTAGTCACGGCCGGTGGCGGCAAGTATCCGCACGGCAAAACGACGCGTTGTGGTGGCGACGCCATCCGGTTTGAGATCCATGACCGTCTCGTCGTGGAGAACGACCGCACTGGCCGCTCCCACATACGACGGCGTGGGAACCTTGGCGATGCGCTCGGCCCAGTCCGGCGCGGCGTGAAGGGGCAGGGCAGCGATTGCAAGAAGCGCGAGCGCGAGGCGCCAGAGGCGGGAGGTGGGCGTCATGCTTTGGGTTCCTCGGGGGCCGGCTTGGGCTTGATGACCAGACGGTGTGTATTGGAGGTATGGATACGCGACATCAGTCCGCGGATCACGTCGTAGCTGGCTGCGGCGAACTGCGTGATACCCTGGCCGCCTAACAGCAGCGAGCGTTTGTAGGTGATCAGCCGCGCCTTTGCTGAATAGCGCATCTCGTAGTTGGCCGAAATCACGCCGGACGGATCGCGAACCGGCGTCGGCGCGGTGGGCGCGTCGAGCGTGTAGCCTTCCGGCAGAGTGAGCTCGATTTCGTCGGTTCCGGTTTCGGCGAACTCCAGGAAGATCGGGTATTTTCGTGTTTCCGAGGTGAACAGCTGTTTGGCGTTCGCTTCGAAATAGTTCGTCGCGAAGGCGAGGCGGGTGCCGATCACATCGGCGTAGCCCGGGACGCGCACGTGATAGGAGATGGTCGCCGGACGAGTGGAATCCTGCGTGCCGCGAAACTGGATTTCCGTGAGTTCGGCGGTGGGCAGCCGCTCGGCCACATTCTTCCGGAGCGACTCCTCCATTTCCTCCGTGGAGTCACCCCACCAGTCTTCGCGCATGCGGATGGCGCGATGTCCGGTGAGGCTGATGTTCACGGTTCCTTCCAGGGTGCCATCTTCGTCGAGCGTGAATGTTCCTTTGCGCAACGAGTGCGTCGCTTCTGCCGGAGCAATCTGCGCCGTCGTGAAGATGTTTTGCTTCTCGTCACAGACGAAGATCATCGCGCCTTCGTCGGAGGCTCGTAGATGGCCGGTGGGGGCGAACGGCACGCCGGGCATGTAGATTCGCCAAGCGTCGCCAAACTTCACGGCCACGCCGTAGCGATTGATGAAAACGAAGCCGTTCGGGCGCTGAATGCTCAGCACATCATTGCGACTGGCGCTCAAGGACAGCCGCACCTCGAAACCCGCAGCGCGCGCGAGGCTCGCGAAGAGCTCGTTGATTTCGCGCGAGTATCCGGTTTTTCGATCGAGTGTTTTTGAGGCCGTCTGCAGGTCCTCCTCGCTGTCGCGCTTCTTCTTCGCATCGGCATACTCGGCATCGCTGAACCAACCGAAGTTATGAATCTCCGACTGCACGTAGCGATGAATCGCATCGAGTTTCTCCTCCGGCGACGAGGCCTGCGCGATGATCTCTGCGGCTTTCGCTTTGATCACCTTGTTGGGATTGGTGCGCAGGCGGAAGTTCTCGCCCTCCCATTTTCCGATCTCGCGCCACACGGAGTCGCCTTTGGAGAAGAACCGCAGATAGGGACTGTTGAAAACGATCGCGACCCAGCCGCGAAATTCGCTCTCGGTGGGCATCAACGGTTCAGGCACGAAGGCGGGCAAATCGCGGATCGTGAGGGTGCGTTTTTTCGGGTTCGATTCCGCCACGCAGTTGAACCACATTACCTGGTAGTCGTTGCGTGCGGATTCTGTGGAAAAGGAAAACTCCCGCGTGGGAACCCAGTTTTCGCAGTGGTATTTTAGAATGCTGCCGAAGCTGTCATCGACGGGGCTCGCCCAGCGATACTCGATCACGTCGCCGGGTTGCAGATCGGGAAACGTGAAGGTCACCCGCACGATCTCCACGCCTTGAGCCTTCGCCAGGGTGTTCCGGTGAAAATCGTTTTTGCCGAGCTCCACCGCGGTGCCGTCGGGCTTCACGACACGTCCCGCGAGTTCGCTCGTTTTGAAATTCCTCGGATGCCTGATTTCGAACAGCGAGGAATTCTGCACACCTTTCTCGGTGTAGATCTTTGCCTGGACGTGACTGGTGACAAAGGTGCCGCCCAGATCACCGGTCATCACATGTCGCGAAAAGAGAATCTCCGCTTCGGCTTCGGGCCACTTTTCGGACTGGGTGGCCTGAAGAATCTCGGGGGAAACCGGTGCCCATTTCGGCGCCCCGAAGAGCGCGGCAGGCCATAGCATCGCGGCCATTACGAGCGACCAGAACGATGCCCGACGGGCACTTCTCGACGCAGTTTCGACGAGTTCGCGGTGCGCCTCAGCGGCACGCGCGGGGTGGGGTGTTTTCATGCTGGAGGAGTGGCCCCGAATTCGACCGGGGTCGACGCGCCAACTACTCACAAAAACAACGCGCCCGCGCCAGCGTTTACTATACGAGGAGGAGTTTTTTACCGAATCTGATGAGCGTCATCGACGATGCTTCGCCCGGTAGTCGCCGACGAAAATCGACACGACGAGCCAGAAACCTCCGCCGGCCGCCGCGAGGAAACACAGGATCGCAAGTCCGGGGTAGCCGAACAGTGTGAACCGAGTCGGAATGCGCATCAGCAACGACGCGCCGATGATCAACGCCGCGAGAACGAGACCGGCGGTGATGCGGTTGGCGATCTTCTGCATGCCATCGAGCACCGTCTTCGCGTCGGTCGAGCGCACGCGCACCTCGAGCTGCGAGTTGCTCACCAGATCCAGCAACTGGCTCAATCTCGAGGGGAGCGCCCCGAGAAACCCGCGCAGCTCGAGTGCTGAACTGAACAGGTTCGCCTGAGAAAAATCCTTCTTCAGGCGCTGCGCCATCAGCGTCGTCACATTATTCCGGATACACTCGGTGGGCGCGAACTCCGGATAAAGAATGCGTCCGATCTCGTCGAGTTGGAGCAGCGTCTTGCCGAGCAGCGTGAGTTCGCTGGGGACGAACAATCCATTGTCGCGCGCATCCTGACTCACATCGAGGAGCGACTGACCGACGCTCATTTCCGTGAGACCTTGATCGCGACGCGACGCCACGAGATGGCCGACGCGCCGACGAAACTCCGCCGGGTTGAAACCTTCCAAACGCTCGCTGATCTGGATCACGAGATCGGCTGCGTCCTCGCCTTTGCCTTCGCTCAACAGCAGCAGAAGTTTCAGCAGATTGTCCTGCATGCCGGGCGCGATGTGGCCGACCATGCCGAGATCGAGCAGCGCGAGATGTCCATCGTCGGTGATGAACACGTTTCCCGGATGCGGATCGGCGTGAAACAAGCCGTCGACCAGCACTTGCTTCAGATACGCGCGAAACAACTCATCGACCAGTGCGCCCGCATCGAGATCGAGCCGTGCGAGCGGCGGCAACGCGGTAACTTTGCGGCCGGTCACGAAGTCCATCGTGAGCACCGAGCGCGTGCAGTAATCGAGCACCGGCGCGGGCACCTGGATATTGGGAAACTCCTTCAGACTCTCGCGCACGGCGATGAGGTTCTGCGCCTCGCGTTCGTAATTGAGTTCCTGCTGCAACGTTTGGCGAAACTCCTCGAGCACGGTCGCGAAACGATAGCGGCGTCCCATCTCGGTGTGCTCGTCGAGAAACGCTGCGATCTGCGCGAGCACTTCGAAATCCTCCGCGATTTGCCGGCGGATTTCCGGGCGCTGCACTTTCACGACGACGCGTCGTCCGTCGCGCAGCGCGGCCTCGTGCACCTGGCCGAGTGACGCGGCGGCCATCGGTTGTTCTTCAAAATGAGAAAACGCCTTGGACAACCGCACGCCGAGTTCGCCCATCACGATCTGCTCGACCTCCTCGAATGGAAACGGCTTCACGCTATCCTGCAGCCGCGCGAGCGCTTTCAAATAGCGCGGCGGCAGTAGATCCGGTCGGCCCGCGAGCACCTGGCCGAGTTTCACAAACGTCGGCCCCATCGCTTCGAGGTCGTCGGCGAGTTGCTCCGGCTCCGCGGGGTCGTGCACGGCGTCGTCCGACATCTCCTCGAGTCCGAATGCCTGCGCCGCCGACATTTTCTGCACGACGTCGGAGCGACCGTATTTCCAGAACAATCGGCCGATCTCTCGATAACGCTTGAGGTGGATGGAGGAGAGTTTCATCGAGGGGAAAACTCTCCGACAGGCGGGCGTCGACGCGGTTCTTGCTCGATCTTCCGATGGCCGGACGTGCGATCGCGAACGCGTCACGATTTTGGCGGTCCGCGTTTTCCCGATTACTCTCTCCGATGTTCAAATCCGCCAAAGACGCGATGGCCGCACGTGCAGCCCAATCGTATATCAACGACCTGATCTCCCGCTACGGCGTGGTGCGCGAGTTGCGCCTCGATTCGGAGCGGAAATCCATCTCCGTATCCTGCGAACTCGTGGGCGAGACATCGCCGATCGCGATCGAGATCAGCACGTATGAACTGCGGCAGCGCGATGGGAAAACGTATTTCAGCGTGGTGGCGTGTCGCAGTTCGCGACCGTGGTTGGAAAACGTGCTCAACGATCACGTGCGCGGTCGTGAGTTTCCCGTGCCACCGTGGGCCGCGATGGCGTTGTGATGACTCGGGACCGAGTGCGTCCCGAGTCGTGCCAAAGTCCGGACACGGTCGGGACAAGGTGCGCACAGGGTCGGGCCAAGGTCCGCACCAAGTCGGGACTCGGTGCGGCTTGAGTCGGGCCAGAGAGCGGACCGACTCGGGATGAGGTGCGGGCACAAATCAGTGCGTCGTTGAGTTCGAGCTTCCCTGAAGTCGCGGATTGCCTTTGGTGGAGTTCACCCCCGTTTCCCCCACATGGCTTTCGTTACCCCCAACACGGCCCAGGAATTTTATGATGCAGTGATCATCGGTTCGGGCGCGGGGGGAGGACAGACCGCCTACACATTGTGCATGGAAGGCGCGAAGGTGCTGATCCTCGAAGCGGGGCGAAATTACGATCCGGTGAAGGAGACGCCGATGTTTCAGACGAATCGCGAGGCGCCACTGCGCGGTTCGGGCACGTTGGACAAACCGTTTGGTTTTCACGATGCGACGGTCGACGGCGGTTGGACCGTGCCGAACGAGCCCTACGTCAACGCGTCGGAGGAGCCGCATAAGCAGTTCATGTGGTGGCGGGCGCGCATGCTCGGCGGCCGCACGAACCACTGGGCGCGCATTTCGCTGCGCAACGGACCTTACGATTTCAAACCCTACAGCCGCGACGGCCTCGGTTTCGACTGGCCGATGAGCTACGAGGATCTCGCGCCGTATTACGACAAGGTCGAGATGTTGATCGGCGTGCACGGCTCGAACGAAGGGATGGAAAACACGCCGGACTCGCCGCCGGGTGTGTTGCAGCCGCCGCCAAAACCGCGCCTGGGCGAGATGTTGCTGCGCGATCGCGCGAAGCGGCTCGGCGTGCCCGTGATCCCGGCGCATCGCGCGGTGCTCACGCAGAAGATGGATCACGAGAACATCCCGCGAAAGCTGCACCCGGGCAATGCAAAGGCGCAGCGGATCCTATCGGCGGACATGCAGGCGCGCGCGGCGTGTTTCTGGGCGACGCCGTGCGGACGCGGTTGTTCGATCCGAGCTAATTATCAATCGACGACCGTGCATTTGCCGCCGGCGCTCGAGACGGGAAACCTCGACATTCTCACGGATGCGATGGCCCGCGAGATCACGGTGGACGATGCGGGCAAGGCGACCGGCGTGACGTTTATCGACAAGAGAACCGGACGCGAAGGTCACGTGCGCGGACGCATCGTGGTCGTCGCGGCGAGCGCGTGCGAGTCGGTGCGTCTGTTGCTCAATTCGAAATCGAAGCTGTTTCCGCAGGGACTCGCGAATTCGAGCGGCCTCGTCGGCAAATACATCATGGACACCGTCGGCACCGGACTCGGCGGACAGATCCCCTTGTTGGAAAATCTGCCGCCGATGAACGAGGACGGCGCGGGTGGCATGCACCTGTATTCGCCGTGGTGGCTCTATCAGGAGCAGCTCGCGGGCAAATTGGATTTCGCGCGCGGTTATCACATCGAACTCGGTTCGGGCCGAGAGATGCCCAACGCGTTTTCGTTTGCCGGACTCGAGCAGTTCACGCGCGGCAGCTACGGGCGCGCGTTCAAGGAGGACTGCCGTCGCTACTATGGTTCGTTCGTGTGGATGTCGGGTCGCGGCGAAATGATCCCCAACGAAAAATCATTCTGCGAACTCGATCCCGCGGTGAAGGACAAGTGGGGCATCCCCGTGCTGCGTTTCCACTGGGAGTGGTCGGAGCACGAGACCCGGCAGGTGGCGCACATGCGCGAGACGTTTGCCGCGATCATTCGGGAAATGGGCGGAAATGTGCGACCCAGCCGTTTCGACAATCTCGCGGACAACATCGCGCGTGGCGGCGAGATCATTCACGAAGTCGGCGGCGCGATCATGGGCACGGACCGGCGCAAGTCCGTGACGAACCAGTGGGGGCAGACGTGGGACGTGAAAAACGTTTTCCTGACGGACGGCGCGCCGTTCCCCTCCAACGCCGACAAGAACCCAACCGAGACCATCATGGCCCTCGCGTGGCGCTCGGCCGATTACATGCTCGAGGAAATGCGGAAAGGAAATCTCTGACATGAACGAAGACACTCTGCACCGCATCGATCGGCGGACCGCCATCAAGTGGATGTTCACCGCCGCCGCAGCCATGGCGGCATCTCCGCACCTGGGCTGGGGAAGCGTGCCGGTGATTGCCCCCGTTTTCACGACCGGCTACGGCACCGACCCGGAGCTCAACAAGAGCTACAATCCGGGGGATTTCTGGCCGTTGACGATGAACGAGGGCCAGCGGCGGATCGCTGCGGCGTTGTGCGACGTGATCATTCCCGCCGATGCGACGTCGCCGAGCGCATCGAGCGTGGGCGTGCACGATTTCGTCGACGAGTGGGTGAGCGCGCCGTATCCGCCCAACGTCGCGGACCGTCCGGTGATCCTCGAGGGTTTGAACTGGATCGAAGCGGAATCTCAGCGGCGTTTCGGTATCCCGTTTGTGAATACCATCGCGCGCCAAAAACGGGCGATCTGCGACGACATCTGCTACCAGCCCGAAGTGAAAGAGGAATTCAAGGAGGCTGCGCGGTTCTTCGCGAAGTTCCGCGACCTCACCGCCGGCGGCTATTTCACCACGCCGGAAGGCATGAAGGCGGTGGGCTACATCGGCAACGTGCCGCTCGCCTCGTTCGACGGTCCTCCCGCCGATCTGATCAAAAAACTCGGTTTGGCGTGAGTGCCCGGGCCGTCCGCTGGGTTATTGACAAAGCCCGGCGGCGCCTGATTTTCTGACCCTTTCCCGATGAATATCCTCCTTTCCATCCTGACGTGGGGCGTGCTCGTTCCGTTGTCGGTGTTCCTGATCCTCATGGTGCTGATGCAGAAGGCCAAGTCCGATGGCGGCATGGGCGCGGCGCTCGGCGGTGGCATGGCGGAGTCGGCGTTTGGCGCCGATACGAACAACGTCCTCGTGAAAGCCACGCAGACGGCGGCGATCGCGTTTTTCGTCATCACTTTCGCGCTTTACCTCGGCCACATTTATCAGCGCGCGCACGGCGCCGGCGCGGGCGATTCGCTGCCCACGATTTCGGCTCCCGCGGCCGCTCCGCGCTACAATCCCGCCCCGACGAATCCCTGATCTCGTTCGAGATGGGCCGCCGGTTTTGCAACATGCCCGCCTTCAATCGGCGGGCTTTTTTTGTCGCGATCGCGCTCGCGACGGCTCTGCCACTGTCGGCGAAAACGCCGCCGACCACCACGTCGCCGAAGCTTAACCAGATCGGTGCGGCCGATCCCGCGGACGCGCAGGCGGCTCTCGCTCAGATGCGACGGCTGGGGATTTCGGGCAGCTATTTTCTCGCGTTCGATCTGCGCCTCCGGCCGCGTCGCGGCGATGAAACCGTGCTGAGTGGTCAGATGTGGGGCACGCGCAATGCGGAAGGCCCGATCACGCGCGTGGCGTTGCAAGGCGACGCAGAGTCGCGGCTTTTGATTCAAAACGGCGTGCGCTCCGGCGCGTGGACGTGGCGGCCGGGCCGCGGCGTCGAATCGGTGCCGGTGGAGCGTTTGTTCGAGCCGATCGCGAGCGGGACCGATCTCACGGCGTTCGACCTGCAGATGCCGTATTTGTATTGGGACGATTTCAGCTACCAAGGCATCACGCGCTTTCGTGGACGCCCCGCGCACGTGATCGTGCTGCGGCCTCCGGCGGAGTTTGCGAAACGTTATCCTGCACTCGGCGGTGTGCGGCTACATCTCGACACCCAGTTCAACGCGGCGGTGCAAACCGAGCTGCTTTCGCCTGGCGGCTCGGTGACGAAAACCATCACCGTAACCGACCTGAAGAAGGTCGACGACCAGTGGATCGTGAAAACGATCGACGTGCGCAACGAAACCACGCGCGACAAGACGCGCCTGGAAATCACGGCCGCCGCGCTCCAACTCGATCTTTCGCCGCGCGCATTCGAGCCGAGCGAACTCAGTGAACCGCTGCGTCCGCCCGCGGCCGCCAGTTTGTTCAACGTCCAATGAGCGCCCTCCGTTATCGCGCCGTGGTTTTTGATCTCGACGGCACGCTGGTCGACAGCATGCCGATGGTGCTGCGCGGCTATGCGCACGCGCTCGCGCCCTATCTCGGGCCGCTCACGCACGAGGAGATTCTCCCGCGTCTCGGCGGCCCTCCGCAGCGTTTCTTCGAGGAGACGATTTCCGATCCGAGCCACTCCGCGGCGGCCCTCGCGCGCCTCGTGGATTATTTCCATGAACATTGGGATTTGATCCAGCCGTTTCCCGGCGCGGCCGATCTGCTCGAGCATTTACAGAAATCGGGCGTGAAGGTCGGCATCTGGACCGGTCGCGATCGTGTATCCACGGAGCAAATACTTCGTCACCACGGCCTGGCCGGTTTCGTGGCCGAGATGGTGTGCGGCGACGATCTGCCGAGTCATAAACCTGATCCCGAGGGGTTGCGGACCGTTTTGGCCCGTCTCGGCGTGCCTGCGGCGGACGCGCTGTTCGCGGGCGATTCGGATGTGGATTTGCTAGGCGGAGTCGATGCCGGTGTGCAAACTATTATCATAAGGCATGATCGGTCGGTTCCGGCCGAAATCGAGCGCCTTGCTATCCAAGCTTTGGATACACCGTCTGAGGCGTATCAGTGGATCAAGGACAGCTTGAGCTCAGTGGCGTAAACCACGGGCGGTGCGAAAATTTAGCGTTGCCGCCCCGCGGGGAGAGTGTGTTGTGAAAGCAGTCCGCGTTCAGCAACTGTCCACTTCTCCCATGGCTACCAGCAACTCGAAAAAATCGTCCGCTCCGCTTACGTTTGATCTGCCGGTCTCGCTCATCTCCCGCATCGAAGCCACGCGCAAAGGCCATGGCCTTGATTCGGCGAGCGAAGTGGTTCGGTTGGCGATGGACAACTTCAACTTCGATCGCTGCGCGCCCGACACCGAGCCGCACCGCCAGATTTCGGTGCGCATTCCTGTCGAGCAGCGCACCATGCTGAAAAAGCTCGCGAAGAAAAAGGACACGAGCGTCGGCGAACTCCTCCGTCTTGCGCTCGAGGCGCTGCCGGTGAAGGCGAAGGGCAAAGCCAAGGGCCGCAAGTAAACGCCGCATTACGCGACTCGATTTTAGAAACGCCCCGGGGCTTGCAAGAGCCCGGGGCGTTTCCTTTTCTGCCCACCTCTACACCCACCCAACATGTCCTCCACGCTGCCGCCCCTGTCTGTCTGGGCCCGTAATGTTTCCCCGTCGCCGACGCTCGCCATCGACGCGAAGGCCAAAGCGCTCCAAGCCGCCGGCGAGGATGTCTGCGGCTTTGCCGCCGGAGAGCCGGACTTCGACACGCCCGAGCACATCAAGGAAGCGGCCATCGCCGCGCTGAAGGCTGGCAAAACCAAATATGCGCCCACGCCCGGCATCCCCGAGCTGCGCAAGGCCATCGTCGAGCGCTACGCGGCCGAGTATAATTTCACCATCACGCCGGAGCAGGTGATCGTTTCTCCCGGCGGAAAATTCAACTGCTACCTCGGCGTGCTCGCCACGTGTTCGCCGGGCGACGAAGTGATCGTGCCCGCGCCGTATTGGGTGAGTTACCCCGAGATGGTGAAACTCGCCGGCGCCGTGCCGAAGTTCGTGCTCGCCGACGACAAGACCGGCTTCCGTCTCACGCCCGCGATGCTCGAGGCCGCGATCACGCCGAAGACGCGCCTGCTCATTCTCAATTCGCCATCGAATCCCACCGGCGCCGTTTACACGCGCGAAGAGCTTGAGGCGATCGTCGCCGTCGCGATGAAACACAATCTCTACATCCTCTCCGACGAGATGTATGAGCACCTTGTTTACGACGGCGTGAAACCGACCTGCGTCGCCACGCTCAGCGAAGAAGCGAAGGCGCGCACCATCACCGTCGCCGGTTTCTCGAAGACTTACGCGATGACCGGCTGGCGCATCGGCACCACCGTCGCGCCGCTTCCGATCGCGAAAGCGATCGCCGAACTTCAGAGCCAGATGTCGTCCAACGTGACGACGTTCGGCCAATACGGCGCGCTCGCCGCGTTGACGGAAAAGGAAAAGACCGCCGCCGCGCTGAAGGAGATGATGACGGCCTTCGATCGCCGTCGCCGCTTCCTGCACGCCGAGCTGAACAAGATTCCCGGCATCACCTGCCTGCTCGCGGAAGGCGCGTTTTATCTTTTCCCGAACATCTCGAGTTTCGGTCTGAAAGACACCGAGTTCTGCACGCGACTCCTCGAACAGGAAAAAGTCGCGGCCGTGCCCGGCAGCTCGTTCGGCGCCGAAGGTTACCTGCGCCTCAGCTACGCGACGAGCGACGAAGTTCTCCGCAAGGGCGTGGAACGACTCGCGCGCTTCTGCGCCACGCTTCGCGCCTGAGTGCGCACCGACTCGTGCCACAGTGCGGCGCGAGTCGGGACAAAGTGCGGACCGGCTCGGGACCGATGGCGGACCGAGTCGAGCCAAGGTGCGGACACGGTCGCGACCAGGTGCGTCCCACGGCGCGACAAGGTCCGCAACGAAAAGAGCCTGCCGACAACGGCAGGCTCTTTCTGTTGAAGAGTCAGCGGCGGATTACTTTGCCCAGGTGTCTTTCAGCGTGATCGTGCGGTTGAGCACGAGACCATCGGGACGCGAATCTTTCGAATCGGGCGTGAAGTAGCCGAGGCGCTCGAACTGCACGACTTCGCCGGGTTTCAAATCGGCGAGAGCGGGCTCGAGTCGGGCCTGCACGATTTCGAGGGAGCGTGGGTTCACGTGTTTCAGGAAATCGCCGTCGGCATCGGGCTCGGCCGCGGTGAAGAGGCGGTCGTAAAGACGAACTTCGGCGGTCACGCTGCGCGAAGCGCTGACCCAGTGAATGGTGCCTTTGACTTTGCGGTCGGCGTTGGGCTGACCCGAGCGCGTGGTGAGGTCCGCGGTGCAGCGAAGCTCGGTCACGGCGCCGGAGGAGTCCTTGATCACTTCCTCGCACTTGATGATGCAGGCGTATTTGAGGCGCACTTCGCCGCCGGGCTTGAGACGGAAATATTTCGGCGGCGGGACTTCGGCGAAGTCATCGCTCTCGATGAAGACTTCGCGGGTGAGCGCGACCTTGCGCGTCGTCGGATTTTCGTCCTGCGGATTGTTCGTCGCATCGCACTCGATGACTTCGTCGGGCGCGAGGTTGGTGAGGACGAGTTTGATCGGGCGCAGCACGGCGAGCCGGCGCTGCGCGAGCGAGTTGAGTTCGTCGCGGATCGCGTGCTCGAAGACGGCGATGTCGGTGACGCTGTCGTATTTGGTCACGCCGACGCCGATCACGAAGCGGCGCAGCGCGCTCGCAGGAATACCGCGCCGGCGAAGACCGGAGAGCGTGGGCATGCGCGGATCGTCCCAGCCGGCGACGATCTTTTCGTTCACGAGGTGCAGCAGCTTGCGCTTGCTCACGATCATGTAGCTCGGGATGAGCTTCGCGAATTCGTATTGGTGCGGCAGTGCGCGCGGGAGTTCGAGCGACTCGAGAATCCAGTCGTAGAGCGCGCGGTGATCGACGAACTCGAGCGTGCAGATCGAGTGGGTGACGCCCTCGAGATAATCGCTGAGGCAGTGCGCGAAATCGTAGAGCGGATAGATGCACCACTTGTCGCCGGCGTGGTGATGCGGCACGTGGCGAATGCGGTAGAGCAGCGGATCGCGCAGCCAGACATTGGGCGAAGCCATGTCGATTTTCGCGCGGAGCGTGCGCGCGCCATCGGGAAACTCGCCCGCGCGCATGCGCTGGAAGAGATCGAGATTTTCCTCAACGGAGCGGTTGCGATACGGCGACTCGCGGCCAGGTTTGTCGGGTGCGCCGCGATACTCGTCGGTTTCCTTGGGCGTGAGATCGCAGACGTAGGCCTTGCCCTTTTTGATCAACTGCAACGCGTAGTCGTAGAGTTGATCGAGATAGTCGGAGGCGAAAAACGGTTCGCTGTTGGAACCATCGGGCGAGACGGGCGCGATGTGGAAATCGGGCGCACCGTTACTCGTGATCGCGGTGGGAGTGGCGCCCTTGGGTTTGAAAGCGAGGCAGTGATCGGCCCAGCCGGCGATCAACCAGCGGACGTCTTCGGTGATGGACTCGACATACTCGACCTCCTCCTTGGTCGGGTTGGTGTCGTCCATGCGGAGGTTGCACTGGCCGGCGTTTTCGCGGGCGATGCCGAAATTCAGGCAGATCGATTTCGCGTGGCCGATGTGCAGGTAGCCGTTGGGTTCGGGCGGAAAACGCGTGACGATTTTGGCGTAGCGGTTTTCGGCGACGTGCTGCGCCACGATGTCGCGAATGAAATCGCTGGGCGCGGGCGCGGCGGGAGGAGTGGTCTCGACGGACATGACCGGTCACATTGCGCGAGGGGCGCGAGTGACGCAACGCGGTTTTGGAATCCGAGGCGACGAAGCGTCGCTGGCGTTAGCGACGGCGGGCGCGCTTGAAGGGAGGCGTCGAGACCGGCGTGCTGCCCCCGGAAAGCTCTTTCAACAAGCTCGTGAGATAGGGGATCAGTTGCTTCTTGCGACTGACGATACCGGGCATGTCGAAGATCTCGTCCTGCTCGACGTGCGGATAGGAGATGCGGCCGATGAACGCCGCGTCGCCTTTCACGAGGAGGAGGGAATTTTGCGTGTTGATGTCGGTCACCAAGAGCGCGGCGAAGAGGAGTTGCTCGGACTCGCGCAACTCCTCCAGTGCGGAGGCAATCGCCTTCGAATGGCGCCAGAAGTTGCCGAAGCCGAGTTCCTCGACCTGGGAAACGGAGAAGCGGGCGTTTTCCTCTTCGTAGATCTTGTAATCGGAGCGGACGATCTTGTCGGGCGAGTTGGCGAGGATGACCGAGCCCGAGTTGAAAATTTCCTCGGCGAGTTGCTTCGACTGAACACCGGCAATCTCGGCGAGCCAGGCGAGCAGGATCGCGTCCTTGCGCGTGGTGGTCGGTCCGTTGAGGTGCAGTGTGTCGGAGATCAATCCGCCCATGAGAATGCCGGCGATTTGCGGAGACGGCTGCAGGCCCTCGCGGCGGAAAAGGTCGGCGACGATCGTGCAGGTGGAGCCCACGGGCTCGTTGAGAAACAGAATCGGTTGCGCGGTGTTGATCGCGCCGAGACGGTGGTGGTCGATGATCTCGGTGATCGTGACTTCATCGGCGCCGGGAACCGCCTGGCTGATCTCGTTGTGGTCGACGAGCACGAGGCGGGTTTTCGGCTGCTTGAGAATGTCGGTCTTCGTGATGATGCCCTGCAGCGTGCCGTCGTCGGCGGTGACGAGCATCGAGTGCGGCGAGTTGGCGGAAAAACGGCGACGCATCTCCGAGATTCGCGTGTCGGCGCTGACGGTCACGTAGTTCGTGTCGATCACACGCTCGATCGTCGAAGCGGTGCGAACGATCAACGACGTGGTCGCCGAATCGTAGGGGCTCACGATGAGGCTGGTGCCGTTGGCCTTCGCGAGGGAAAGAATCTCGTCGTCGATCTCGTAGTTGCCCGTGACGACGACCGCGCGCACGCCGATCTCGATGGCGCGTTTTTGGACGTCGCGTCGATCGCCCACGATGATGAGCGACTGGCCGGCGGGAATGTTGTCGCGGATGGAAATGCTCCAGAACGAGCGGATATCCATCGTGCCGAGACGCACGAAAAGTTCCTCCACGCGGCTCTCGCCGACGACGTGCAAGGCGCGGCCCCGCAGCGTGCGCGTGATATGCGCGAGCGATGTGCGAACGATGCGGAGTTGTTTCGGTTCGCTGAGTCGGGGAATGAACACCGAGCCGAGCGCGGTGAGCGAAACAGTGCCGAGAATATTGCGACGCGTGGACGTGACGGGCAGCACGCGGACATCGTGCTGGTCGAAAATCTCGAGCGCTTCGGAGCAGGTGGAGTTCTCGGTGAGCGAGAGAACGTTGGACTCCATGAAGTCGCGCACGCGCGGACTCACGTCGCTAAGATAAAGCGGCAGCGGCTGCTGGAAGCGCGCGAGGATGGTGTCGATGCGGGCGTTGGAGTTGCCGCAGCGAGCGGCGACGTAGCCCTGTTCGCCTCGGGCGCTCTTGAAGGCAGCGTAGCCAATTGCGGAGCAGATCGCGTCGGAATCGGGGTTGCGATGCCCGATCACGTAAGTGGTCTGTTGGGAGTGCGCTGTGGAAGCAGGCGTCATGTGGCGTGGGTGGACAGCCTACGCCGGCACTCGTGCGGGGCAAAGTGTAAATAACAGGCCGCCTGCCCAAGGCGGGACGGTCAATTCGTCGGCGGCGTAACGGAAGCCGTTCCCGCCTGCGTGCCGACACCCGCGTATACGCTGCTTGAATACACCCTCGGGTTGCGATTCGTCGCGGCATCGGCGCCGCGGTAGGGGAGCGCCTGAAGAATGTTGGAGGTTTTCCGGCCGTTCGAAGCGGTGAGCTGATTGTCGCCCTGAAGATCTTTATAGTAGACGACATTGCCGCCGAGGAAGGCGATGAAGCCGCCGTCGTCCTTGTAGGCGCCTTTTTCGATGGACCAGAGGCCGTTGGTGCCGAGGCCGCGGGTGAACGCGATCGGCGACGTAGCCGGATCGGACATACGCAAGCCGCCGACGACTTCGATGGAGAGATCGGAGGCGGCGAAGTCGGAGTTCAAAGTCGGATTTCCGGTTGAGGACGGATCCAGGATCGCGGCCGGGATCGACTGGGGAAAATAGGGATCGGTCTTCGAGTAATACATCGCCGGATCCGTGATGCCGCCGCTCTTCGCGAGCGCAGCCGCCCAGAGATAATCGGTGGTGGAAAGCGTGTTGCCCGTGGGCCGGAACGTCGACGGGCTGATGTTCACGCCGGGGAGGCGATCGTTGTTATCCGCCGCGTAGATCATCGCCGCTTTGGCGATCTCGCGAAGGTTGTTGGAGTCCACGGCACGCTGCGCTTTTTCGCGCACGGCTCCGATCGTGGGGATGAAGATCGCCGCCAGAATTCCGATGATGGCGATGACGGTGAGCAGTTCGATCAACGTGAAGCCCGCTTGAGCGGTGCGACGGCTGGAGGTTCGCATGGCGCCGGAGAGTGGAGCGAGAGTCGTGCCGGGTCTGAGCAACGACAAGCAGAAACTCCCCGTGGGACTGGACATCCGTTTGAGCCGCTTTCTACAGTTTCCTCGATGAAGATCTTTCTCGACGGGAAGTTCGTGGACGAGGCGGAGGCTAAGATTTCAGTGTTCGATCACGGGCTTCTTTACGGTGACGGGGTATTCGAGGGCATTCGGCTCTATGGTGGAAATATCTTCCGGCTCGAGGAACACCTGGAGCGGCTCGAGCTGTCTGCAAAGGCGATCATGCTGGATCTGCCGATGACGCGTGCGCAGCTCGCGGAAGCGACATGCGAGACGTGCCGCCGAAACGGCCTCACCGATGGTTATATCCGTCTCGTGGTCACGCGCGGTATCGGCGACCTGGGGCTGGCGCCGTGGCTCTGCGTGAATCCGTCGGTCATCATCATCGCGAGCAAGATCGCCCTGTATCCGCCCGAGCATTACGAGAACGGCCTCGCGATCGTCACCGTGCCCACGCGTCGCATCAATCCGGCGGCGTTTCCCTCGACGGTGAAGTCGCTCAACTACCTCAATAACATCCTCGGCAAGATCGAGGCCCATCAGTTCGGCGCGCTCGAGGCGATCATGCTCAACGATCAGGGCTACATCGCCGAGTGCACCGCCGATAACATCTTCATCATCCACCGCGGAGAAATTCTCACGCCTGCCGCCTCGCAGGGCGCACTCAAGGGCATCACGCGCGACACCATTCTCGATCTCGCCGCGGAACTCGGCGTGCCCGCGCGCGAGGCGAACCTCACGCGCTACGACGCATGGTGTGCAGACGAGTGTTTTCTCACCGGGACGGGCGCAGAGGTGGTGCCGGTCGTGAAGCTCGATGGACGCCAGATCGGCACCGGCAAGCCCGGACCGATCACGTTGCGTGTCCTGGAAGCGTTCCGGAAACGAGTGCGCGTGGAGGGCACGCGCATTTGAAATTGCTGCCACGAGTGTGCGACAAGCCTGCGCAGTTTCCTGCGGACAGGTGTGCAGTCGCGTCACTTTCGTTCTCCGCGTGTCCCGGCACTTGCCAGCGGGGGAGACCGTGGCATGTTTGATGCAACCCAGATTTGTCTCTCGAACAATGGCCAACCCGCTCAAATGCGACCTGTGCTCCAAGCCCGCTACCGTGCACCTCACTCAGATTGTGAACAACAAGGTGCACAAGGTGGACCTGTGCGAGGAGTGCGCCCAAGCCAAGGGCGTGACCGACCCGAGCGGTTTCTCCCTCGCTGACCTTTTGCTCAAGGCTTCGCTTAACCCCGAGCCGTCCGCTGCAGGCATGCGGTGCGAGAGCTGCGGGTTTACGCAAACCGACTTCAAGAAGCACGGGCGCTTTGGTTGCCCGGTCTGCTACGAAACATTTTCTGCGCTCGTCGAGCCCATGCTCGACAGCATGCACAAGGGCACTGTCCATACGGGCAAGGTTCCGCAACGCGCCCTCACGCGCAAAACCCTCCACGAACGTCTTTCCAAGCTCGAGCTCGACCTCAACGCGGCCATCAAGGCCGAACGTTACGAGGACGCGGCTCGCTGCCGTGATGAAATCAACCAAGTCAAGCAAAGCATCGCCCAAGCGCCCGCGCGGTAAGCCTATGACGATCGAGTCGCTGATCGATACGCCTTCGGAGCTGACGGATTCCGCCAGCAGCAAGACGGCCATCGTGTTGATGACCCGTATTCGCCTCGCGCGAAATCTCGCGGGCACGCCGTTCCCCGGCTGGGCCAAGCCCGCGCAGCGCTCCGAGATCTTCGATCTTTGCCGCGGCGCGGTGGCTTCGACCACGCCGATGAAGAAGAGCTTGGCGATCGGCGTGCAGGAACTTTCAGAGCTCGAGAAACAGATCCTCGTCGAGCGCCACTTGATCAGCCGCGAACTCAGCGGTTCGAAGGCGGGTTCCGGTTTCGTCATCAACAAGGACCAGACGTTTTCGGTGATGATCAATGAGGAGGATCACCTGCGCATTCAGGTGCTCCGCTGCGGTTTCCAGCTCAAGAAGGCTTGGAACTCCATCAACGATCTCGATACCGCCCTCGAGGAGCAGCTCGATTACGCCTACTCGCCGAAGCTCGGCTATCTCACCGCGTGCCCGACCAATCTCGGCACCGCGATGCGCGCGTCGGCGATGATGCATCTCCCGGCCTTGGTCATCGCGAACCAGATGGAAAAGGTTGTTCGTGCCGTGAACCAGCTCGGCATGGTCGTGCGCGGTCTCTTCGGCGAAGGCTCCGACGCCAGCGGCAGCATTTTCCAGATTTCCAATCAGACGACTCTCGGCGAAACCGAGGACGAAATCATCAAGCGCCTCGGCAGCGTGCTTAGCTCCATTATCGAGCACGAACTCAATGCTCGCCAGAAGCTGCTCGAAGCCGACGCCGGCAAGCTCTTCGACAAGATCGGCCGCGCCTATGGCATCCTGCAAAACAGCCACGTGCTGAGCTCCAGCGAAGCGATGAATCTCCTCTCGCTCGTCCGTTTGGGCGTCGATCTCAGCATTTTTCCCGACGAGACTCGTTCCATCGTGGACCGCCTCCTCATCGAGGCCCAGCCCGGCCACTTGCAACACGCCCAAAAAGGCGAGTTCGAGCCCGGCCAGCGCGATTTGCTTCGCGCCGCGCGACTCCGCGCAGAGTTTGCGAATTTCACACGCCCCAACTTCAGTTCCACCGGCGAAGGGGCGAATTAAGCCTTTAACAACATACCCATGTCCCAAGAACCCATGAACAATTTCACGCCCAGGGCGCAGCAGGTGCTCGCACTGGCGCGCAAGGAGGCCGACCGCTTTCACCACAATTACGTGGGGACCGAGCACATCCTGCTCGGCCTGATCAAACTCGGCCAGGGTGTCGCGGTCAGCGTGCTCCAAAAGATGGGCCTCGATCTCGAGACCGTTCGCTCCGCCGTCGAAAAGCAAGTCGGCACCGGTCAGGAAACCAAGACCCAGGGCAGCATCCCTTACACGCCTCGCGTGAAGAAGGTCCTCGCGCTCGCGGGCAAGGAAGCCAAGACGCTCAACCACTCCTACGTCGGCACCGAGCACATTCTGCTCGGCCTCCTGCGCGAGGGTGAGGGCGTTGCCGCCCGCGTGCTCAAGTCGCTCGACATCGACATCGAGCGCACGCGCAACGAAATCCTCCGCGAACTCGATCCGCAGTTCTCCAGCTCGCAGAGCGGTGACGCTCCGGGCGAGGAAGCCACCGCTGGCGCTCCCCAGCGCAGCGCGGCCTCCGAGGACAAGAAAGAGGTCAAGACGCCCGCGCTCAAAGCGTTCGGCCGCGACCTCACCGAACTCGCGCGCAAGGGCGAGATGGATCCCGTCGTCGGCCGCAAAAACGAGATCCGGCGCGTCATCCAGATCCTCTGCCGCCGCACGAAGAACAATCCCGTGCTCATCGGCGAAGCCGGTGTCGGCAAGACCGCCATCGTCGAAGGCCTCGCCCAGGAAATTGCCGCCGGCAACGTCCCGGAGATTCTCCTCGAGAAGCGCGTGATCACGCTCGACCTCGCTCTCATGGTCGCCGGCACCAAATACCGCGGCCAGTTCGAAGAGCGCATCAAGGCCGTGATGGACGAAATCCGTCGCGCGAAGAACATCATCCTCTTCATCGACGAGCTTCACACGATCGTCGGAGCCGGCGCCGCCGAAGGCGCGATGGACGCCTCCAACATCTTCAAGCCCGCGCTCTCGCGCGGCGAACTTCAGTGCGTCGGCGCGACGACCCTCAACGAATACCGCAAGTATATCGAAAAGGACTCCGCGCTCGATCGTCGCTTTCAGTCCGTGAAGGTCGAGGCTCCGTCCGTCGAGGACACCATCCTCATCCTCAAGG